>CEPH01012054.1_pt1 | contig 26059 bp, 8 predicted proteins | sample 530571 | NCBI WGS metagenome assembly CEPH01 (sample SAMEA2620413, study PRJEB7988) | marine metagenome | biome: marine biome (ENVO:00000447); feature: surface water layer (ENVO:00002042); material: "saline water (ENVO:00002010), including plankton (ENVO:xxxxxxxx)" | depth 5 m | reverse complement strand
TCTAAAGTTGATGTTCCACCCAATTCTGTGAAAAGGAAAGTGCTGGTGTTCAGATCAATCGAGGATCCAATTTTAAACTCTAGCCGAGTTCCGCGAGGACCGGCAATTGTTTGACTTTCTGCATTTCTGTCGTTTGTAATTTGTGTTACAAGTCCTACATCGACAGTATAAAAAGCTATGTTGTCATCGTCGATGTAATCCTCAGGCACCATCTCACCATCTTTAGTTGCTATCTTACCTAGACGGTTATCGATTTGTATAATATAAGAATCTTCAATCAAATCCGGATCTAAAGTTTGTTTTGGAGACACTTCTACTGAATCAACTCCTTGATCCAAGCGAATGTAATTATCTCCATCTAGAGACTCCCCAAAGATTACACCAATAACAGGTTCTCCGTTATTGTATCCTACCGCGTATAAATTTGCATTATTAGTTGATCCCTCTGTTTCTGCGTCGACAGCGACCACGAAGGTGCCCAAACTGTGCATTTTAGTATTGGTTCCCAATTGATTAATCTTAACCACAGGTAGGTACAGCAAATTTGTTGAAGAATATGAAACTAGTTTTGATTTCACAGACCCAGCATTGTCAGTAAATGCCTCTAAAACAGGAGTTTGAAGTATTTCAACATCATAGTAAGCAGACCCACTAGGATGCGTTGGATTGTATAATGTATAATTGATTTCATCATCTGCTAGTGCAAATTTTGTAATCTGAAAAGATCCATCTCCTTTAGCCAGAAGTTTTCTTCCGTGATCTGTTAGAACAGCGTCTAAAATAATATCACCGCTATTGTCTAGAAAGCCCATGTATTTCTCCTATTATTATTCATAGTAAATAGTTTGTCTTAAATATTGTCCTTAATTAAATTAAACTTTACATTTAAATCAACGATTTTTCCTGTGTCTTTCGATTTAACTCTTATTTTAAATTTTTTGCCCCACACTTTATCTGTTGCTGTCCCCAGAGTTAGATCATTTATTTTTTTCTTAAATGTTTGCATGTTCTCGATAGCTTCAGTTCTATCATTAAAAACTCTCTGCTGAAATGCTGGTTGAATTTGGAGCAAATTTTTAAATTTTTTATCATGTAGCATGTTTTCTGTTTCCAAAGCAATAACTTTGGAAATTACTTTAGATTTCTGTGCGTCTTTTATCAACTCAACTTCGTAGATTGGGGTTGGATTAGAAGGGACGCCCACGACATTTAATGCTCTAAAAATATAATAATACTTTTTATTTGGAATCACATTGTCTTTGAACACTATGGATGTTGAATTGATCTTGTTTTTAACATCCAAAGTTTTCATGTTTGCGAAATCTTCATATGATTTTGGCTTTTCTGGTGATCGAAATACTTCAAAAAGCCCATGTTGCATTTCGTATTCGAAGTCTATGTTCCCATCCAAGTCAGTTTTTACATCCGCTATCAAAGAAGCATCTTCTTCGGTTATTGGTATAAATTTAGCATTCATAGAAGAGTTATCTAGATCTAGATAAATTTTTACATAATTTTGTGCATTTGATTCGTTCATAAATTGTACAAAAGGAGGAAGTTGAACTTTAGGCATGACTTTTATAAACTCTTCACCAAAATTGGCCAATGCTATTTTATAAGAGGGCCTAGATACAAAAGTAGCATGAACAGCGTCGTCTTTTTCTACTACTTCTGCCACTTCTGTCTGAATACCGTAGATTATGGTGTAAGCGACAAACTGGTAGCGATAGATGCTACCGTGTTTTATTTGGTAATCAAAGTACTCTTTTAAATCCGTATCGAACATCCAAAAACTTTGTATCGGGGTTGTGCTACTTCCCAAAAACTTGTCGACCCTAAAAAAGATAAATTCAGTATGACACTCTTCGTTTTGCAACACTTGAGCGAACGTTTTAATTAATTTTTTATTGTTTTTATGAAAAAAATTCTTAAGCAACACTCGATTGAAATTAGTGGAGATCTGATTTTGTGTTTTTTTATTTGGCCCTAAAATAATTTTATTATCAGTATTTGTTTCCAAGCGACCACTATCAATAATACCTAAAAGATCATGTAGTGTAAAAGTCGTTTGGTCATCTGAATTATTGACATTAAAATTTACGTCAATTGTATCAGTGTCAGAAATTATTCCGCCAAAAATCTCTTGTAAAAAATTTAGACGTCTCAAAACATCTCTAAGAAAATTTACAGATCCCTGCGTGTTTATTTGAAAATTATTATAGTAGCAAAATTCATTCAAAAACTTTTTTGACCGACTGGTCTCATATTGATCTCCAAACAAAATGTTTCTCATTTTTGCTTCTTCTCTTGTGGTTTTTAAATTTATAGATTGTTGCATGTTTGCAACATCCATAATATACTTTTTTGTTATAGTGTCAGTCTTTAAACTTTTTAAAAAGTTAAACTGTTCATTTTCTGGATTGGTGTTCTCAATGTAATAAAGAGGTAAAGATAACTCTCCAACTTCTCTTATTAAATTTTCATACTGATTTGATGAATAATTATAAGTATTGTTTATTGTATAGCCTAAATGTAAAGTTGTATTATGGTAATTTTTCAAACCATAGTTCTGTAAAAGCGCCACTACTTGAGTTTTTTGTTGTTTGCTTTGAGGTGAAAAACTTACTAATTCCACAACACTATCTCGATCTAAGATTTTTTTCTCAGATTTGTAGCTGATCTTTGTTTCTTTTACAAAGTTGAAAAAATCATTCTCTGCGGTATTTTTTAAATTAATTTTTGACATCAGTAAGATCCTGGTGAAGTGTTTTGTCTGGATCCTCGATTAGGAGGACTTGAAGTAATTTGTTCAGTGGTTGCTTCATTATTCATTACCTGTGCTTGTTGTATCATTGGGTTGTTTTTTTGCACCACAGTATTTGAGTTCATAAACTCAAACGAAATTTCTTGTATAATATAAATAGGCAGTTCTTGTGGTGCTGCTGTAGTGTCCGTTCTAACACTTATGTCTTTATCGGACATTATAAAAAACGAATCAACAACAGAAACCTTTTTTTCGTCTGTTATTTTGAATATGTTATTTGTATACGCCTGTAGAAAGCAAACAACCGGCTTAGATAAGGTCTCGAAATTGTTTAGCGACATCTCCTTGTAAATTGGCTTATTTAAGAGAACATTTTTCTGACTATCCATTAAGAACCCATCGATATAAATTAATTTTTGAACCGAAAAATTATTCATTTCGTAGTAGTTTTTTGTTTTAGGGTTAGCCAATAAATCAGTACCAGAAGAAATATAATTCGTTTTTGCGGCTGCTGATTGGCCATGTATCACAGCCTTCAGTTGATTGGGTAATTTTTGAGCCTCTGGGCCGGAAAGTTTTTTGGTATCTCCTAAGACAGCGGTAAAAGTTCTATTGTTTTGAAAACCAGAGAAAAAATCATGAAATTTTTCACTTGCAGCGGACTCGGTTTCAATGACATTGTAAGAGTCCGCCACTTCTGCGTAGGTTACAAATTGTTGATTTTCGCCTATTATCTCAGACGAATCTATAAATTGTGTATCTGATGTCTGCTGTTCAGTCGTAGCTTGTTCTACAGTGACACCTGTTTCCTCAGTTGTTGACGCACCAGAAGAAGTATCTCCCATTGGACGGATACCGAGTATTGTATTGTACAAACCATACGGGGCTGTTGAATCAAGTCCAATTTTAAACAATTTTCTAGAGGTTTTTACATTAATTGGTGACCAATAAGTTGTCATGTAAGTGCTGGTATCGTTTAATCCAAGATTTGTACTTTCGTCTAAATCAGGACTATCTATGCTTGGCTGTTGACTGAAGTTTTTATTCATTTGTTTAACGGCTTTTTCTCTTAAAAAACTTTTGCTGATGATTTTCATTTCTGCTAAAGTCGTAGAGTCCATGTAGCCAAAACCAATAGCATTCGAAGATGGCTGTACTATCCTGCTAAAGGTTTTAGAAATTAAAATTCTAGCTGTTGTTTCACTTTTTGATGTGATGCTAACTTTTTGCCCGCCGGAAAAAGATTTGTAAGGATTATATTCCAAGAAAAATAAAAACTCTGAAAGTAAATCTTCATAATTTTTTTCAAATTGTTTCATGGATAGCATGGTGGCTGTTACGGGATTGATTAAAGTAAACATTTGCTCTGAAAGTTTTTGTTTTTCTGTATCTGAAATATCGTAAATGTAAGAATAATTTTCAACATACGTATCTATTACATCTTGTACGCCCTCAGTGTCTTCTACGGTGTATTTGCCTCTAGAAAATAAACCAACTAGTATTTTTAAATTTGATCTTGTTTGTTTTAAAACTGCAATAGTCTCAACTAAAAATTTGTAAGTTGGATCAGTAAATTGAAAATCTACTTTGTATTGATAATCTCCAGGCGTAGTATCTGTTAATTCATAATCATTAAATTGAAATGTTCTAATTTCATTGCCGTATTCAAAAAATAACTCTTTAATCATAGCTATTTTTTTGTAATCACTTAATTCTTCTAAAAAAATCTCACCTTCTCTACGTGTTACATTATCCCTATTTGAACGAAGTTCCGGAACTATCAAGTCAAATGGGCCGTTTCTTTCAAACCTTGTTGTATTGCGAAGAATAACACTATCACCTGTTTTTATAATGTTTTTTTTAGAAAAAACAGTTTGAGTTTGTTGTCTATTGTTGCGCTTAATTATTTTTACTCTTTGTCTTTGCACTGTCATCAAGTTAATCTTAAACGCCCCCAACAATCTTTGAAAAATTGACTTACTTGCTCTATTTAAAAAGGAGCCAAATTTTGTATTACTTAGTAAAACTGTTTTGGTGTTCAACATAAAAAGTGCATTTATGTCAGTGTTTGAATTGTAGGACACTAATAAATCACTAATAAAATTTTTTGTTTCTTGGTTTTTGTGTCTTCTTCTATTGTCAATAGCCCTATAATCTTTTAATTTAGTGTTTTGCACAGTTATCTTATCCAGAGGCGAGTGGGCTTCATCAGTATGATAAGAGCCCACCATAAAATTGCCATTATGTGCATGCACAGGGCCAGGCCAAAATTCACCATTTGGTAAGAGAAAAGCCATTGTAGTATTTACAAGTTTAAAGTCTTTAAAAACTCTTTCTGATTTTATCGGTCCACTGTATGGTTTATCCAACGGAAGACCGTAATTTTCTCCTAGTTTTTGTTTTTCAATAACACAAAAACAGTACAAATTTAAATGTTTAGTGTCTTTAGGTATGATTTTTTCAAAATGTAACTTAAAAACAAAATTATCATGCGACATCGATGGTCCGGGTAGAGATTTTGAATCATAATTAAGGTCACTTAGAGCAATGTTACCTATGTTTATTTCTTCACTAACACTCTCATCTAATGAAAAAAATAAGCCAACTTTCATCATTTTTGTTAACATCTCTGATGTATCATACCACATTGGGTTTTCTTTAGAATCATACACACACACTTTTACTGTTATTTTCATAGTTTTTGCATCATGATCAAAAACCTCTATTTCTTTAATAAATGCATTTGGTAAATTTTCAAATCCTACTAAATCTCTAGACATTAACATTCCTCCAGGTCATCTTGAGAAACACGAGACCCATAAATATTGATGTCTAGACCATCGCGATCAGGGCACCTAACCTCTAAGTCCAAAAAGATATCTTTAGCTTTTAGTCTCCTAAGGCCAGTGCAAATATCTTCTTCTGGTACTTTTTTGTCTGTGTTTAAGTTTAAATAGTACTCTACGTTATGTTGTGAAACTGGTGTTGTTGTGACTTGTGGTGTATCAATGTCATCTACAACCAGCATGTTGTTGATAACTTGTGTTTCTTGTGTGTGGAAAGTAAGTTTTCTATCTATTTGTATTTCGTCCTGTTCAAACAAATAAACTTCAAGTTCGTATGAATCTTTATGAAAAAACCCGTTCCTTTCAAAGATGTTGAGCAAAACTTGTTCTTTTTCTATCTTTACGAAAGATCCATCTGCTTTTATAACTGAAGGTAGTTCGGTGTTAAACAAAAGACCAGTGTTGCTGAAATCTAAATCGCTTTGATTCCCAACTGACATCGTATAGTTAATTTCTAATTCAAGTTGCGGAATTTGTTGCGCTGTCGTTGTTGATCCTGTTAGTGATTTTGATGAACTTTCGATTTCTCCCAAGAGAGCCGTGATGTTCCAACCAGAGGCTCTAGTCTCCGAGGTGTTGTTAGAGCCGATTGTTTGTTGCAAAAAAGTGACTTGTTCAACTTTATTATCTTCATTTCTTAAACTACTTTCAACTCCTTTGTAATTTGTTTGTGGCTTCATGTAAGGAGTTTCAGATAAAATTCTACTTTTAGTTTGTGAATTGTTTTCACTAACACCCCCTTGAGCACTATCATAAAGAATGTCATCATCTAAAAAAGTATAATATACTGGCTTTAGTTTCCCTTTGGAAAGCATTTTTCTTCCGTGTGGTGTTAATTCAATTTTTAACACATCTTCTTTTTTATTAAAAAATGTCATTTAGTAGCCTCCGGTATTTTCTGTATCTGTGCTAGATGCTTGTGTCGTTGCCGGAGTATTAGGAGATGTTCCTATTTGAGTTGACGCCGGATCAAGCCTTCCTGATCTGATGGCTTCGTTTGTTGTTCTGAGTCTTGCTGTGACGTCGCCAATTGGCTCTGGTTTGTTAGAGCGAACTATTGGAGTTCTCACAACAGACTTTTCTGCTCTTTCTGAAAATTCAACTTCGCTTTCAATCTTTGCTAATTCAACTAGAGAAAAGAAGTCGTAAGGCCAATTATAAGAAAGATCCGTGTTAAGGCCTTCAGAGGTAACTTGTGGTTGGTTTTGCTGCTGTTGGTCCCTAGCTATCTCGGCAACATTTGGGTAAGGATTCTGGTAAGTACCGGCACTGTTATCAACACTCATCAATGCTGGTCCAAAATCATCAACTTGTCGTCCTATTAATTTATTATAGTAGTTAGTCTCGGCTCTTTGCTTGACTTTAAACACCATCCATTGGACTCTGTCTGGTAGTTCGTTGCCGATTGCGTTAACATTTAATGTTACATTCGTACCATCATTGCCCAAAACAGCCCCGCCACCAAGAAGTTCATGGGCCAATAATTCATGAGAAATCGTTGATTCGGCAGTTTCAAATGTTTGTCCTATTTGCGGATACAGATTTTGCCAAATGTTTGCCAAATCTTGTTTTTTAAGAACATGAGAAAACTCAAAAATGTACATTGCAAACGGATCAATCGAATTATATTTTACAAAATCCATAGATGGAGGGAACACGTATTTTTTCATTCTGGCCACCATTCTTTCGATTGTTGCACCAACAAGGGCTCTTTCTTGCGAGGTTCTTTGTGCTCTTTCTATGTCTTCTCTTTTTAGTCTAAAGAACTTTCTTTCTCCGTCTTGTTCCACAAAAGGAACAGCAACAACCGCTTCGCTGATTGTTTTTTCACTAGCAACTTGCCCTAATTTCACTGCTTCTGTTGAAAAGCCGCATAAATTAACGAGCGAACCAGTTGTTTCGGAGTCTTGACTCAACCAGTTATCAATCCAATCAGGAGGTACATCATCGACCTGTAGAAAGACACCTTTTGTTGGATCTTCTTCAATGTTTCCGTATTGGTGCCACATTCCGCGCGGTACTGATTGTGACGCATTACTGGGCAACGTAACACTGTCGGATGCCGATAAATGATTAAAATTTAACATTGGGGTTTCAAATTTTGTTTGAATTACCCACTGAGAGGGTACATCGCTTGGATCAGAGCCGGCATCTCCTGCTGTTGTCTGCCTAAACATGTTGACAGATGCATTTAGGTGCATCGCTAGACCCATTTTCAACGTATTGTAAAAATCATCCGGCCTATAGCTGTACGACGCTGTCACAATTGGAAAAATACCACCATTAAGTAGAACTGATTTGGCATAAGTATCAACATCAGTCGCCTCTGCATATCTCCATTGCTTTATGGTGGATTGCTGTATTATTTCTGAGATACTGTGTTTTTTCGTGTCTGAGGCGGTGAACATAACATCACACCAGGCCTCACCATAATAGTATGGCGGAGTAAAAAGATAATTTTCTCCATTTTCTGACCATCCTGCGCTGCCACCAGAGCCGCTGCTTGCTCGGGCAGGAGGCCCAAAAGCAGTTGGGCGAGAGTACATTGTAAATGTTTCTGTGCTTGCAGATGGATACTGTGGCGGATTATAAAATCCAGAAGATCCAGATATTATTGGTAGTTTAGCGGTGTTTTTGCTTTTGTACATTTTGATTCTCATCATGTATGTTTTTCCAGCCTCCGCGTAGCCAACGTTTGGATCGTTAGAAGGCTTTGAGATAATTGTCGACATATTTTTTGATTTCATAAAAAATTCAGTTGTTTCTGCTATAAAGTTATGGGCCATTAATTTATATAAATTATTTCCATTACCATCCCACACAACAGACCCAGAATTATTGGCATAACGATGAGGTTCGTTGCAATAAAATTCACGAAGCGCTAAATATCTTTCCGGTTCGAGTAGTGCTTCAAACGGAATTCTTCTATGAAAGAAGCCATTTGCGTTTATATAAAAATTTCCATCGCTTGAAGTAATATTATTCGCAGCGAATGATAAGTTTTCATCTTTTAGTGGGTAATCACATGCAATACCGGATTTTATTGTATTAAATAAAACACCAGGTGCAAACATTGGTACCATAAGATTTTGAAAAAGAGCAGGGGATGAAGAAGCACTTCCATATACGTCTTCGGAACCCGAGACTGCTACAAAGTCTTTATATGAACTATAAAACTGCTTTGCAAGTTCCACAGATCGTTGTGCCGGATAAAAACCGTCGTACGGTAACAACTTTTTAATCGCTTTACACTTAAGAGTTATTGACGTTGGCGGCACAAAACCATCATGATCTTTTTTAATAACTTCAAAATGTTTCATGAATTCAGAGTTTGAGTAAATTTTGTAAAAATCTGTTTTTGATGAGTCTGTTGTGTCGGATAGAGCACCAGTTAAGGAGAACAAGTTTGTTATTTCCTCTGTTATTCCTTTTGATTGGTATGTCTCAACGTGGTCGCTAATTCTAAATTCCGGAATGATTGAATAATCTTTACCGTATTGACGAACACCTTGTATATAATTGTCGTATGTATCGTAAAATGGATTGAGACCGGATTGAGAGCCGGCCTCCCATTTTGCTTCTCCCCCGGGGATACCGACACCGTCTTTACTATCTGAACCCATGTTGCCCATTGTGGTGCCCGTGTTGATGCCCTCAATGTTCATTCCATTCGGAGAAACAACTGAGGAGGAGATTGTAATTGTATGCTTTCTGTTGTACACCGGTGCTACTCTCACGAGACCATCAAGTGCACCATATCTTAGATTGAGAGCCATCGAATCCTCGCCAAAAGAGTACTGGTTTTGTAGAATTCCATAGTCAACTTGATCTCTTCGGGGTAGAGAATCATTTCTATTGTAACCATACACGTTGCCCCACCGATTGGCGGTCGACGTGCCCGTATCCCATTTACTGTATGCGTCTAATGGCCATACGCTTTGAGTGACGTGGGATCCGAATCCATTATCATCTACTTCTTCTGTTCTGTTTTGTCTATCGTCTCTCCACGGAAAGGAAAATGTTGTTCTTTGTCTGACATAGTTTTTGTAGGCATAAATCTTCGATGGGTAAACACACTCTCTATACTTGAAATACTCAAAAGAATCAATTGGAGATCCGTCTTGATTAAGACCGCCATTCAAATAAAAGCCGGAGATTGTTGAATATTGTCTAGATCTTCGAAGCCTCTTGTTATAGTACTTGTTGACCTCTTCGTTATTAAAGAAGTTTGTCTCACTACCATAAGCACCAACAACTTCAAACCTTTGAAGTGTGCCTGTTACATCAAAAGTTCCGGCTCCAACAAGAAATGGTTTACTATGTGAGTATACGGGAGTTTCTGTGAATTTTTGAATTGCTCCGTATCTTCCTCTAATCGTATTTTGTCTTCCCTTATTATTGATAACAATTTCTGGGCCTGGTTCTGTTACGAAAGTAAAAACATTGTTTTGAATTTGTTTTCTTGTTAAAGGGTTCTGTCCTATTCTTATCTGTTTGAACGAATTATAACCGTATGGGCCATTTCTACGAAGCATGAGAGCAGGAAAGAATGATGCTGTATTTGGAAGGTTATGAGAAAAAAGATAGTTTTTTAAATATGCCATTTGAAATGGTTGTAAGAAATTAATTGTATTTTGAGAAACACTAATGCTATCACCACCGCCTTGCGATACAATTTCAAACCCCCCTTGTTCTTCAGCATCCCAACCAACGGGTTCATAAATAAATGTGTTTAATCCAACAAAGTCTACATAATACGCCATTCTATACTCCAAAAATCTCTGAGGCTGTTGGGAAAGTTATTGCTGGAACAAATCCGCTATCGCCGTCTATAACGACTGAGGAACTTAAAATCCCTGTTGGGTCTGCGTATCCGTACATTCTTTGCTTTCCGCTTGTTATACTATAATTACTTCCTAATGTAGAAGTTATCCACTTATATTGAAAGTCTGATCTTGGTATGGGAGAACTAATGTACATGTTGTCGTATCTCTTAACAAAAACAGGTGCTAGTACTGTTGAAGTATCACTTGGTCTTTTACTTTCATTTCTCTGTTGCTTATGGAATGAGGGATCTGGGTTTGCTTGCTCCAACGGCTCTGAGCCTAGTTCGGAGGCGTATCGAGGATCAATTCCAAATTTTCCGGAATGACGAGATAGAAGCGCTTTAAGACCATCTCTAGCGCTTCTATGATCGTTGACTCGGATTGTACCGGCTTCTCCTGAGCCTCCAAAATTGTAGAAGTCAGAGCCATCTGCGGATGCAGATACTCGAACAGCAATTCCTCGAACTGACATATTTCTGTAGTTAAGATTATTGTAAACAGAAAATTCTTGTGAGTATGCGTCTAGGAAACCATAGCTTAATGTATCTATTGAACCTGGTGCAGAAAAGCGAGAAGATATAATGGTTTTAGTTACGCTGCTTGTGATTTTAGTTGTTGTATTTAAATATCCAGTTTCAAACTGATCTGGAGTAAATGGTGTAACTATTAAATTACTAAAATCAGTTCTGGTTTCTGTTGCTGCGACAGTGACATTACTTCCTGTATATTGAACTAAGGAAAAGAATCCTAGTGTAGTTGATGGTGGGAATGGAACCTCTCTATACGATACCTGCCAACTAGTGAAAGAAGATGACAACGAAGAAGACAGTTCATTGAAAAATACCGTATTTGATTTGGCGGGACCAAAGGGATTATTGCCTGTAGTAAAGAAAAAATCTTGATCATAATTGGAGTCAATTTGTAGGTCGTTATTTCCAGTCCCAAAACTAGAAGAAATAGTATAAGTAGGGGAACCATGTGTTGTTAGAGCATTACCACTAGAATAACTCCCCAAAGTCGCCCAATAATCTTCATATCCATATTTATACCAATCGATTATCTGCGAGGAACTTGGATGTGTTTTTGGATTATTCCAATTTCCGTTTGCATACAATATGTTTATATCTTCTTGTGTAAGTAGTTTGTTCCATACCACAACATCTTGAAAGCCCATTTCTTGATCTAACCGCAGATGTAATCTATCAATACTGGGTGCCGTTCCGCCCGGGGCACCATAGCCGGTTCCGGAAATCTCGGTACCATTTTTCCAAACTCTGGGAACGAAAGAAGGTTTTGTTAAGTCTTGAGTGTTAAAGTGAATTACAAAATGCTGCCACTGATCCGACTCCGATCCGATGTCCGTGGAAAATGTAGCGGTGCCAAAACCACCACCAGTATTAAAATAAATTACTTGAATTTTTGTTTGAGTAAATAATACCCTATGTCTATCATTTGCACCAGCCATCCACAAAATTTTTGACTCACAGCCGGCGCCAACATCACCAGTATACAGCCAAAATGATAACGAAACTGTATTGGTAAAGCCGCTGTAGGCGTTATTATTAGCTCTATTTGAATTAGTAAAAGTAGGATTTTGTGGTGCACGGAATGCTAGTCCTAAAGATCCTGTTCTAAGAATCAAATTGGCGGTTGGAAAAGCTATTGCATTGTGTGGATCGTTTACTTCAGTAAGATGTGTTACGCCTCCGCCTGTTATTTCTAGACTTGTTCCTGAGTCTGCGGTTATATCTGATACTTCGTCTAGAAAAAACTTTATAGAGGCATTGGTTTCCGGAAACAGGACTTCTGGTCTGTCGTTTAGAATGTTTGAATCACCGATTCCAAATACATTTCCAGATGGTGTGTTTGTTATGCCAATCAAAGTTTGATAGTTAGTTGTTGCTGGTAATATCTCTCCGATCTCAGAAGGAACAAACGTATGAGTGTTAACATACTTTCTAAAGAATAAATTATTTTGCTGCTTATTGGTTCCAGCGCTTATAATTTCGTAATTTTTGTAGTAATTTCCATGATTAATACTTGATGTAGTAGTTTGTATGTTAGAGATGTTAAACGCGCGTTTTGTTCGGCCATCTCTATACAATACAGCAGATTTTTTGGCAGCATCGGGGTACTTATTGGTTGCTCTTGTTACGCCGTATTGCGGATCGACAATACCAAAAGCACCGTCAGAATCGCCACCATCATTTTCAACAAACCTCAGGAGCCACCCTTCTGCTCTCGTATATTGATTGTGAAGGTTGTTTGGAGTTGGGCCACCAATGTCATCATCATTTAATGTTGGATCAAACCGGTTTAGGTCAATGTGTCTAGATTGGTGACCGCCGACCCATTGATTAGTAAACGGACCTTGTAATGGTACATCATTTGAAAAATCGGTCGTGTCAGAATGAATATTTGTAACATAAGCACCTGATCTGTATCCGCTAGCGAAACTAGAATTGTAACCACCGATAGTGCCTGAGAAGATATCAAAAGGTAAATTGTGTGCACCCTTGAGCGCATAGTTGTAAGACGCACTATCATTTATGGGAGCAAAAGTGCCTCCGTTTCCACCACCAGCGAATTTACCAACAAACACTGTTGTATTAAATTTTTTCTTTTCATTGGGTACCTCAACATCACTACATGTATTTGCTGGTAGTTCTATCCCCTGTCCTGGTCCGGCACCCACTATAAGAACATTAACAGGGATACCCAAGGATGTTAGTCTGGAGCCACGATTTACAGCGTTCCAAATGTAGTCTCTGTTTTTTTGAAGATTATAGTTGATACCGGGATGTATAGTTTGACTGATTGTAGAGCCAACTCGATAAGTGTTTGTAAATCTTCTTATAGCATAAGTTGAGCCAAAATAAGATGTTCTATCTTGATTACCTAAAACTGTAGGTTGAGCATTGTTGTCATTAACAATAACTTTTCTTATACTTTCTCGGGCTTCTTGCGTTCTTTCTTTTCTTTCTTTTTGCCAAACACAATTGTTGTTGTCACCACCTTCTATTGGTGCATGTCCAAATTGCCATTTATATTTAAGTTCCCCAACGCCTTTTACTCTACCCTCTGTAGCAGTATGTATTGACGTCAGCGGAAATTTACTTTGATATTTGTTTCTTTCAAAAATGTGCGACTCAACGACATCTGAGATACCTTTTGAAAATCTTACACTCACTGGAAAAAGTTGGGACACCATAAAAGAAACTGATGAATCAATCCACTTAAAATACTCACTAAATCTGTCGAAATCAGGATCTGCTTCGACATCTTCAAAGAATAGTCTTCTAACTAGATCAAGTTTTTTATAGTTAATTCTGTACCTGTCAATCGCCTCGCCCATAAGATTTGACATTTCTTGAATTGTTGAAAGGCTTCTTAGCATCTCTTCTGAGATCACTTGATACATGCTTTTTTCTAGAGAGTAGAAATTATCTGAGACATCCTCGTCTTCGATAAAGAATTCTTGCTCTTCGCCCTCGATGGTAACTCTATCAGAAGAGTAAGAAATTTCCGGTAATTCTTTCTTGGAAGAATAAACAATTTCATTATCTACCACACTCGTGCTAGAATTTGGAAACCCAAAGCCCTTAGCTCGATGCTCTCTTCTGATAATCTTATCCATCCACCCGTATCTATTGTCTAAAGATCCACTAGACGCATCAATCACAATGAATTCACCGGAACCATCTGATGTCGTTACGGTTTCAAAGTCCCAATCCGCTGTTAATAGTTCGTATGACGGAACTTCAACTTGAGACAAGTCTTTACCAAAAATAGTTGATGCCCTAGAGGCTTTTTTATTTCCTTTTCCTCCAACATCCAAGTTATGAAGTTTTATTGTTTCATCAGAGAGATAATCGTACCAAAGATTAAAGCGTCCTATTTTCAAGTCGGTTTGCTCTAAAACACTTCCTGTGAAGTTTGTTCTGTGTGCGCCAATGAAAAATCTTTTTGCATTTGACAAGTAAGATGAACCATTTGCGTAGTTTAAACTTTGCGTTAAAGAAAACTCATTTTTAACAGTATCAAAAGCATGATTTACTCCATAGAATTCCAACTGATAGGTTCTGTTTGATGCTGTAATTACATTACCAGCGATTGGATAATCAACCGGTTTTACACTAACTGCTAAATTCCAGAGTTCATTCGAATAGATTTCTTTGTAAAATGGTGTCTCAAGACTAAAAGTTCCAGCGTAATCCTTTAAAACAAATTTAGCAGTTGAAGATTCTAGCTCATCTCTAACCAAATAAACTTGAAAATTTGCTGTATCTGGGGAGGCCCAGGTGTAGTCAGCACTACTTTCTAGTGCTTGATGCATTCCGAAAACAGAAGCAGATTGAAACGGTGTAACAAAATAACCATCAGCAGGAAATTTAATTTTACTTGGTATCATAATTGACACTTCGCTAGTGAATGCATTATATTGTTCTAGTTTTTCTGCGCCGGAACCTGAGATGTAAGTTAAGGAATGATTCGTGGAAGATGTTTGAAATAATGTAGCATCTAAATGTGTTTCTCTATTAAAGTTTATAAACTTTTTATTGCTTACTGTATGTTTAAATGCATCGGTAAAATAGTGTTTACCATGGTCTGTGTAGATGTTTAATTTTACAATTTCATCATCTATACCAAAACACCTTAGCATGTTTCTTATAGAACTCTCCGTTCCTTTTTGTTTAAAAATATCTTCTAAATTGTTGTATATGTTCGTGTAGATCTGATTTTTTATATCTACAATTTTCTCTTCGTATTGTACTTGGTTTAAGTCTCTATCCCCAAAAGCCTCTAGTACATTTGCATCTATAAAAAGATCCGGCACCACTAATCCTTTTTCTTCTAGAAGACGATCTGCGAAAGGAAGTGGTTTATAGCTAGAACTAGGATAGACTTTGTTTTTTAAACTTGGTAGAGCAGTAATTTGTGAGTGTAATGTATCAAAATAACTCGCTATTATTTGAAATAAGTACTTTGTTGCCTTCCCGGAAACTTGGTCTTCTTCTCTTATCCATTGCGGGATTTTAGTGTAAAGTAAAGCGGGGTTTTCAACATCATGTTTTTTACCCGCGCTAGCCAGTTCTGTTTTTAAAGCAGCAACATCCGGGTGGGCACTATAAATAATTGGATCTTTTGGTTCACTTGCAAGAAGACCAGACTCTACAAAAGCAGAGCTAGTTAATCTTGCGCCGTCACTATAGCCAGTCCAAGTTCCATTTGCGAGACGACCTGAGTAATCTAGGACGACGGAATCAATCGCAGTATTCCCTACGATGCCTTCATTAAATTTGTAATAAATGCCCAAAAGAGTATTGGCATCATCGGTATTTGTGCCACCACCAACATGTCGATACCAATTGTTGTAAATTTCTTCTGAGGATCTTCGTGTCTTCCAGTATCGAAAATCATCTAAACTTGCACTTAACGTGCCGGCAGCAACAAGATTGACACCATGAAAAACATTTCCTGATGGCGCTGTTTGTAGAGCGCCGATGTAACCATTAATTAATCCTCGAATTTCATCAATGCCTGCAGATCCTAGGGATTTGCTTTCATTTAAATCTCCATCTATGTAAAGTCTTGATGTGGTTCCCGTTGAAGCCGATACAAATGATAAGGCATAGTGATGCCAATCCGCTAACGATGAAGTTGTAACTGTTGCTGTTCCGATTGCTTCCTCATAGAAACCAGTTGTCCCAGATTGCATTGTTACGATAAAAGTATCAGTCCCTGTTGCTGTACCAGAAAGAGCCAAAGTAAAACGACCATAGTTTGCTGATGATGATAGTTCACCATTCCACAAGTCTACAATAATTTCTTTTTCTGTTCTAGAGTTGTCAAATGCTTCTTTTTTTAACCAAAATTCTGTCGTTAGTCCTTGTGGTATGTTCATCCTTAGGCTACTAACTCTTCGCTTAGCTGCATCATAAACAACAGATTTATCAAATGTTTGCTGCAATGGTTTTGTTGTCATGTTGTCTGCTACATGAAGACCGCCTCGCACGTAAATGTACTCTGGGGTGGGGTTGGTACCAAAGCCTTGCGTCTTTGTTCCGCCTGCTGAAGGTCCAGAAATTTTGATGTGACCATTTGTCTTAGGGTATCTTTGCTCAAAAATGTATTTATCTAGATAAGATGATGACAATTCAAATTGAAGTTTTTCATTTTCTGATCCATCGTACGGATAGTTGTCATAAATTCTTTCGATCGAATTGTTATAATATTCTTCTGCGGATCCAAACTTCGCAAAATTTGAGGCACTAGAAAAATCAATGAAAGGATAGAATGTTTCATTACGCTTGTTTGTAGTAAGTGCTAGATCTTTCGACTCTATGTGCTTACTACCAGAAATTGCACTTTCAAACGTTTTTGTTTTGTTGTTAAATAAACTTTTAATACTCATCTTGCTCTACTCTGATTTTGAATGTATACGGCTGTTCTCTATAAGAAGAAAGCGAGTCTTCATAAAAAGAAAGTTTCATTTCGTATGTATATCCTTCTTCTAATAAATCCATATCTAAATCAAAGTAATTACCATCAGAATCATAAGATAGCATTGTTTCTGCTGTTGAGCCAGTTCCATAGGGAATAACGATTTTTTTATCTGATGCTCTTGTGATTTGATAAGACGCACTTTCTATCAGTAGATTTTCTGGTGCTGTTTTCGCCGTAGTATAAACATTAGGCGACCAATTTTTTTCTCTCACAAAAAGTCTGAACCTTTCAGTTTGACCTCTACTGTATTTTGGCTTAAGATTTTTAATGCTTACAACATATTTTGTGTTTGGATTGTAGTTTGAAAATGAGTGCTCTTTTGGTATTATTACTGATCCTGTGTGTAATTCGCTCCCACTCATGGTCCAAACGTCAACTAGATAGGGGTATGTCGCCGTTACTGCGCTTGCTGTCACAGAAAAAGTTGCTTTATAAATACCCCTGGACTCTCGTGAAGCGCTTAGAAAATTCACCGCAGTGTTAGAAGAATCTCGAAAATAACGCGCAGTACCTTCGGGCACAGACCCTGAGGAGTAATAAAGATTTAAAACCGGTATTGCGCTGGAATCTCCTGAAATGTCGCGAAGATTTCCACGAATGTAGTTATACAAGTAAAGTGTATTTAAGTTTTCAACTGCTGGTGCCAAAGAAGAACTGAGATAAAAATTTGCCCTATTATCTTTCCTAGTCGAATCCCAACGAGCCTCCAACACAGGACGGCTAAAGTAAAACTCTGATGATCTTGCGAAAAACTTCTTTGTGTAGTAAGAAAATTGGGCCCCCTCTGGGTTTGAAGACGACGAGGCTTCGTATGATGCTGAAAGGTGCACTCCGAAGCCATAGTTTTCTTTTGTACCAAGTATCCATTGTTCGACCAAAGTTGTTACATTTACTTCTAAATCTTCATCTCCCTCGTCAAAAGAAGCAGAATAAATTGGAGAATCATGGTAATCACCACCAGCGCTTGTCCAACGACCATCATCAGCACTAGAAGATTGTCTTGCTTGGATCCAGTTTGATCCTATTCCGTTATAAGTTATGTCAGAGTAGTTTTCCATGTCTAAGCCGTTACCTTCTTGCCATGAAGATGATACTGCCAACACGTCTAATTTGTAATTTTTTGGAAGAGTGTGAGGGTGCCTAGCATTAAACATTTTGAGGAAAAACGAGACTTTTCCAGATTGTGGTATTAACTCTGCTTCTCTGTCTGCTTTAATCTCTTCAATTACAGGGAATTGAAGTATAATTCTTGCCAACTCGGTTGAAGTTGCGCTTTCTTGTGCGTAAATTGAAAAAGTTTCCAATATGTCGGCTTGACCCATGTTGGAGCCAGTTGCACGAACTACTAAGTTGTCTTGGAATGCATTGGTGATTGTATTATCAGCATTCGCGAAATATCTTTTTATGGCCATTACTTTGCTATTCCTTTAATGTCGTTGTCTGGAAATTTTAGTTCCAAGATTGAATTATTTGGTGTATGATAAAAAGTACCATCTTTAGATAAAATTTTATCCATATCTAGAGAAACGTCCGAGTATACGCCACCTGTTTTGTTTTCAATTTTTACTTTTCTAACATCTAGAACGCCATCAACTCTATTCAAAATAGAATAAATTCTGGTTATATATAATGGCTCTCCGATATAAAATTTGTCAGCATATAGCTGCTTTACCTCTTCTATACACTCAACCAATACAGCATCTTTAGAAAACTTTTTATCTACCATGACAGTAAATTCAATCTGTAAATTTATTACTTTTGGATCATAAATTTCAATTTGATCATTTAAAGACCTGTACTGATTAAGATAATTTTTTATGTTATTTTTTGTAACAGAATTAGTTTTAGTTAAGTTTCCTTCATTATCTTGAGAAATTAAATATAGAGAAATTTTTCTGTTGCTCGATGAAGGATCATTAACTATATTTGCGCGCGATACCGCACCAAATTTTCGAGGCATGCTGTAGACTAGAGACTCATAGTCTTGTTTAGTAACTGCTCTGCCTTGAGATGCATAGTTGGATTTTGCTCTCTGCTTTAATTCTTCTACCGATATGTCGACATCTATAGATGTTATTGGGTCTTCATTGTTTACCTCTAAAGAGTTTTCTACAAAACTCCTTTGTGAATCTGTTAAAACAGAGATGTCTTTAAAGATCATGTTGCGCGCATTTACTTGGTTAATAGAATTAGCTGGTACATTTGTAGTCTCTGGTGCATTTGATCTATAGATTATTGTAAGTTCTGTGTTGTGCGGAGAAATTCCTAGCTTATTTGTTGTTATTAGCTTAGATGGATCAAATGATTTTTTACTGATGTAATCTTTACCTTGCATTTTTAGTGCGACACGAGATGGGTCAGTTATTCCGTCATTGTCAGTGTTCTCTGATCCAAATCCGAATTGTAAAAATGTACCGGTGTCATCTTGTTCTAAAACAAATCTTCGAGCAGTTGCAAATGGCTTAAGTATTGATCTTACACCATCGACTGCGGCATTTTGATTTGTTGTATCTACAAAAACTACTTCTTGTGACAAATGTTCTACTTCATAGTAACGATTACCTTCACTGTCATAAACAGAAATGATTTCTGATATGTTGGGCGCACCGACACGGATTTTTTTAAATTTTTCAAATACTGAATTTGTTAGGTCGACAGTGGCCAATTGAAGTATTCCTGATTGGACTTGTCCGTAATTTCTAACAGCAAAATAAGTTGTTGCACCTGTCGTGGAATTAAAACGTGCCGCCACAATGTCCGATGTCGCATCAGAAAAATTTACATCTTCAGATAGTATAAAACTACCTCCGTCGGATGTTGTAAATGTTGCCCCCTCTTTTAAAATTGGCAAATAAGAATCATCAGGCGCTGTTCCTTCAGAATTTGCTGGGCATAGTATGAACAGCGAAACAATGCCATAAGAAGAAGGTGTTCCAGCAAATTTATAGCCCATAGCTCTAGCATGCTTACGAACATTTTCAAACTCTAGACTGGTGTCTAGAAAACTTTCATTGACATGATAATCCAGATAATAAGATAAAATATCTCCGGAATAGGCAACTGTGTCCAAAACTAGAGATCCAAAAGAGGCCTCAGAAAAATCTCGGTATGCATTTGGATAATACCTTTTTGCATATTGCACCAAATCTTCTTTGATGCTTTCAAACTCTCTACTTGTGTATTTTATGGCAACATTTTTATTTTTTGGCATTTTTAATCCTCACAACTACAGTAAGTAGTTTTCTTTCTGAATTTGAGTTTATACCGGTAAATTCTCTAATGTCTCAGACAATGTTAAATCAAAAGTAGACGCGATAGCAGAATCATTGATAAAATAACTTATTTTAATTTGCATAACAGACTCATCTTTACTAAAATTAATTTCTAAATTACTAATCGTTATGTAGCGCAAAAACGTAGATATCTGAGAAATAATGTTTTCTCTTATTGGCGGCAAAGTCGATGTTCCTAGTTGTATTTGCGATTTCAACTCAAATAAATATCTGGATAATCCGACACCAAAATCAGGCAAAGTTATTCTTTCCCCCGGTCTTGTCAACAAAATCATTTTAAGATTTTGATCTACAACTTTTGTTATATCTGCTACAGCATGAATTCGATAAGAGCCTGTCTCTTCGTCTATCTCTAATGGAATAATTGGTGCTATTACTTCTGTTGGCATTTTACTTTCCTCCTGTATTAAATAACTTGCCAAAATTATTTGTACACTCATTGCCATCTTTATCGAAAGGATTTTGTCTAACGATTCTTCTTCTCAGGCCCCACGAAAACTCTCCAAAATTTATAAACGAAATTGCATTTAGTGCTCTTCTCTGTAATGCTTTGAGTATGTCTTCGTTACCAGATTCTTCATTTGGCGGGTCTCTGTCATCATTTCTATAAAAAGAAACAAAAAGGCTTCTGGATTGTGCTTTAGAGTCAGCAAAGATTTTTGAAATTTCATTTGAAGGAAAATCTGTTTCGCCTGGGGTTTCTCTCTCATCCGGAAAAGACCCTAGAGACGGTATAAGATTTATATAAGAATAGATCATGTACAAAGATGGTATTTTTTTTATCTGGAGTACATTGTCCATCAAATGTACAAAATTTTCTGTTTTTGTCATTTTATCAACATAGCATTTTAATTCTTGGTCTAAATTGTTATTAGAATTAAGTAATTCTTCAATTGTTACATCTAGTATGTCTTCTTCGAAAGAACAAATAGGAAAGCTAAACTTAGAACTTTGCAAAACTTTTGTACCAGATTCTGTTTCAAAAGCCGCAGGAAGTTGAATAAAAGATCTTTTTTCCATTGGGATGTTACTTGTTCCCACAGGTAAAGTAAAACCCTTCGGAGGAATAAAACACAAACGAACACCAAATTTTATACCTATGCTTCCTTCGTAAGATAATTCATCCTCCGTTAGAACAGCATCGCCGAAATAGTCTGAGATGTTTTTGTCAATGTTTAAAAGAAATCGATTATCATTCAGAAAACTTTTTAACTCACTAATGCTGACTAGTCCGTTGACTTTTGCTACGTTTATTAAATTATTATCTTTTTTAGGGCTACATACTACAAATTTTTCCAAATAAAAACCGCCATGTTCAGATAATCGATCGAATCTTTTATCCGAGATCTCAGTTCCGTTTAGTGCATGATTCATGTCAGCCTTCGCGCATTCTACAAGGTCTCCATAGGGTAATGAACCCACACCACCACCTATTGGCACCTCGGCATCGTAAACACCGGCGTTTATTTGCTTGCCCAACATCATATAAGAACCACCAATAAAAAACTTTTTAATGTCATAAATCCATGGACGCGGTTCTAATTCATCTCTCATTTTTTTGGTGTAAACGTCTAGTTCTTCTTTTACTACATATTTTAACAACTTTTTGATGCTAGATTTTATAGAGTTTAAAGCATCAATTTTTACTGCAAATCTAGCTTGCTCTAGACTGATTGGGATTATTGAAAATACCACACTTTCTAGAACATTAAGCAAATCAAAACCTCCAGACCCTATTATAGTTGTGCCTCTCTGGATAGCGGCAAATTTATCCAAATCTGATTGGGAAAACTTAATTATTGCACCAAACCCTCTTGTGTATAAATTGTAATTAAAAACATCACGTCCGTATAATAAAGGGTATGATTCTTGCAACATGTTGCACTCATCAAGTATTTGCTCTATTTCTAAATTACTTTCCATTTGATTATTTTTGACTCTCCGGCTTACTGTCTGGACCACTTGCTCTAGGAACAGCAGCGCATAGACAGTTCCCTCATAAGTTGATGCAAAAAGAGAAGTTTCGTTTGAAATACCTCTATACACTTTTTCTGTTATGTAATTCAGCAGCAAATTGTCATAATTTCTATCAACATCTAAATGTACGTTTGCAAAAATAGGAAATGATCGTATCAAAAAATCAGATAAGTAAACTCGTATTGTAGCCCGTACGATACCCTCTAAAGTAGCTAAAGTATCGGGGCTTGATATTTTATCGAACGGTAATTCTACTGTGCATGTTGGACTGTACGGTAACAATTCGTGCGGTTGAATACTTTGTTTATTTCTGTCGATCTCCTTTAACAGTGTATCTAGCATTAAAAAATTAGAATTTTTAGGATCACAGCCAGTAGGATTTGGCACTACTATTTTAGAAAAAGCCATCCAGCCCGTGTGCTTTGGTTCTGCTATATAAATTTTTGGTTCCAAAAACGTACCACCGTGTCTAGTAGGATCTAGAAAGTGCACTCTAGGGTTATTAGTTTTACTTCTTCCTAAAACCCCATCTTCTTCATCATAAAAATCTTCGTAAGGTTCCTCGCCGTTCGGGCCAACATAAACCAAATCAGAATCCTGCTCTACTGGGATGTTGGCGTTACCAAACAAAAATCCTTCTGAGGGCACGCCTACTTGCCTCTCGGTGAATCTTTTAGGCAATCTATTGTAAATTTCTGTATTCATACCCTCAAAAAATGATGTAAAAGTTTCTGGTTGAAATTCTACATCAAACTCTGACCATATTGACTCTACCATCTTGCCTAATGTTGCTGGGCCGAACGCTAAAGAACTATCCTCAACTTGATAATCTTGTGGTATTTGTAAAAAGTTATTATTTGTAAAGTTTATGTGATCCCACAAATCTTGAAATAAAGTTTGCCCATCGGGTAAAAGAGTTTCATTAAGAATAATTGTGCTGGTAAAATTATTTATAATTTTTCTACCAAATCTTGTCGTGTTAAATTTTTCATTATCATATGATAATACTGTGGGAAATCCGACCTTATAGCTTATTTCTTGAGATTCTATAAATTGTTTTAGCTGTATTGCGACTGTCGTAGGGAGTTCTAGCTCTACTCCCAACTGGCCAAAAATTAAACGAAAGAAGAAATTGTTCTCAATTAACATATGCTTGGTTAGATTGAAGAATTTTTTATTAGACAAAATTTCTAACAATACACCCGGTGGATTGAATGGATTAAAAAAATTGTCTTCTACAGTATCATCAATAAATGCTTTTTCTAGACGCTTAAAGATACCAGTTATTGCATTTGAAATTACTATTTGTTTATTTTCTGGGTAGTCGTCAAAACTCGGTATAATGCGTTGATCCTTACAATCTGGATCTTTGGGACCAAAAGCATCATTAATAGCTTTATCTAAACCAGGACCATTTAAAAGCAAATTAGCTGCGTCTGCTAGATTAGTTTTATTTCTCTCGTCTTGTTTTCTAACAAATTCTCTCCCAATCTCTGGATCTGAGAAGGCAGCAATTCTGTTTTGATCCCACAAATCTTTTGCTTCTTTTGTCAAACAAATACTTAGGTCAACCGGAAAATCATCTAATGGACTATCCAGTTCATCTATAATGTTGTTTCTCTGTTCTGCGGTTAAAAAGTTGCCCATTGTTTGAAAAAACTGATCGGTAGACTCTGTGTCTGAAAAAAGTTCAGAAAATTCGGGTAAGGTGTTTTTAACTAAAAAAGAAATGTTACCTAAAAAAGCAGGGCTTGGTGAACCTACCATGGCTTGTTTAATCTCTTTTTGTGTGGCACTAACTGACAATAGATTTGCTAAATCTCTATAGCTGGCGTCACTTTTGCCTCGTGCGCCACCCGCTTGCAAAACATTTCTATTGACTTTATCCCTGTCGTCATCTGCTTTTGCATCTGGACAGAGGAGATTAGAAACAAAAGCGTCGAAACCACCATCTTGTATCGCTGCAATACCAGCCCGTGTGACATTGCCAATTGCTTGACATAGATCTACATTTAACAATTCTGTTGTTTTAATTATAAGAGCAACTATTACTCTAGAAGCCAGTTCTCTTAGTGCTACGTACATCGCGTCACCTAGTTGTTCAAGCCAATTAAAGTTGAGTTCCAGTTCTCTAAGTTCTGGCATAGCGATTCTGGTTTCTTCACTACCACATGGATCGGCTGTTAAGGTGGAAAGAAAAGAGTCTATGGGCGGATAGACTAACGGATCTTTTCCACATTCAAATCTTGAAATAATTTTTCCTAATAAATTTGCTCCCGGTATGTTCTCAATTGCTCTTTGCAACTCTACAACCGATGCGGTTTTCATTATTTCATCAATGTAGGCTTGAGTTAGCGCGCTTTGTACATTCCCTAGCGCTTTTCCTAGGGTGCCAGGCCTGATTTCGTCTTCAGGTGTAATACTGACAATTGCGGTTTTTCTTTTTTGTCGGTCGATGACCTCTTGTTGTTCAGTGGGTGTTAAATTTTTAAAATTTTGATACTGCTGTATTTCATCTGCTGTTGCGTCTGCTTCAAATTTCTTTTTTTCAAGTTTCCTCAGTTCTATGATTAGCTTGCTAACTTCTTGTTCTACTGTTTTAGAAAAACTATCTGTTCCAGCATCTAGGTCTGCTAAAGATTTTTTTTCGTTATTTATAGATTGTTGAAACGTTACATTATTATCCCTAGCTCTTTCGATTTGGAAAGATGTATCTTCAATTGACTCTTTGACATTTCTAAGTTGCGTTTCCACGGTATTAATTTGTTCGCCCAATTCCCTACCTTGTCTTTCAATTATTTCATTAACTGCTGTTTCGTCGTCACTTATGTTGTCTGCTTGTTGAACGTAAAAATCAAACTGCCTTTGTAAATCAACTAGTTGTGAAGTTAAAGTCATTTGTGAAGAAAATAAAGATCTTTTTTTCTGTTCTTCACTGATTATAAAATCTAAATTAGTTTGAAGATCTGCTTCTAGCACGGCTATCTTATCTAATAGTTTTTTTCTGTATGCTAGCTTAAACTCTCCACTTTTCAATTCTTGTATTCTTTTTTTGATTTCTTCTATTTTTGCTTCAGTTGACATCGATGTGAACTCTGCTGATAGTCTGTCTCCCATAGTTCCCGGACTGTCTTTGTTCTGTTCAATGTTTTTAACTGTTTGTCTGTCTACTGCTTCTCCCAAAGAACCAGAATCCCATCCAGCCTCCCATGGATAAGGCATGTCTTTAAATTCACTTCTTACTTTTGCTTCTATTTCTTGTCTCTTGTTTGCTGGTAGTGTTTCTAGGATTATCTCCAGCGCTGCTTCTCCGCTAGAAGTGATGATTTGCTTTATAAGTGTGTAATACACTTCGTCCAAAGTCAAAGCAGCAGATAAACACTTAATTGCTCCTTCCAAATTAGCTTGCAGATCACAGGGGTTGAAATTTTTTATAAACTCAGCTATAGCATTTGGTGCAGAGGTTAACCCTTTTTGTAAATTAGTTCCCATTTTCTTTAAAGAACCAATAGGATCATCCCAAACTTTTTTGCCGTTTTCCATGGCGTTACCAAATCCATTCACAACTGTTTCTGTTGCTTTTTCTGCTTGTCTTTCTCTAGTATTCCAAGCGTCTATTAATTCATCTAATTGTTGTACATTTTCACCAGTAAAGAAATCTTTTATTTCTTTATTTTCTTTTATCATTTGTTCTTTGGTTTTACATGCGTTACTATTGTATCGATATTCTATGGACTTAAATAGACTCATCGCTTCGTTCAAAATAAAATCTGCGATGTCATTAAAGTTAACGCTTAAGCAACTATCTTCTTGAAAGTTACGAGAACTACCATAGTTAACTGCTAG
>CEPH01086534.1_pt1 | contig 26924 bp, 24 predicted proteins | sample 530571 | NCBI WGS metagenome assembly CEPH01 (sample SAMEA2620413, study PRJEB7988) | marine metagenome | biome: marine biome (ENVO:00000447); feature: surface water layer (ENVO:00002042); material: "saline water (ENVO:00002010), including plankton (ENVO:xxxxxxxx)" | depth 5 m | reverse complement strand
TGACCATTACTATTCCTAAAAAGGAAGAAGCTAAGCCACAACCACCTAAAACCATCAGTATTAAATAATTCACGTTGGGCTGTAAGGAGTCATGTTGTGGTGACTTTTTGCAGCCCATGCGTTGAGTTTCATCATCTAATTAAGTCAGTGAATTTCTGATTTTAGAGTTGCTAAAATTTTAAAAAAAGGAGGTTGATATGGACAAGTTAGCTTTGGGTCTTAGCCTGGTCACGCTTCTCTGTATCCCCCTCTTCTTCGCCATCAGTTATGCAATGGGGCTTTTAGAAGAGTGGAAAGAAGTGAAAAGACCATTTTCTTCAAAGACACTAAAAATGACGAAGAAGCTTGATTTGAATCAAGACCCGGATTGGAAACAAGCTGCATAATTGTAAATGAATGTTTAACCTAAAAAGGATATTAAAATGAAAAATCACATCGTTTCTGGTATCATCGCACTGATCGTTTCTTTGGGTGTGATTTGGATCGCCCCAGAGGTAGTGCCTGGTGCGAAAACGCTAAAAATAGAACACATTAACGGTACACCTTCTAAAGGTGCTTTATACACCCTTGATGAGAATAATGAGATTGTGCCATTGGATTTTACTGCAGTATCTGAAAAAGTGATGGATGCGGTGGTACACATTAAGTCAACGCAAACCAGTAACTATACTGCGCGAGGTCAGCAGCAATACCGTCAACTACCAGATCCGTTCAGAGACTTTTTCGGTGATGACTTCTTTGATCAGTTTTTTGGTCGCCCCGATCAAGGACAGAGATACTATCGCTACGAAACGCCACAGCAGCCACAAGTACGTGTAGGCACTGGTTCGGGCGTAATCATCAACAGAGAAGGTTACATCGTGACGAACAACCACGTAATTGCGGATGCAGATGATATTGAAGTTACGCTTCACGACAACCGCACTTACAAAGCCACAGTGGTAGGTACAGATCCTAGTACTGACCTGGCACTGATACAGATCAAAGAAAAAGGCCTTCCTTCATTGCCGCTGGTAAATTCAGATGATGTAAAAGTAGGTGAGTGGGTGCTCGCAGTAGGTAATCCTTTCAATCTGAACTCCACCGTTACAGCAGGTATTGTAAGCGCTAAATCCAGGAACATAAACATTCTGAGAGATCAGTATGCGATTGAGTCCTTCATTCAAACCGATGCAGCGATCAACCCTGGCAACAGTGGTGGTGCGCTGGTAAATCTCCAAGGCGGCCTGGTGGGAATTAACACAGCCATTGCCAGCCCTACCGGAGCGTATGCAGGTTATGGATTTGCCGTTCCTTCCAATATTGTAAATAAGGTGGTAGAAGACCTGCTCAAGTACGGGGTGGTACAGCGTGGGTACTTAGGAGTGACCATCCGCGGCATTGATGGCAACCTGGCCAAGGAAAAGAACCTGGAAGTAACCAAAGGAGTTTATGTTGATAGTGTAGCTGAAAACGGTGCCGCAAAAGTAGCAGGAATTGAAAGCGGGGATGTAATACTTGCAGTAGATGATGAGGAAGTAAGTACTGCTCCTGAATTGCAGGAAATGATTGCTCGTCACCGTCCGGGAGATATTGTGAAATTGCGAATTGACCGGAATGGTAAAGAAATGGAGGTGAAAGTTGAGCTAAAAAACCGTGAGGGCGAAACTAAGTTTCTGGCAAAAAACCGTAAAGAGATATTCAACATACTCGGTGCTGAATTTGAAGATGTGGATAAAGATCTTGCCAGAAAACTGGACATAGATGGTGGAGTGAAAGTGAAAAAGCTCTATGCCGGTAAGCTAATGAAGCATACCGAAATGCGAGAGGGATTTATCATCACCAAGGTTGATGGCCGTGTGATAAAAGACACTGAAGAGCTGGCTAAAGCCTTGGAAAATAAGAAAGGCGGTGTGCTGGTAGAGGGTGTTTATGAAGATATTCCAGGCACTTACTATTATGCATTTGGCTTATAAGTGTCATATTTAGGCAGACGGGGGTTAAGCAAACGCTCCCCCTGCCTGCCTCTTAAAAGAAGATGTTAGGAGTTATTTAAGGTATCGCATGGTTGTCTGTTAGACGAAATGAACCCAGGAAAGAACATATCGACCAAGTTATTTACCCAGCCGAGAGAAGGGTTTGAAGCGGAGGTGGCCAATACCTTCAAAGTAAAAACTTTCAAAAAGGGAGAGTTTATTTACCGAAAAGGTGACATCCCAAAAGAAGTATACTTTATGAAGTATGGTTGGGTGAAAATTGTTCGGTATGACGAAGCTGGCAATGAAATAGTTCTAAAGATTTTAGGCAACAATGAGTTAATTGGGTATGTCCCTTTACTTCAGGAAATGAAGTATACTAACTATGCCCAAGCCCTGGAATATTGCGAGCTTTATTTCATTCCTAAGGAAAAGTTCCTCGCTCTCCTACACAAAAGTGCTGACTTTACAAAGTTGATCATTCAGATGCTATGTAAAGAGCTCTGGAGTGATGAGGAGCAGATTGTCAACCTGCATTCCAAAAAAATAGATCACAGGCTCGCTACTTTGCTACTGGGTTTGGAGCAGGCTTCTGATCACAGTCCCGTACATGATGACAGCCTGATCAGATTACCAAAAAAAGATATGGCAAAAATTATCAATGTGAGCCCGGAAACATTGAGCAGGTACCTTACCAGGTTTCACGACTCTGGATTGATTAATTCTGTGGATGGAACCATTGAACTCCTGGAAAAAGAAAAATTGCACCAGATGTCAAATCTGGAGCATTGAAAAGATGTGAAAAAAATGAAAATGAATTGGATGACTTGATTTGAATCAAGACTTGTGAAATACGGAATAATGATGTTTGAATGGAATTAATGTTTCACTAAAAAAATTTAAAGCTATGGCGTTTATCAGAACAAATTATCCAATTATGAGCAGTTTGCTTGACGATTTCTTCGGTACTGATCTTTCAGACTGGAGAAGTCAAAATTATTCTTCTACCAACACCACACTTCCTAAAGTCAATATCAAGGAAGATGAGAATGGTTTTGTAGTAGAAATGGCTGCACCAGGCTTGAAAAAGGGTGATTTCAACATCCAACTGGACCAAAACCTTCTGACCATTTCTTCTGAAAAGCAAGAAGAGCAAAAAGAAGCGGATGGCAAGGAAAAGGATAGCACCCGTTATACCAGGCGTGAGTTTGCCTACCAGGCGTTTACCCGCTCGTTCACATTGCCGGAAAGTGCTGCCGGAGACAAGATCAGTGCTTCGTATGAAGACGGTATTTAGAGCATTTCTATCCCTAAAAAGGAAGAGGCCAAGCCACAACCTCCGCGAAACATTGAGATTGCTTAAAAAAGTTAAAGGTCGGGAGATAGCCTCGGCTAGTCTCCTGAACTGAATTAAATGAATTGTTGAACCTAAAGAGTTTAAGAGATGGATTTATTCAAATGGACTAAAAACTTAAAACCAAAGTTTCCCAACATAGTGGAGAAATTCTTTGGTAAAAAGATAGATGACCAGGTAAGTGATACAGAAGTCATTGCCAGTGTGCCTTCTGTAAACATCAGCGACAAGGGAAAAACCTTTGAAGTATCAGTGGCAGTACCCGGCATAGATAAAAAAGACATAAAGCTGGAAGTGCGAGACAACTGCCTGATCATTTCGTCTGAAAAGCAATACGAAAAAGAAGAGAACGAAGGCAACTGGATGCGAAGGGAATACGGCTATGCTTCGTTCCAGCGTATGTTTCAGCTCCCTGAAAATGCCAACCCGGATGAGATTGACGCCTCCATGAAAAATGGCGTGCTCAAAATCAAGGTAGGCAAATTGAAAGGGAAGGAAACTAGTAAAAAGGCTATAGAAATTAAGTAATTTTTCTCAAAAAAAATGGAAATCAAAATGAAACGATATAGCTCTATTTTACTCATGCTCCTGGCAATGGCAGCCTTTGTCAGTTGTAGCGATCAAAACAAAAGTAAAGAGGACAACCCAAGTCAGTCAGAAGAAGTGCGGATGGAAAAACCTGATGAGTTGGGCATGAGTGCCGACTCTTTACAAGACCAGGTGCAGCAGGAAGCCATTGATGCCGTAGAGTCTTCTAAGGATGGATTAGTAGTTGAAGCTGTTGATGCATTGGAACAGGTGTACATAGCGCTAGACTCTTTGGCAAATGAGAACTCAGATGCTGCATTAGAGGCCCTGGAAAAAGCCACAGGCAAATTTGAAATCCTTCTGGCAAGAGATCCGAGTCTGGCTTTTGTGCCCATAGACGCTTCTGTAAAGACGGTAGACCTGGTAGCTGACTTGGAAACCATCAAGACCATCAAAAAAGCAGCCCGAAAAGCTATCAAAGAAGACCGATTCCAGGCGTTGAGGGATGAGCTGACCAGCCTGGCCAGTGAGATTCAGGTAACTACGGTAGAGATGCCATTGGCTACTTTTCCGCCAGCGATGAAAAGAGCAGCTGCTTTAGTGGAAAAAGATGATCTGGAAGGTGCAAAGGACATTCTCTATACTGCGCTGAATACACTGATCGTAAAAGAAGAGCGCATCCCGCTACCTATACTGAGAGCACAAGCTATGGTTGACCAGGCAAAGAGCGATGATGCCTCTGATGAGGATAAAAAGAAAGAAGTATTGCAGCTACTGGAAAATGCTGAATACCAATTGATTTTGGCCGAAGAGCTGGGTTATGGAGAGCGTGATGAGGAGTATGGAGAATTAAACAAAGCCATCAAAGAACTGAAAAAGTCAGTCGAAGACGATGGAGATTCTCAAGGCTTGTTCGATTTGCTGAAAACCAAGCTCTCTGACTTTAGAAAAAGAATAGCTTCTTAAATAAAACTGCGAAGAGCATTAAAGTAGCTTAGGAAGGTTTAAAAAGGGGCTGTTCGCAGAGTGAAGTTCCTTTTTATTGAAAAAGAATGGCGCAAAGCGCTGCCATATATGTACTGGCTGATAAAGGGTATTTAAAAGTTTAATCATTATGGTACTTTGGTTGATTTTTGGGGTCTTTTTTATTCTTAGTTTGATTGCCGGTGGGCGCTTAAAGTCCAAATTCAGGGAGTATTCGTCCATCCCTACGGCAAATGGTATGAGTGGCGCTGAGGTGGCTCAAAAAATGCTTCGAGATTACGGCATATATGATGTTCGCATCACTTCCGTTGAAGGCACACTGACTGACCACTATAACCCACAGACAAAAACAGTCAATTTAAGTCAGGATGTGTATTACGGTGCTCATGTAGCGGCTGCTGCGGTGGCTGCTCATGAGGTGGGACATGCCGTACAACATGCCACCGCTTATGCATGGCTTGGGTTCAGAAGTGCCTTGGTACCTATTCAAAATATCAGCGCTACCATCCTGAATTTTATTTTCATTGGGATGTTTTTCGGATCGTTTATGTTGGGTCATATCTTCCCAATGCAAACAGCGCTTCTGGTCATTGTTGCCTGCTATGCTATTTTCACCCTGTTTGCGCTGGTCACTTTACCCGTAGAGTTTGATGCCAGCAAGCGAGCTTTAGCGTGGCTGAATCAGGCTGGAATCACAGATTATTATTCACATCCTAAAGCGGTGAAAGCACTCAACCTGGCAGCATCTACCTATGTGATTGCAGCATTATCCTCGCTTGCCACCTTATTGTACTACTTATTGATGTTGTTGGGATCTAATGATGAATAATGATGGACTACAAGGATTACTATAAAATACTAGGTGTCGCCAAGACAGCTTCTCAGGACGAGATCAAAAAGGCTTACAGAAAGCTGGCTGTGAAATACCATCCGGATAAAAATCCTGGAGATAAGGTGGCCGAAGAAAAATTCAAGGAGATCGGTGAGGCTAATGAGGTATTAAGTGATCCTGAGAAAAGAAAGCTGTATGATCAGTTAGGTGCTAACTGGAAGCAATACAAAGATGCAGGCTATGACCCGTCTGCAGGGGCTGGTCGGGCCAGGTATTCACAAGGAGGTCCTGACGGGCAATACTATTATGAATTTGAAGGAGACCCTTCCGAATTTTTTGGAGGAGGTGGTAGCGGCTTTTCAGACTTCTTCGAATCTTTCTTCGGAGGAGGTTCCCGGAAGGGACGTGGTTTTTCAGGCTCGGGCGGATTCTCAGGTTTTGGTGCGGACATACCTGGAAATGACCTGGCTGGGGAAATCAGTATTTCACTACAGGAAGCCCATACAGGAACCGAGCGTATTGTGGATCTGGGCAGTGAAAAAATCAAACTAAAAATCAAGCCTGGGGCGTACACAGGGTTAAAACTGCGCGCCAAAGGAAAAGGTGAAAAAGGAAGAGGCGGTAAGGCAGGTGATTTGTTCATCACCATTCATGTGTCTCCACACCCTGTCTATGAACGCAAAGGCAATGACCTGTACATGGAGGCACACGTGGATTTGTTTACAGCTCTTTTAGGAGGCAAGCAGGAAATCCAGACTCTGTCCGGAAGGGTAAACATCACGATCCCGGAAGGTATGCAAAGCGGAAAACAAATACGGCTGAAAGGAAAAGGTATGCCTGTTTACGGCAAATCGTCTTATGGCGATCTGTATGTGAAACTAAACGTGAAACTGCCAGAGAAATTAACTGGTGAGCAAAAGGAACTTATTAAAAAATTGAAAGACAGTTTTCAAGGAACATATGCATAATGACCAAAAGAGCAAAATATAACTGGACGTATTGGTTGGCCGTGATCACATTCTTCTTTGGGCTACAGATACTCTTTTTCCCGGATACTTCTGGAAACAGAGAATTATCATATAAAGTTTTTCTGGACACCTTAAAGTCAGGCGAAGTAGAGAAAGCGGTGATTTTTCAGGACCGCATCGTTGGGCAGTTTAGGGAAAGAAAAGACACCACCAAGCAGGAGTTGACAGATGCACCCAGCACCCCATGGCGCATTCGTATTCCAAGCATTGAAGAGCAGGTCAGGCGCCAGTTTACAGTCAGCCGCATTCCTGATATGAAGGACGAGCAATTGCTGGATTTACTAAATCAGTCGGGGGTTGATTATAAAGGACAGTTTGAAAACAACAGCATCCGGAACTTCTTTCTCAATTGGATATTGCCATTTCTCGTTTTGATGCTGATTTGGGGCTTCTTATTCCGCAGGATGGGACCAGGCAATCCTATGATCGATCTGGGCAGAAACAAAGCCAAGATACAGGCAGAGAAACCCAAAGACCCGGTCAAGTTTACGGATGTGGCCGGTGTAGATGAGGCCGTAGAGGAAGTGAAGGAACTGGTAGAGTTTCTGAAAACCCCTAAAAAATATACGCAGCTTGGAGGTAAGCTTCCTAAGGGTGTTTTGTTGGTCGGTCCTCCGGGAACCGGAAAGACTCTACTGGCCAAAGCAGTAGCAGGTGAGGCAGGGGTGCCATTTTTTAGCCTGAGCGGCTCAGACTTTGTGGAGATGTTTGTGGGCGTAGGAGCCGCTCGGGTAAGGGATCTTTTCAACCAGGCCAAGGCCCAGGCCCCCTGCATCATCTTCATTGACGAGATAGATGCCATTGGCAAGAGCAGGGCGCAAAATGCAGCCTATGGGGGCGGCTATGATGAGCGGGAAAACACCCTCAACCAGCTATTAGTGGAGATGGACGGGTTTGACGCTAACTCAGGGGTGATCATCATGGCAGCTACTAACCGACCGGATGTACTGGATCCGGCATTGCTCCGTCCCGGTCGTTTTGATCGGCAGGTACTGGTGGATAAGCCCGACATGAAAGGCCGTGAACAAATATTCAAAGTACATACCCGCAAGCTGAAGCTCAGCGCAAAAACCGATTTGAAACGACTGGCTGCCCAGACTCCAGGATTTGCCGGTGCAGAGATTGCCAATGTATGCAACGAGGCGGCCATCCTGGCGGTGAGAAACAATCGGGAAGAGGTGACTATGGGCGATTTTGAGGCAGCCATCGAGCGGGTGATAGCCGGACTGGAAAAGAAAAATAAACTCATCAACGAGAATGAACGCAAGATTGTGGCCTATCATGAAAGTGGCCATGCCATTGTAGGGTATTTCACTCCCGGAGCAGATGAAGTGCAAAAGGTGAGCATCGTACCCCGTGGTATCGGTGCTCTTGGCTACACCCTGCAGATGCCGCTGGAAGATCGCTACCTGATGTCTAAGTCGGAATTGCTCGGCAAGATCAAAGGGCTACTTGGAGGTCGTGCTGCAGAGGAGTTGATCTTCGGGGAAGTGTCCACTGGAGCATCCAATGACCTGGAGCGGGTGGCACAGCTAGCACGAAACATGATCGTGGTGTATGGCATGAGCGAAAAACTGCCCAATATCTCCCTGGTCAACAAATCCAATCCAGGGTTTTTAGGGCAATCAGCGGGTCTGGAGCGCAGGTCTGAATACGTAGAAAGGCAAATCGATGAAGAAGTAAGTCAGATCATCAATCAATGCTATGAAGAGGCTAAAAAACTGCTTGCGGAGAAACAGGACCTGCTGGAGAAGATGGCGCATATCCTGCTCGATCAGGAGGTGATCAGTCATGAAGAGATCAAAAAAATATTGGGTGAAAAGAAACAACCTGCATGACGATGGATACCGTATTGGAAATCATTAAAAAACTCCAGGATAAGGGGTACCATATTGACTACAACAAGTCGCCTAACTTGAAGAAGCTCGAAAAAACTCCACAGCTTTTCAAGGTGGATGAAATTTTTCGGTATGAAGGTTTAACTGACCCGGAAGATGAAACTATCGTATATGCCATCTCTTCGGGTATAAATAATCAAAAAGGGATTCTTGTGAACGGCTATGGTATTTATGCCCTACCCGAAGTGGAGGAAATAATCAACAAATTGAATGCATCATGAAATGCCCACGAGAATGGCTTCTCACACAGGGGAATGATTATAAAGGGCATTCCATCTGGCCGCTAAAAATCAAATTATAAACAGATGAAAGGAAACTTTAACAATATCATCAATGGAGATCAGCCTGTGTTGGTAGACTTCTATGCTGACTGGTGTGGCCCCTGCAAAATGCAAGCCCCCATACTGAAAGAGGTATCCTCTGAAATTGGAGGAAAGGCACGCATCATCAAAATAGATGTGGACAAAAACCAGCCCATTGCACAGCAGTACCAGGTACGTGGTGTGCCTACCTTGATCTTGTTTAAAAAAGGGCAGCCCCTATGGAGACAATCCGGAGTGGCAACCAAACAACAGTTAATTGATTTGATCAACCAAAACGCATAAAGACCATGTTTAAAACAACCGCATATTACGACCGTTTGACCAGCTTTTTCAGTACCCCCTGGTGGATGTACCTGCTCATGGGGATCAATTTCATCCTCCTTGCAGTGCTGATCATGTTGTACCCGGAATTATTAGCCTATCTCGTAGCAGGATTTCTTCTGTTCAACGGATTGCTGATGGTCATTCTGGCCTTCCGGTACAGAAGCCTGCGTAAGAGAAATCGTGGATGGCAGGAAGAATTTTGGATAGAAGTGTAAAACCTAAAAACTGATATAGATATGCAACTGGATAAATTTACCATAAAATCACAGGAAGCGATTCAACGGGCACAGCAGCTCGCCATGGAAAAAGAGCATCAGGCCATAGAGTGTGGCCACCTCCTACAAGGCATCATGGAGGTAGATGAAAACGTTCTTCCTTTCATCTTTAAGAAACAGGCGATCAATGAGCAAAACGTCAGTGCAGCATTGGATCGCATCGTTTCCGGCTATGCCAAAGTGAGTGGCGGGCAGCAATACCTGAGCCGCACAGCCAATGAAGCCCTGTCCAAAGCGCAAGGTGCTGCCAAACACATGAAAGACGAGTACGTCTCACTGGAGCACCTCATTATGGGTTTGATGAAGGTCAATGACCCGGTTTCCAGCCTGCTCAAAGACAGTGGCCTGAATGAAAAAGACCTGGCCGCTGCTATCACAGAGCTGCGCAAAGGTGGCCGGGTGACCAGCCACAGTGCTGAAGACACCTACAACTCCCTTTCCAAGTATGCCATCAACCTCAATGAAAGGGCACAAAGTGGCAAGCTTGACCCTGTAATTGGAAGGGACGAAGAAATCAGAAGAGTATTACAAATTCTTGCTAGAAGAAGTAAAAACAACCCGATACTGGTGGGTGAACCCGGTGTTGGTAAAACCGCTATTGCAGAAGGTATTGCTTTCCGTATTGTAAACGGTGATGTGCCGGACGACCTGCTTTCTAAAGAAATCTATTCGCTTGATATGGGAGCGCTCATAGCCGGGGCTAAATACAAGGGCGAATTTGAAGAGCGACTCAAAGCAGTGGTGAAAGAGGTAACCGAATCAGATGGACGCATCATTCTCTTCATTGACGAGATCCATACACTTGTGGGTGCCGGTGGTGGTGGAGAAGGCGCTATGGATGCCGCCAACATACTAAAACCTGCATTAGCCCGTGGTGAACTGCGAGCCGTGGGAGCCACTACCCTCAATGAGTTTCAAAAGTACTTTGAGAAAGATAAGGCCTTGGAGAGACGCTTCCAGAAAGTGTTCGTGGATGAACCTTCTGAAGAAGATGCCATTTCGATCCTTCGGGGGATCAAAGAACGGTACGAAAACTACCACAAGATCCGTATCAAAGACGAGGCGATTGTGGCTGCCGCACAGCTATCCATACGCTACATCTCTGATCGCTATTTGCCAGATAAAGCCATCGACCTCATTGATGAAGCTGCAGCTCACTTACGGTTGGAGATGAACTCCAAACCGGAAGAGATTGATGTGCTGGATAGAAAAATCCAGCAATTAGAGATCGAACGAGAGGCCTTCAAGCGAGAAAAAGACAAAGAGCGGTTGAAGCACATCGCAAAACAACTGGCCGATCTGGAAGAAGAGCGGAAGCAATTAATGGCGCTGTGGGAAGATGAGAAAGCTGTGGTGGTCAATATCCAGAACATCAAACAAAGCATCGAGGATCTAAAGTACCAGGCTGAGAAAGCAGAACGTGAAGGCGATTTTGGCAAAGTGGCAGAGATCCGTTATGGTGAGCTGCCTAAGAAGGAAGAAGAGCTGAAAAAAGCGGTTGCCAAGCTGCAAGCGTACGAAACGAAAGGAAAACGACTAGTGCGCGAGGAGATTACAGCCGAAGATATCGCTGAGGTAATTTCCAGATGGACTGGCATACCTGTGAGCAAGATGCTGCAGAGCGAAAAGGAAAAGCTGCTTCACATTGAAGAAGAGCTACACAAACGAGTGGTAGGTCAGGAAGAAGCCATCCATGCGGTAGCTTCTGCAATCCGCAGAAGTCGAACCGGACTGTCAGATGAAAATCGACCGATTGGATCCTTCTTATTTCTGGGTACTACCGGGGTGGGTAAAACAGAGCTGGCCAAAGCATTGGCAGAGTACCTCTTTGATGATGAAAAGCTGATGACCCGCATCGATATGAGTGAGTACCAGGAGCGACATGCCGTATCTCGTTTGGTGGGAGCGCCTCCGGGCTATGTGGGCTATGATGAAGGTGGACAACTCACCGAGGCAGTAAGACGAAAACCCTACTCTGTGGTGTTGTTAGATGAAATTGAAAAGGCTCATCCTGACACCTTCAATATCCTACTCCAGGTTTTGGAAGATGGCCGGCTAACTGATAACAAAGGTCGGGTAGCCAATTTCAAAAACACCATTATCATCATGACTTCCAATATGGGCTCGGATATCATTCGGGACAACTTTGCTGAAATGACTGAGAAAAATGCTGAAGAGGTCATCGAAAAAACAAAGAATCAGGTGTTTGATCTGCTAAAAGTTAGCATCCGGCCTGAGTTTCTCAACCGGATCGATGAGACCATCATGTTCCGGCCGCTTTCCAAAAAAGACCTGGAAGGCATTATTCGTATTCAATTGGATGGTCTGCTTAAGGTACTAGCCAAGCAAAACATCACCTTCCAGGTTACAGACGATTGTCTGGACTATTTGCAGACGGAAGGATTTGATGCACAGTTTGGCGCCCGTCCGTTGAAGCGTGTCATTCAGCGTAAGATCCTGGATGAGCTTTCCATAGCAATGCTGGAAGACAGGGTGCAACCCGATTCACACATTGTGATTGATGCCATTGATAACAAGATTGTATTTCGCAAACCTGTAAACGAAAAAGAAGAAATGAGTTTTGAAGCCTGATAGATTCCTCTCCACGTAGTTGGAGAGGACAGAGTTATGTCGTTGAACCTTTAATTCTCAAAAAAATGAAAGTGACGATACACAACAAGCATCTCCTGAAAGGAGACGGTCAAATCAGCCAGTTTGAAGAGGCCATCAAACATCATCAGAATTGGTTTGAAAAACTAAATGCCCTGGTCAATTTAAACCGGCTGGACGCTTACCTTACCGAGCAACCTGGCGGTCTGAAAGCGACTTTTTATTTAAAGCAAAGTCATAACCAGATTTTTGTGGAGGCAGAAGGAAAAGATCCTGCCGTATTAGCAGAGCAGTTGATGACCCGGTTAAAATCCCGGTATTTGAGGCAATTGATCTCTTCACGAAAAAGAATTAGGCTTGATGTTGCCCGGGACAACCTCAGTCAGCTCGAAAACCTGAAAAAGCAGGAAGACCGGGAGCATTTTGGATTCCTGGTGAAGCAACTGCTTCCGGCCATCAGGGGTTTTGTGGCGCGCTATTTATCACATACTAATTCCAAGGTCACCAAAGAGTTTACCATCGATGACCTTGTAGATGAGATATATATAGCACTTTATGACAGGTTTGACGAGCGTCCGCAAAAGACCAGTGAGTTCTCGCCCTGGAGTTTCCAAATAGCTCGTGAAAAATTGGATGACTTCCTTGAAAATTATGGCACTAAAGATGGAGAGGTATCGCTGGAAAAGCTGGCGGCAGAGGAGTTGAAAAATCTGGAAGAGAAATTTACTGCTGATGCCGAAGGTGAGCTGATCATGCAGGAAGACCTAGATGATACTTTTTATACCAACGGACAAATGGGCAATGAAATCCTTACCAATGATGCGCTGCTTGATCTTCCCGAGGAAGTAGAGATAGAGCCTGTAGTAAATGAAGTACTGGCAGAGGCTGGAGAGACAAATAAATTGGCCTTTGAACTATTCTGGCTGCATGAAATGACGGCTAACGAAATCGCCAAGGCCTTACGACTGCAAATTGAAACCGTTGTGAACATTATAGATAATGTAACCAATAGCATAGTATCCAGATTAAAATCCGTATCCCATGAAGACAAATGAAATACTGGTCCTGGATGACCAGCGAGTGCCCAGGCACATTAGGGACTTTATAGAAGCCATCGAGGAACTCGATATGCAGTTCACTTCTGCTTCGCTAGAAAACATTTACCAGTCAGACCGTGACATGGAAATGGCCATTGCCAGGGCCATGCGGGTATGTAGCAATATCGGTCTGCCATTGGAACGGCACTTTCGCAGAAGGTACCTGGCCAACGAAATTCTGCACACCCTGGAAACGGACTGGCGAATGTCGAAAGTGGCCTACTGCTTGACGTTGATGAACGGCAACCCGGACAATCCGATGGTGGGGCGCATCCAATGGGAGTTACTAAAGAGAATGGTTTGAGCTGATGTACGGAGAATTGATACTCATAACAGGTGCCATGCTGCTGGTAGGCTTCCTACTTGGACTGGGAGCGGAAAAAATCGGATTGCCTAAGGTGACAGGCTACCTGGTTGCTGGACTATTCCTTAATCCACGGCTTTTCAGTTATATTCCTGAGGCATTTCCGGTTCACACCGAACCTATTATAGACCTTTGTCTGGCCTTTATCACTTTTGAGGTGGGTTTCAATCTCTCTGTAAGCAAAATAAAAAGACACGACACCAAGTTGTTAACCGTATCTTTCCTTGAATCATTTGGAGCCTTTTTGGTAGTCTTATTAGGGTTTCTCTTCATTGCTCCCTATTTGATCAATGACATACCCACAGATAATTTTATAGCGCTCTCCATCCCGTTTAGTTTATTGCTGGCGGCACTCGCATCCCCTACCGATCCATCGGCCACTCTGGCTGTAATGCATCAGTACAAAGCCAAAGGCCCTGTTTCAGATACGATTTTGGGTTGTGCAGCTTTTGATGATGCTTTTACTCTTATTATTTATAGCATTTGCTTTACGCTAGCGAGTATGTTCATGGGAGATTCGGCTGTATCTTTTGGCAATGTTTTTAGCAATGGGATACTGTCCATTGCCGGAGCGGTAGCGGTAGGGGTTGCTATAGGTTTTATTTTCAATTTTTTGACTCAAAGATTGGCCATTAGTTCCGAGGGGCAATTGCTGGTGCTGTTGCTGGCCGCTATTAGCCTGGCATTCGGGGTAAGCAGTCTATTCGCTTTTGATGAGTTACTGAGTACCCTTGGAGTGGGTGTTGTGGCCGCTAATTTCAACCTTCAACGCAGGTTGCTGAAAGAGGTAGTAGAAAGGTACACCGAAGAGTTGATCTTTATCTTCTTCTTTGTAGTGAGTACCATGCATCTGGAATATTCTTCATTAGCCAGTTACTGGCACTACATATTGCTTTTTGTATTACTTCGGGCCATTGGAAAATATGTGGGCGCTTTTGCAGGATTATCCATTACAAAAGCTGACAAGCTCTCTCGCAGGTACACCTTCGCCGGGTTGCTGCCGCAAGGGGGTATTGTAATGGGCTTGGCGCTTATGATGCAAAAAGACCCTCGTTTTGATGCTTTTTCTGCTATACTAGTGAGTACCATTATGGGAGCCACTATTATTCATGAGTTTGCAGGGCCGGTTGCTGCCAGGTGGGGATTGGTAAAAGCTGGTGAGGTTACTCTTGATAATACAAAAATTAATGTTATCTAAAACTAATACTTATGACAACAATAGAAATAAAAGAAGGACAATCATTCCAATCTACATTATCTACCAATTGGTGGACATTCATTATCCGAGGAGTGCTTGCGCTCATATTTGCTGTCCTGGCCTTTGTTTTACCTTTTTCTGCCGTTCTTGCCTTAGCGATTGTCTTTGGAGCATTCGCCATAATGGATGGGTTTTTTGGAATTGTAGGTGCTGTGAGAAGAATAAAAAAGGGGAAACGATGGGGGTGGCTCCTATTTAGCGGCATACTTGGCCTATTGGCTGGAGTATTCATAATTATCTCTCCACTGGTGGCCACTATAGTTCTTGCCAGTTTTCTCTGGGCCAGCATTGGACTATGGTCTGTTTTCATGGGTGTAACAGAGATTGTTACCGCCATTCGATTGCGTAAAGAAATAAAAGGTGAAATATGGATGGCGCTAAGTGGAGTTTTCTCTCTTCTACTTGGAGGAATCATAATATGGATGCTTTTAACCCAACCTGAAGAAGTATTGTTAGCATCCGGATGGTTGCTCGGGTTTAATGCTTTATTCTCGGCTGTCACCTATTTTATGCTTGGCTTTAAGCTTAGAAAAGAAATGAAAGCTTCTAAATAGTAGATAAAAAACATTTCAGAATGACTCACGGAATACTCGATGGTCTGGTTGTTTTGTCGCTTACCGTACTGTTACTCGCTTTGTTTTTGAAGCGGGTAAAGCAGCCTTATTTTATTGCCTACATTGTTGCCGGGATAATCCTGGGACCGGAAGTATTGGGGGTAATCCAAAAAACAACCACCATCGAGCAATTGGGAGAACTGGGCGTCATTTTGCTGCTGTTCTTCATTGGTGCAGAGATTAATTTGCCAGATCTCTCAAAAAACATAAAGAAACCACTGCTGGGCACACTCACCCAAGTGGTATTGAGTTTTGTTTTCATGGTGGGTATTGGCCATTTTATGGATTGGTCATGGAAGGTCACCATACTGCTGAGCTTCGTGATCAGCCTGAGTAGCTCTGCCATCATCTTTCAATATTTATCAAAAACAGGACAAATACATAGTAAACTGGGCTTGCTAACCTCCGGGGTATTGATCATGCAGGACATCCTGATTGTGCCCATGATGCTAGTGCTAAGTTTCATGGCCAAGGGGGAACTGGAAGTTAGGGAGTTGATTAAAACGGTAATAGGCGGTCTGCTTGTGCTGCTATTTATCCGGGCAGCCGTGATCAAAAAGCTTGTGAAAATACCTTTCAAAGAAGACCTCTCCAAAGATCACGACTTACAGGTTTTCATCGGGTTATTGCTATGCTTTGGGTTGGCATGGATCACCCATTGGTTTGGAATCTCCGCTGGCCTGGGTGCATTTCTGGCAGGTATCTGGATAGGTCAGGACAAAGCCACCAAATGGCTGGATCATGCATTGGTACCTTTTCGGGTTTTCTTTTTGGCTTTTTTCTTCTTGTCGGTTGGCCTCCAACTAGACTTGGATTTTTTAAGGACGCACCTTGGCACCATTTCCTTAATCACACTTTCGGTTCTAGTCATCAATAGTCTGATCAATGCCTTCATCTTTAGAGGAATGGGCAGTACCTGGCGCGATAGCGTGTATGCCGGGGCCTTACTTTCCCAAATCGGGGAGTTCAGCTTTGTGCTGGTAAATGTAGCAACAACACTTGGCCTTATTGGTGACTACAGCTTCCAGATCACGTTGGCTGTTATCACCGTTTCAATGATGCTGACAACTATTTGGATTTCCATTATTCAGACATCTATATATAAGCTACCTGACAAGATTTCTTTACCTCAGAAAACCATTTTTTAGGGAAAAAGTTAAAGAATCAATAGATATGACCTGGAATGAAATACAATACTTTTTAGAAGCTCATTTTAATACTCTTCAGTGGCTACTCACCTTTTTGATCCTGATAATGGTGCTTATTGTGAGGTCTCTGGTTCGTAAAAGATTGAATAATTTGTTGGTTCAACACGGGTATGAGGCGCACCGGGCGATACTTACGCGCAGGATACTTAATTTTGGCGTTTATTTGTCAGCTATAGTTGCAATAATGTCGATTTGGGGAGCCAGTGTCGAAAATATCTGGTTCTATTTTAGTAGCATACTGGCAGTCATTGCGGTTGGCTTTTTTGCTACCTGGAGCATATTAAGCAATATTGTTGCTGGCCTTTTAATTTACACTTCAAACCCCTCCAGGAAAGGGTCTACCATTAAATTATTTGATCCGGAGATCAAAGCTATGGTGAAAGATATTAATCTACTCTATACCCAACTGGAAGATGAAGAAGGTGTTACCCAGGTGCCAAATAGTGTGTTTTTCCAGCAAAGCTTTAAGGGTTTGGAAAACCAGCCATAATGGCATTATTTTTTTATTCCTTTGGTCAAAAAATGTCATTTTGTCTGTCTCTTTGGCCTGGTATTTAAATTGAATTAATGACTTGCGAAAACTATTTGAATTAAAAAATTAAAAATCATAAGTAAATGGGAAAGATAATAGGTATTGACTTAGGAACCACCAACTCCTGCGTGGCGGTAATGGAGGGCAATCAGCCCGTGGTTATTCCAAACAGTGAAGGCAAGAGAACCACCCCTTCCATTGTGGCCTTTTTGGAGAATGATGAGATAAAAGTGGGCGACCCTGCAAAACGTCAGGCAGTAACCAACCCACAGAATACCATAAGCTCTGTGAAGCGCTTTATGGGAAAAAAAATCGGAGATGTAAAAGCAGAATTGAAAAACATCTCTTACAAAGTAGAGCCTGGGCCTAATGATACCGTGAAGATCAAAATCGGTAAAAAAAGCTATACCCCTCAGGAGATTTCAGCCCTGATCTTGCAAAAGATGAAAACTACCGCAGAGGAATTTACCGGACAGGACATCAAAGAGGCAGTTATCACTGTGCCGGCATACTTTAATGATGCCGAGCGACAAGCTACCAAAGAAGCCGGTCAGATTGCCGGTCTGGATGTAAAAAGGATCATCAATGAGCCTACCGCTGCTGCATTGGCTTATGGCCTGGACAAGAAAAACAAGGAGATGAAAATTGCGGTGTATGACCTGGGTGGTGGTACATTCGATATTTCTATTCTTGAGCTTGGAGACGGTGTTTTTGAGGTTAAATCAACCAACGGTGACGTACACTTAGGTGGTGATGACTTTGATGATGTAATTATCAACTGGTTGGCAGAAGAGTTTCAAAAAGATGAAGGGGTAGACCTGAAAAAAGACCCGATGGCGCTTCAGCGATTGAAAGAAGCCGCTGAAAAAGCAAAAATTGAGCTTTCAAGTTCATCAGAAACTGAAATCAACTTGCCATATATTATGCCGGTAGATGGTGTGCCTAAGCACCTGGTGAAGAAACTAACAAGAGCTAAGTTCGAGCAGTTGTCAGATGATCTCATCAAGCGAACCATGAAACCAGTGGAAGCTGCTTTGAAAGATGCCGGACTTTCTACTTCTGATATAGACGAGGTGATTTTAGTGGGAGGATCTACCCGTATCCCTAAAATCCAGGAAGAAGTAGAGAAGTTCTTCGGGAAAAAGCCTTCCAAAGGTGTGAACCCGGATGAGGTGGTCGCTTTAGGTGCAGCAATCCAGGGAGGCGTGCTTACCGGTGAGGTGAAAGATGTATTGCTTCTTGATGTCACTCCATTGTCTCTGGGTATTGAAACTATGGGCGGTGTATTTACCAAATTGATAGAAGCGAATACGACTATTCCTGCTAAAAAATCAGAGGTATTCTCGACTGCTGCGGATAACCAGCCTTCTGTAGAAGTGCATGTGTTGCAAGGTGAGCGACCCATGGCCAAGGACAACAAAACCATCGGACGCTTCCACCTGGACGGTATTCCACCTGCACCAAGAGGAATCCCTCAGATCGAGGTAACCTTTGACATTGATGCAAACGGTATTTTGAATGTATCAGCTAAAGACAAAGGCACAGGTAAAGAGCAAAAGATCAGAATCGAGGCTTCTTCAGGTTTGACTGAAGAGGAAATCCAACGAATGAAGCAGGAAGCAGAAGCTAACGCTGAGGCAGATAAGCAAGCCAGGGAAAAAGTGGATAAGCTAAACCAGGCGGATTCATTGATCTTCCAAACTGAAAAGCAACTTTCAGAAATTGGTAACAAGCTTTCTGAAGGCAATAAATCTGCGATTGAAGGGGCTTTGAAAAAGTTGAAGGAAGCACACCAGAAACAGGACATTGCTGCTATAGAACCAGCCATGGGAGAGTTGAATAACCTATGGCAGGCTGCTTCTCAGGAAATCTACCAGGCGCAGCAAGCCGGAGGTAGCACTGAAAGTAATGCTGATGCGGGAGCAGGTGCTGAAAACACTTCGGATGAAGCTACCGATGTAGAGTTTGAAGAAGTCGATGAGACCAAGTAATAATCTTTCCCATTACTTAGGTGAAGTTGAAACGGGGTGGCCAGCGATGGCCGCCCCGTTTTTTATCTATGGCACCAGCACATTGATTGCATTTTCAACGATACCAACTGACACTTCACTTAACCGGCCTTGTACTTGCCCATCTACCTGAAAATATTGAGGAGTTTTTGTAGCTATGTGAGCTTTTTTAGCTTTAATAATCTCTACATAAGGAGAATTTTCAAGACTTCCCAAAAAAGCTGAAAGCGTTAGGTTAACTAATTTCACACGGGGGATAGGCTTAAATACTACGATTTCAAAGTACCCGTCATGGAGCTTGCTCGATGGACTAACTACGGCACCGGTTCCATACCTTGCAGCATTGGCTATAACGATCATTTCCGCTTCCCTTTCTATGGTTTTTCCATTGACTGATAGTTCATACGAAGCTACGGTTTCATCACTCAATGATTTGAAAAAAGCTTTTGCATAGGAGATCATTCCACGAGTGCCCTGCTTCTCAAATTCTGCAATCATTTTTGCATTGAACCCAAAATCACTTAAATGAAACGAATAGAGGGAGTCATTAAATCTCACCCCATCAATGGCCAGTAATTTATTCCTGTTTAAAACCTCAAGTGCCTCGTTAATGCTAGAGGGGATTTTCAATTCTGTAGCCAGGCCATTAGCCGAACCAGCAGGGATAAGGCCTAATTTCACTTGTGACCCTAACACTAGGCTTGCAACAAGATTAAAGGTACCATCCCCTCCACATACAATCACCCGTTCCGGCTGATATAGGTCAATGGTTTGCTTAATGGTGACCTCATCATTTTTATCGGTAGTATACAAAACAGCGTAAGGCGTCCTCCTCTTTAAAGAAAATTGCGAAATAGCATTGGCAATGGTTATTTTGTCTGTGTCTCCGGAGATGGGGTTGATGATGAATAAATCTATGTTCATTTAATGTCGAGATAACTAACATACAGATTACTTAATTGTGAAAATACAGAAAATCATACCGTATGTAGGCTATGGAAAGCCAAATGAAGTTTATTTGATGGGTTCGGTCATTCTCGAAAGGGAAAAAATAAAAAGTCATGCATTGGATTCCAGATGGAGCAATTCGAAAAGAATGATCCAAAACTTTTCTTCCCGGCCCATTAAAAATTGTTCCATATCAGTTACTGTTAATGAAAAAAAACTTGTTGCCCAAACCGATGATCGGGGCTATTTTGAGACTAAGTTTCAATTTGAGGATGACCTGGAGGAAGGCTGGCATACGGCCTATTACGAGGTGGTGGATGGGCCGGATATGGAAGGAAAAACCGGAAAATTCCTGATTGTGGGTAAGGAATCCAGCATGGGGATCATTTCAGACATTGATGATACCATCGTGAAATCTTATGCCTACACGTTTTTTAAGAAATTATGGGTACTGCTTACAAAAAATGAAACAACCAGGAAGCTGACGCAAAACATCCATACGTTTTATAACAAATTGCATGCCGAAGAAAATCCTTTCTTTTATGTGAGCAGCAGTGAGCGTAATCTCTATACCTTTTGGGTTACATTATTACAAGAAAGAGGCTTTCCTGATGGCCCTCTTTTGCTTAACCGATCAAAATTTGGAATCAAGCAATTACTCTTTTCAGGCAAAGGACACCATGAAGGCAAATACCAAAGCATCGTTCATTTGCTTTCATTGTATCGCCAAATGAAATTTGTATTGATAGGAGACAATGGCCAAAGGGATATACATATCTATGCGAGCATAGTCGAGCAGTTTCCTGACCAGATTGCTTCGGTATACATTGTGAAAGTAAAAGAGAGACACCTGAGTAGTACTGTCAGGCATACGTTCAAAAAGTCCGGGGTGGATGTTGTCATTACGAAAGACATTGATGAAGCCCTATCCCATGCCAGGTTGAAAGAGATTATTTAGTAGATATTCAGCTTTTGAAATTCAAATACATGCTGTTTTCGTTCTCCCATATCTCCTATAATGTTATTGCAATAAAACGATGAGCATTTTTGGGTAACAAGAATTAATTCTTGGGATAGATTGGGCTTTATAAAAACCATAAAATGTTCTTTCCATAGTCTGGGATTTCATCACCGTCAAAGTATGGGAGAATTTCTGCTACCATTTCAGGGTATTTGATGGTAACTGGTAAGTTCTGTTGTCTTACTGACTTCCAATACATACGGCTAAATTGATATACCTGATCGATAAGCTCTTTTACTGTTTTGTAATCATCAACCAATTCGGGATTGGAGCAATTTATCTTGAGCTTTACCGGAAATGAAAACCCGTCATTGAAATTGAACTCCGATGCGGAATACCTGGTATTATTGAACAATAAAAACCTGTTGTAACCTAATTTGATGAATGTGCCACTTACAGGCATCAAATCTTTCCAGTCCAAATCAAAGGCAACAATATCAGAGGATTCTGTTTTGTTGATAGATACAATGAATACCGGAATGTTCAATTCCAATTCTCTCAGGCCGTTCTCAATCGGTTCTACTTCTTCTCTACTCATGTCTTTGTAGAAGTGAATTACTAGCCTTCGGATTCCTGTATTTACATTCACATAGTCTTTAACTGCTCTTAGGATTGAACCTGCTAACTCTTTTGTTTGGTCTTTTTGAAAGCATTCAAAGCGGTTGAATTTCCCTGTATTGGAGAAACTGAAAGCACTGCCGATATATTGGATGTCAACTTCTGTGTGCTTGAATGCTCCAACTCCAACAATCAATTCATTCTTCAGCTTTGTGTCCAACCTCCACGGAGTGCCATTGAGCTTTGCGAGAATGGCAATTGCGATGTTTGGCAAGCTGAAATGATACTTGTCGTTGCTAATGACTTTATCAGGATCTATCACCTGAGAGGAAACTCCTTTTTTCAATAGTAGCTCTTTCAGCTTGTAGTAAACCAACCTCTGAGATTTGACTGGAACATTTTTGCTAATTGGGGTAATGTAAATGGCTATGTGCTGAATGTCGGTATCAAAATCTTTATCGTTGATTTGCTCGTAGAGTTCCGGCCAAGGGTTATCCCTGTCCTTAAAATAGATTGCGAGTTCTCTATCAGGATGATACGGTGTATGAATAAACTTTGATAAACCTCTAAAGCCGTTGAGTTTGCCATTAAAGTAGTTGTGAATCTTGGCTGCTACCTCTCTATCATCTTCATGGAGAATAAAGAAGAAATGAATCTTTGATGATGGGCTTAATTCAAAGGGACCATGTTCGGTAATGCCATAGTAAGGGATATGATGCGGTTTCTGGTTTCCGAAAATCAATTTGTTACTGCTCTTTTCTACCGTACCTATTCGAGCTTCTTCCACCGGAATAAAGCCATTGGATGATATTGGAATGATGGCCTTAAACTCTTGTGTATTTAGATGCTGCTTGTAGAATTTATCAATGGCTGTTTTGAACTTCTTGTATTTGTTGGTTTTGTCGGGTGCTTCCGTTTCCTGCTGTAAAGCATCCCTGATTTCAAAGTTCCATACTGGATAAACCTTGTCGTATTGTCTTTTTCCTTCGTCTGGTAATTCATCAAAGCGGTACAATCCTTTTTCAAAAACTACCCAATTAAAAGCCTTTACAGGCACTTCCTCAAAAAGTTCTGCTACTGGTGTTCGGAAAATCTTGGATCTCCCTTCAAATGTTACCAAAAGCTCTAAGCTGTTGGAAACTGTTTTGAATTGAACCTTCAAGGAATAGCGGTCAAAGATTTTGTAAGTGCCTTTTGAGTCCTGTACCTCACTTGGCAACCATACTTCCGTATCGCTTACAAAATTGGGTTTGACCAAACAACCCTTTGACTTGAAGTGATTGTGAATTAACCCATTGTAATACCGCTTGAGAATGGATGAGGAAAAAGCCGAATTGAAAACCGGAACGGATTTTTCAATTCCCTCTTTGGTTTTAATGGTTTCAAATGTAGGTGCAGTTGATTTGTTGATTGGCAAAAAACCATCCAACTGCTGCCCGAATGAAGTGTAATAATGTTCCTGTTCACCATACTTTTCAATGACCTCTTTAGGAACTAAGGCATGAAATATCCTTGTAACTCCTTCCTGCTCTTTATCTGTAAAGTAGAAGGTAAATTCCTCACTTGGGTGATTGAATGTTAGGATGTTGAAACAGTGTTTAGGCATTATTTAGGTCTGTTTTGAAGATTAGTTTGTTGATTCCAAATCTTGTCAAATACAAAGTCTAAATACTGGCGTTTGAAATCTGGATCATCCGTGAATTTTTTATACAAATCGGTGTATTGGAAAATCACATCTTGCATCAAATCCTCCACCTTTTTATCAGAAGTGATTTTAGCGTTCTGTTTGTCACTGTTTTTAACAGCATTGACTGTGGCCTCATCACGGGCAAAATCGGCTGGTAATTGCTCGAACAGGAATTTCTTTACCTTATCATCATCCGTCCAGTTATCAATGCCAAACTTTGTATTAAATTCTTTGAGTATAGCATCCAACTCATTAAAGCCAAGTTCCCCTTTTTTGCCCTTCATTACTGGCGGAGTAGGGTCTAATTCTTCATCACCACTTAGTTTGATGTTCTCTTGCGTTGTACGGGTTAGTCTGTAACTATCAAGGTCTATTGCTTCCAGAATGCCTTTGGCCAAATCCTCAATTTCCTCCGGCTTGATTTTAGGAATCAGGAATTTCAGAAACCAGTACAACCTCTCCCAATAAGAATTATTGAAGGATAGCAGCTTAGAAAGGAATGCATACGTTCTAAAGAAGGATTTCGCCTTTACATAGAAATCAATCTGTGCATCTTCATTCAGTTCAGTTTTAAACTCCGCAACACACTTATCAATGATTGGGTCTAATTCCTGCCTGTCTGCTTCCTTGAAATACAAGTCGGTGAAGTTGACTACATCATCCTGAGAATAGACCTGAGCATTGTCTAAGGCATCTTGTAAATCATTGAGTTTATTTGCGTCTGTTTCTTCACTTAGAATGGTGGTGGTATAGAAAGGCTCAAATGCTTTTTTAATATCCTCGGTGGTATTGAAGAAATCCATCACAAAGGTGTCTTCTTTGTAAGGTTTATAAGCTCTATTGAGTCTTGATAAAGTTTGTACCGCCTGAACATCCGCTAATTTTTTATCTACATACATGGTATGTAATAGTGGCTGATCGAAACCTGTTTGAAACTTATTGGCAACTATCAGGAAGCGGTATTCTTTTTTCTTGAACTCAGTTGGAATGTCATTGCTCGGGAAACCGTTTAATCTGGCTTCATCCCAATCTTCTCCGTCTATTTCTTTTGTGCCTGAAAAAGCTACAATGGCTTTGTATGGCGAGTTGATTTCTTTCAGATACTCGTTGAAAGCCTGATAGTAAAGAATGGCGTTTTTAATGCTTTTGCAAACAACCATTGCTTTTGCCTGACCATTGATGAGCTTTCTAATGTCCGCATGGAAGTGGTCTAACATGATTTTAGATTTTTCCATGATGGAGAAAGGATGACTTTCTACATAAGCACGTAGCTTTTTGTTGGCTTGACGTGTTTCAAACTCCGGGTTGTCTTCAACAGCTTTATCTAATTTGTAATAGGATTGATAAGTGGTGTAGTTCTTTAGCACATCAAGAATGAATTCCTCCTCAATGGCCTGCTTCATGGTGTAATTATCAAAAGCTATGAATTTACCTTCGGCTGTTTTTTCTCCAAAGGTTTCCAATGTCTTGTTTTTTGGGGTGGCCGTAAATGCAAAATAGCTTCCGTTTTTCAGCATTTTACGGTTCTTTATCAAGTCATTGATAATATCCTCAGAGGTTGGTGGTTCGGGTTCTTCACCGTAAGTAACTTCTTTATCGGACAGCACCCAATTCATTTTACTGGCCGTTTCACCACTTTGGCTGCTGTGTGCTTCATCAATAATGATGGCAAATTTCTTTGCCTGTAAAGCTCCGATTTCATCTATGATGAATGGGAACTTCTGAACTGTGGTAACAATGATTTTCTTTCCATCTTCAAGGGCCTGTTTTAATTGTCGGCTTCCTTTATCAATCGCTTCAACAACACTACTTACCTGAGCAAATTGCTTGATGTTATCTCTAATTTGCTTATCCAAGACACGCCTGTCCGTTACTACAATAACACTATCAAAAACGGTCTCTGTATTTTCACTATCGTGTAAACTCACCAACTGGTGGGCTAACCAGGTAATTGAATTTGATTTGCCTGAACCAGCCGAATGTTGAATGAGGTATTTCTGGCCAACACCGTTTTCTTTGGAATGATGCAGCAGTTTTTTTACCGCTCTGAGTTGGTGGTATCGAGGAAAAATTAGTTTGCGTTTAACCTTTCCTGTGTCTTCGTCCTTCTCCTCAACAATTTGAGCGAAGTTTTCCAATATGTTGCTCAAGCTGTCTTTAGTCAAAATATCTTTCCAGAGGTAATCAGTTTTTAAACCTCCGGGGTTTACTGGATTGCCTGCACCATCGTTATTCCCTTTATTAAAAGGTAGGAAAAAGGTCTTTGTACTGTTGAGGTGAGTGGTCATGTAAACCAAATCGGCATCTACAGCGAAGTGAACCATACATCTGCCAAAGGCAAACAAGGGTTCTTTTGGATCTCGGTCTGTTTGGTATTGGCGTATGGCGTGTTTTACATTCTGACCTGTCCATTGGTTCTTTAATTCAAAGGTGCTCAATGGTAAACCATTGATAAATAACACCATGTCTAAAGAGTTGCTGTTTTCCAGACTGTAGTACAACTGTCGGGTAACAGAAAAAATATTACTGCTGTATTGCTTCTGGGCTTTATCGTTAAGGAGAGAGGTTGGCTTTTTAAAGTAGAGCTGTACTCTTAAATCCAAATCCTTGACCCCATTGCGAAGTATTTCAATGATACCTTTCTGGCGGATTTGGTCTGAAAGGCGTTTCAGGAATTTGTCTTTGCCTCTTTTGATGATGGTATCATGGGCATTGGGTTGTGTTGCTGCCAAAAACTCGAACAACAGCTTTTCATTGATGCAGAGGTCACGGTCATAGTCAGCACTATAGCTTGCAATAAAGCCATTGTGATTGATTAAATGCTTTTCAATGATCGTTTCTAAGCCCTTTTCTGATGTATCTGTTGTATGCATAGCTATGAATATCTTTCCCTTAATTTATGAGCAATGGCTTCTGTTTCACGGTAATTTCTACCAGTTGTTTGAACCCATAAGGCGTATTTTCTTTGAGACTTAAATAGCGTTATCTCAACGACACCATTTTTATGAATTTTTCTTATGAAAGTGTTCCCGCCCCAATCAGTTGATCGCATGGCTGTAACATATTCATTATGTTTAAGCCGGTTGCAAAGAGCTTGCAACTCGTCTTTTCCATGGTGGTCTGCTAAATGAATATCCTTCTCATCTGGATTCAATGTGGTTTCGATTAATTCTACTTCTCCAAGATTCTCAACAAATGCAGCAATTCCTTCCTCACCAAAACAGGATTCGTCAAATACATTTGGTATTCGGTGGTCTTCAGAGGTTTCATCTTTCTCAACGATTATCGGCAACAAGTTTCTTTGCCATTCGACTGAGGTATTGAGACTAATTGTTGGCAATTCGTATAAATGCGCTGCGGCTAAACCTAAGCAGGGTACTTTTTCAGCTTCATTTCTCTTATAAAAATATTCTGCTTCAATATAGGCTTCCTCAACCTGCCCATCTTCCTCATTTATAAATGGAGTAATAATGCTTCCGAACATGAAGCCTTTAAGTTCAGGAGAGACAGAACTATC
>CEPH01008296.1_pt1 | contig 27071 bp, 9 predicted proteins | sample 530571 | NCBI WGS metagenome assembly CEPH01 (sample SAMEA2620413, study PRJEB7988) | marine metagenome | biome: marine biome (ENVO:00000447); feature: surface water layer (ENVO:00002042); material: "saline water (ENVO:00002010), including plankton (ENVO:xxxxxxxx)" | depth 5 m | reverse complement strand
GTACCGATTCGGATTCACCAAATAGGTACGACGTCCACGCTGTGTATGAAACAACGCTTACCCATCTACCCTTTTCGCCTTCTCCAACATCTGTTGGCTTGACGTGAATAAAGCCATAATCGATTTGATCTGGATAAGAAGTATTCCAATCTTCCTGACCAGCTGCCCAGTAATAGGTTCCCCAGTTACTTGGGACAGGCCTTGGCACAGGAATCAAAGAACCGCTAAAACCGTCCTCGAAGACAAGTCTACTACCTGCTGGGTCGCCAGCAAACACACGAAAGAGATCATTTTTAATTTTCCCTTCGATACCTGGATCTATCGTATTCTGGACGCGATTCGTCTCTGAATATTCTGATACAGTTGACGATATATCATCACCCTCGTGGTCACCAAACGTGTAGTGAACAAGAAGGTCAGACATAATCTGAGTACCGTTCGTGATGTTTATGTTTTCGTGGTGGGCAGATGGATTACCATGAGCAGATATAAGAAGGTCATCTACCCTACCGAACCACGGGTTTAGTTGAATAACGCTACTGGCGCTTTCGACATACGCCGATACACCCACCTGTAGTCTAGAGTTCAGGTCCCTGTTAATTTTTAATCTCGTCGCACTCGACGGTATGTCACTCCCCTTCTGCTTTGTTGATAACGTCATTTTGTTCAGATACAGAGAAGCAGCTACTTCTCCATCATCGACACCAAAATCCCAAGACAAGACAACTGTATTCCAGCTGTCGAAGCACAGGTTACCCTGTCCGTAAAAAGGGGTTTCAGTACCTGTTTCGTGGTCGACCATGATGGCGACGACCGACCAGTCTCTTAAGAAAGAGTTCTTGGTCACATATATCTGGATGCCTTGCCGGCTTAGCGGGTCTGCATGGTTGTATCCAAAAGACAATAGCGAGTACGTAACAGAGGCCCCAGCAGCTGGTTCAGTAAAACCTTCTGAGTCAGGGTAAAACGATAGGCTCACCGTACCCTTGTCCATCTCCTGAGTAAAATCCCAATACTCCGTAGAGAACCGATCAGACCGTAGGAACTGAAAGTCATCAACTGATGTACCTACAGTATTTAATGCTATAGATTTCCTACTCTTTAAATCGTCCGATGGTGCGAAAGACTTACACCAAATATAACCTTTTGATATGTCTTGAGGGTCCTTCAGCATACGAACAACGTCGTACTGGGACTCCATGGATTTACTCTTAAGGTTGAGTAACGAAGAACAGTTCGCAGCGGTCACACTGGGGTAACCAGTATCAGACCAGTGGTTCTGAATGATGAGATCAGCGGCTTGTAGGTCGGACGCGTAATCACCCATAGGCCAGTGTATTACCGGAGTAATAAAACTACCTACTGCGTGATTAGACTCCCTGATTACACCATCAGCATACATTCTGGATATGTGAATATTGTTTACGTACTGCTTAAGGTAACTAAAGCTATCCACGTAGCCGCCGAAGTAGTGCCCTACTTCACCATCCACACTTTTAGATGCTCCAATAAAAATTTCGTGGTCCTCTACGGAGTTCTCCCCATTGACATGAATTCTTGGAAAGCTGTTGGCGTCAGGGACGTTGACACCCAACTCCTTGACACTTCTGAGCTGCCCGTCAATCCACACCTCGGCTTTTTTTAGCTCCGAGTTGATGGTCAAAACCACGTGATGCCAGTCGTGCAGACTTATCTCGTCTTCAACCCACCCCGTGAAGCTCTCGAAAAGGGGTCCCGACACACCATCTCCTCGGTACGGAGCCGTGAAGCTGAGTGTAAACATCAGTGCCGGTTTGTGCGTAAAAGGATGCCGAGCGAAGTGTAATGAAATACCCTTCACACTCATGGACGGAATGTACTGATTGGTTATTGTATTATCATCAGCAGACAGTGTTGGAATGTGAAAAAGCGTCTGGTGCTTTGCTGTCGTCGGTGCCCTACTGGCGTTGAACCAAAGAGAAAACGTCGTACCTGACGCATCGGCATCTACCAGAGATTGCTGTTCGACAGGGAAAGTCGAATACAAGTGCTCTCGGTGTTTCGGATTTAACTCGATGTATCCCTGAGATGGTCCTACCCAAGATTCAGCGCCGCCATCCTCACCCAGGTTGGACACACTGCCGCTATCCGCGCCTACTAGTGCAGAGTAATCAATGTCTTTGACAATGATCATCTGACCAGGAAACACGTCCCCCGATCCCTGCGTTGGTATTTGACGCAGTTCATCGAGGTTAGCTACCGTTTTGGTCCCAACGGTATTATGTCCATCCAATGTATAGGACACGATAATTCCCCGTTGGCTATATCATAAACCAGTTAATTCCATCGCTGTAACACTGCCTAGACGCCCAAGGTTGCATCGGGTACGGACCCACAGCGTCACTGTCTGTTGAGTACGTGTACTGGTCAAGCTGGGTTCCACTAGGCGGGACAATGTATATCTGACCTTTTCCGGGGATATTAGACTGTCCTGCCTTGTCCTTGATATAAATACTTCGACGATTGTTCAAGGTCGGATTTGGCAGCATTACGGCAACGTCACCTAATGTAGAATCGACCAAAACAACTCCAACCGTGCTTGGTACCGAATAATAATGTACTTTACCTGTCGGACCATCTCCCTCTCCGAGATGCCCATCGGAAACAGCAATGCTGTCCTCATAGGTGACAGTAACATTATCATACTCAAGCGTACCACGGGTACCCACAGGTTCTTCACCCATCATCATTCGGTCTTCTACGTGGTTGCCATCGGCGTCCGTTATCTTCTTAAACCACACTGAATGCTTGATGAACCGTTGTCCCTCGGGGCTAGATACATCAACCGGCGGTGTTTCGAATTTAGTCTTGTCGGCCAGTAGCTTTGAGATGACCCCAATCAGCGTGTCGATCTGCTTGGTCAGCCGCTCGACCTCATCGGTAAGTACAGGATCAGGTTCGTCTAGGCCAGCTAAGGTCGACAAAGCAGTTGACTTAGCTTCTTCAGCAGCTGATTTTTCTGTCATCAACTGCGTGATTGCCGATTCAATCTGCGCAACTCTCTCAGGACTGTAGGCGTCTTCCCACGCAGCATACGCGTCGGTCAGGTACTGTATTACCGGGTTATTATCCTGCGGCTCAACATACATGGCTGTAGGGTCAATGACACCGGTAACCTTGAGGTCACCATGGATCGTGTGAGCAAGTTGTCCGAAACAATCACCAATCGCTACGCCAAGACCTGACGCAACCTGACTACCAATAGCAACATGAGATTTTTGGTCGCCAAGTGTGTCGGTCGCACCGCATAAATGAACGATACCCTGATGCCCAATCCATGGCATCGGATGTGCTGGGTCAATGGCACCTGGCTCGATAACAATGTTACCGCCATCGCCAGATGAGTTAACACCTGCGTCACCGCCTATAATCTCTACGTTAGCTCCCGGCTTGAAGTGGGAAGACCCAACAACCGTATTAGGTGAATCACCTGCCTTGATCTGTACTTTACCAGGCACTCCCGCGTCAGCTACACCCCAAGCAGCGGGGTCTAAGGAAGATGCACTACCGGCGCTAATGAATACATCGCCACCATTACCAGCTGATACAGGACCGCCCATACCGGCTCTAACAAAAACGTGTCCGCCAGAGCCTCCCTTGTAACCATCGACAATACTTCCTGATGCTCCGCTCGCAGCGACAAGTTCGATACTGCCTGAAGATGCACTGGTATTCCCGCCCTCACCAGAGGCTACAATAACTCCGCCGCCCATGCCATTAGCAGGCTTACCATCGCTGTCTAAGCTTTTCCCCGCAACAATTTCTACGCTACCACCGCCGCTGCCGCCATTCCCTGATAGAACACTAGTCTTACCACCAAGGCCATATCCAGCGGCTGTCAAACCCCCATTACCCGATAATAATGTTACTTCGCCGCCCTCTGAACCTACTTCTGCTGAGCCGGCAGTCAGTGAAACCTTACCAGGAACGTCTGATACGGAGTCCGTCGCATTGACGGTTACTGACCCGCCCCTTCCGTCACCCGAAGGTATACCTGCTGATAGCAGTAACGCTGCTCCCGTTTGATCGCCAGGAATAGAGTGTGCGCTTGGTTGTATGATTATAGGATTAGCTACACCTGCGCCGTCCTTTAGCGACTTAATAATTCCGCTAGGAGTGACTAATAGTGCTCCGCCCTTGATACCGTCACCATCAGCGCCCGCCCAAACCGCTACTTGATTAACCTCTGTCGAGCCGGCTAAGAATGGACCCGCTAAAGCAGCGCCCGCCTCTACAGTCTCGGTGAGGCTGGATACCGTCCCACCAGTAGGGTCTGTGTAATACAAGTCGCCTTCAGTGAAACCACTTGCAACAAGGCCCGGACCGGCAACAAAGATCCCACCCTCACCTGCGGCCATGCTGCCCAAGATGTCGGTAATCTCGTCAATAGGTGTGAGTATGAGTCCAGTAGGGTCAATCAGACCTGTGACATCGAGCTTTCCGTCGATCTTGAAGTTACCCTGAACATTACCGTCACCTTCAAGATGAAACTGATAAGCGCCTGCCGGCTCCGCGTTTGTCCCTATTGATAGCTTATTTGTGAAGTAAGAATACGTGTCGGAGCTTATCTGTACAGACTCAGCATTCGATTCATCTACCATATAGAACTTCGTGTTGATCCCATATTCGTGATAGATGTGCGCCTTTGATGTATCAACACCCACTCCGGTAGGATCAGTCGCTAGCCATCGAGAAATGGTGGCGAACGTCCTTACGTGCGGCACATCAATATTGAGTGCGTTTGACAACTCAATATTAACAGCCCCGCGTGTGAAGTTATGCGTGTTCTGCCCAGCACTCAGCTTTAGATCGCCAGCTACGTCACCTGGGGATGAAGTATTACCACCTCTGATAATAGCGTCACCGCCCGTTCCTGCTGTAGCCGTTCCCCCTATCAATCGAGCAGATGGTCCAGGACCAGAAGTTGATACACCCGGTTTTATAGAAATATACCCAGCCTGCGGTGACGTTCCAGTTGTGATGTCAACTGATCCTGACGTCACTGTATCTGAATTACCGGTTTTGATGGTCACATCTCCAGAGGTAAATGAAGCAGTACCTGTATCAAGGTGAATGCCCCCTGAAGTACTAAACCCATCCCCACTTCTTAAACGTACATCACCTGTAGAACCAGAAGCATCATCACTTGAGTTAAGAAATAGGTCCGCTCCGGCTCCTTTACCAGACTCAACTTCTAGTGCTCCGTTAGGTGGTCCATGGATTGTCGCGCTTAAAGCAGCTTCAGTGATTCTTACATTAGGGCTCTGTAATTTGTTACCGTGCACCCCATCCCAGATAGCAATTCCGTGATCAATGCTTGACGCCGGCCCACTAATAAAGCCAGGTAACAAGGTCGCATATCCGTGAAAATATATGCTTCCAGGGTTTGTAGTTGTTGGGTCGGACCCGTCGTCAACACCAGAATCACCAACCCTACCAACTCTATAATCGTATAAAGCGGGATTTACAGAGCTTGGGAGTGTAGTAGTAAGCTCACCTGTTTCTGAGATGTATAGCCTTCCTGTAGCTGCAAAGGATGAAGTGTCAAAAGGGATAACCCCTTCGACTAAGACCACTCCACGGTCACCATCCGCTATGTCCTCTAAGGCGATAAACTTTGGGTTTTCCCATAACGCCGAGTCTGTTGCGGTCGCCAACTTCACCTTCAGGATTACGTTATTGAAATCAGAGATGCTGACGTCTGAGTTTTGCCACCTCTCTAAGGTCTCAGGGGCATCTGAACAGCAAACATATCCGGCATCAATCTGCACGCCACCCGTGTTCTTTACAACTGCTGTGCTTCTAAACCCCTGCTCACGAGATACAGTCTGAAGATATCTTTCAATGCCTCTAGACCAGCCTTCATCGACGTCATACTCGTTGGTCTCATTAGGCGCAATAATAGATGCGCCTCGTGTAATGGCCCCGTTACCGTATGGTCTAGCGTTTCTATGTCCCAAAATATTTGGGTCTTGGACCTCATAGAGAGCAGTGAATACGCTCGGCTTTTCAGCCAAAACGACCTCAAGGGCATCGTTAAGAACATACTGGTTTGTAGTAAATCTTACGAGCCACCTACCTGGGATGGGAGGGGTGAAGTTTTTAGGATTAGCGATAGAACCTGAAGGTCCAAGCTCGTTATCTACCCCTACCAGGAATACCTCTTCACCGTCAGGGCCGAAAAGCTCCCAAGCTCCAGCTGATGAATACTTCCCGGCTACGGGGTCAACTGATAAAGCTTCTTCACCGGTATCGTCTAAGTAAACATCGATGACCTGATTTGCTTTCTGGTCGTACAGAATCTTATCTGCCGCACCCAAGGTCACGGTATTAAACAACTTAAGATCGGCCATTACTCTGCGCCTCCTGCCCCGAACGGATCAGTACCCCATGCAACTATGCCGTGGCCATCAGGGGAATGAAAGTACGCTCTTTTAGCTATAGATTCATCCATGTGGTAGGCCCACGTGTCAGCATCGCCATGGTTTTCACCCGGCTCAAGGTACGGTCTGTAATTTCTAATTATTATGTCGTAATAACCCTCAGAAGGAAGTTCTGGGATGTGGCACTCGATGATATGCCCATCACTTCGTTGGTCTGAGGAGCCAAGAATAAAAGTAGGTGTCCCGTCGTTTAGAGGGCCCTTCGGTAAAATAGGAAAACCTTCGTGATTACCCTTTTCAAAATTCCACTTCACGTCGGCAAATTCCTCTAGCGTTTCGGAGTTCCTGAAGAAAATCCAGCTTCCCCCTATCACACCTTCTCCAGAACCTGGGTCTCCAAATGATTCTGGAGAACTATTTGGTATCGATGTCCTACTGGGATCATCGTCGCAGAAGTAGAATCCACAAACTCTCAGGTCGTATCCGGCAGAAGAGGGCAAAATCATTTTAATACTTGGAGCCGGAATACGGAAATTTGTAAATCCATGTGTCAGGTGCCTATCCTTCCTGGCTGATAGTGTCATGCCCATGTGCACATTTTGGAGGTATGATTCTGCGTGGTTTGACGGCCTTTTGAACTTACCGATGTTCACGGGTGTAGTTGCCAAAGAACTCCCGTCGTCATCAAACCCCCAAACGACTTTTTCGACGTCTATCACGCCCCCTTCCAAGTCCCACCCCGTATAGAACCCAGGGTTAAAACTTGGTATCATACGCGAATCAGGATCTGTGAAAGTGGTCTCGTCGATAATTCTCTGCTGCGTCTCCCATTGATACTGGAAGGCAGTAGCAGCCTTGATAGGGTCTGCGTGGTCTGGGTCGAAGGATGGCGAAGTGCCTCTGAACTCAGTAATCGCCAATCCGCCAGTACCGTTCGGGTAACTACCTTCAGCTTCCATATCCACAGGAAAGTAAGTGGTTAGCGTGAAGGTCGGGTCTGAAGCTGGGCCATTCTCAATGAGCTTGTCCACCTGCCAGATGGTTTCTTTGTACAGTTGTGCCGGCTTTTCAGCACCGGAGTCATCAATAGGCACTGCTAGCGCTTCAGAAGATCTTCCCTTAAGCCTAAGCGAAGTTGAACCATACTCTCCTATCAGTTTGTCCAAGTACTTTAGCCGTGATTCATGACCAAAGTTGTTAACATCGTCCTCAATGTAGTCCCAGTAGTCAGAGTCCTCGACGGACATGATTCCGTCCCGAGTGTTTTCGAAACCTAAGAGGAGGTAGCTGTTCTTCTGGTCGCCGGATGAGATTCCGGGGTGACTTACATGTGGAAGCCTCGGATTCTCTCCATAACCTACATGGAGAATAACTGGAGGAGAGCTGGTCCAAATACCATCTGGGTCGATTAGTTCTGATCCATCAACCGTTGTGACTGAGACTTTCTCACCCACTTGAAAGAACTTCTGTGCCGGGTTTGTTGTCCAATCATGTCGGATATGCACCCACATCCGGGAACGCACAACGTCAACGTCTGAGTTGACAGTATTGACCATGTCGAGTTGTCCTCGACGCATATTCCATGAGCCGTCACCTGAGTAATCGTCGAGAACACCCTCGCAATAACCACTCTCGTACTTCTCTTTGACATCGTAGTCATCCCAGTTCTCAACAAATGATGGGGGTGGCCAGTTATCAGAAGTAAAGAACAAGCAGTTCAGACTCTTGTAAGGCGCAAGCTCTCCGATCATATCCTTATCTAGCGTCCAATCATATGGATCAGTAAGGTACACCCAGGCCTTGTGTATGATGAACCCTCCTGGGTTTATCGGGTCAGCAATCACATTGTACGACTTGCCAGCGGTGCTATATAGTTCGAAGTTGCCCGTGCCGGGTATTGCGATTGCAACGCCCCCGTTAAAAAGTACGTCAGCGCCATTAGGAATACACTTAAGAATCTCCTCCATGGCAGGGCTCCAAACGATGGTCCCGTCAGGATCGATTACTCCAGGATGGCGTCCGAGTACATCTTCATCAAAGTTAATGACTGAGTGTCCGGCCAATACGCTATGTAGGAAGCAGTAAGGGCCGCTTATACAAAAGTGGGAAGCCTCTAAGAAGGCTGTGTAGTCAATCTCTAACTTCTCGTAGGTCTTCTCTACAGGCCAGATAAGAAGCTCATCCTCAGCTGTGACCATAGGCTTACCAAACTTCTCATCTACGCCTTTCTTCATGGCAAAAAACGGTGAGGTGTGGGGCGTGTCTGTAAGCATCAGCGTAGGTTTATAGACAGGCTCAGAAACGACATTAATCTCGTCCGATAGCAAAAGAGAGCCTTGCAGAATGAAGTTTGTATACGCAGGCTTTACCTCTTTCAAGAAGTCTCTGATCAGTGGAAAGGTTGCCGTAGTTCTCGTTAAGTCTAGCGGAACGTCAACTAAGAAGGTGTGGTACTTTTGTATGAGGCTGGGAGGTAGGTCTACTACGTGCTCCTTGTTTTCGTCATCAACGTATGTGTAGTCGTTCCTACGCATCACGTTTTCTATCAGTTCAGGATCAGAGATGTAGTCCTCAACCCTGACGACGTCGACTAAATTGACATAAGCGTCTACGACAGAATCTTGAAGGTCTCGTTTGGCTTCGTCTGACAGCGTTGGGATGTCTTCCTTATCTACAGGAGCGAAAGCTTTGATCTGCCTTCCTGTCCTAGGGTTCACAGCAAGCTCTGCACCATACGGATATGTATAGGTGAATACTCTGTTATCCTCACTGGTCAGTAGCAGCGTCCCGTCTTTACCCGGCTCAGCAGGGTCATGGAATGTGAGCTGACTCGCAACCTCTGAGAAAGGAAGTCCAAAGAGAGACTGGACGGCCAGTTGTATGTTGGAAAAGTTTGGTCCGCTCAGGAAAGCAAACCACATACTTTTTATTACCGACAAATAATCAAGGTTACCGTCGTAATTATCGACCACATCCTTTGGAAGACCTACAAATACACCAAAGTTTTTCTGGATTGTGTGCCAGTTATCGAAAAATGATACCTCTGCCCAAAGGCTCCCTGTCGGCCTTGTAAAAGAGCAGAAAACGGGCGACCTAAAAACGCAGGCATCCGATGTGCATGTCAGTGGTCTATCCAAGACAATTTGGTTGGTTACCTCATCAATGTTCGAGATAAGGTACGTTCCAGCATCAGCGCCTGACTCGATCTGAATCGCATGTACACCCACTTCCATAAGACCGATGATCTCAAAGTCGGGCTCGCCTAGATTTTTGACTTTTGTCTCAATCTCAGAATGTCTTAGATAGCCTGGGTTGAACTCTACGACAGGACTACCTGCTACCGTCTTTAGTGAGCCGTTGAAGTAGTCGGTAATGGTAACTACACCGTCAGAGATGGTGTAATCTACACCTTCCGCATATTCAGGGAGTATGGTGCTGAACCCGAGTGTAGGGGCTGATACAAGGTCTTCGACTTGCTCAAGTACTCTCGTTCGGATGATGGACTTAATACGCAAGGTAAGGCTATTGATATCGCCTTCTGCGTATCCGTATGTGTCATTGTAAAGAACAGATTGATCATTCAAATGCCGAAGTAACTTGTACCATTCAACAAAAATGAAGTTACCGCTTGTGGCTAGTATGGGTACTTCTAAGGTGACAACTTCATTCGAGTAGGGGTCGATGAAATCAATTTGGCATAGGTCACCAAAATGTAGCCCAAGACCAGAAACGTCTACCGCATCTCCAAGTTTTAAATACGGCGTACTACAGATGTAAACATTAGACGCTTCTCTAAGTATGTCCCAATTTAGCGCGAATCCGTCGACGTGTTCGGATAATGGATTGCCGTCTAAATCAGAAAGTCTGGCTGATAGTTTCAATCCTTCAGGCTCAAGCTCCGCCACAGTTGCGAAGAGTGATCCGCCTTCCTTCTTTATTCTTAAGATGTCATAGCCCACTGAGTGTAGTGGGTACGTCACATCTGTAAAAACGTCTGTGTATACGGGGCTTGGTGCGTTTGGATTGGCCGGGTCAACTAAGAAATATCCTGCGGTTCTCTGCTCAAGTGTCTTATATTTTTGGAAGTCAGTTGAGTTAGTCAGAATCCTGAACTTACCGGATGGTTCAAGTACATCTACTGTGGTTGTTGAGTCATACCCAACCGCACCAGGTATGCCTTCACATTTATGTTCAATGGTATCCGTCTCAGTAGAGGTTCCGGCAACCTGCATGATAGGTTCCACACTTACTACGTCCACAACGTATGGAAGTCCCAACGATGACTTTACAAGCTTAAGACCAGTTGTGATGGGATCGTCCATCCACATCTCAACACTACTTGCGATTCTAGACCTTTCACCGTCATCTACATGAGGTATTGTCAACTCGTCGTCCCTGTAAGACTCTTGAATAAGCGTAGTAGGGACGTCAACATCAACCTCAATCGACGTTGGTAAGTTCAGCCAACGACGCTGATATTTCCTAGAAATATCTTTTAGCGACTTCGCATAATCGTTCTGCCAACACTGAAGTAGTTCGTTACTAAGGACCTGGGTCATTGAAGACCAAACAGTCTCTATCTGGTCCTTATTTTTTACGAGCTTCCAGAAGTCGGGAAGGTACTTAAAAATGTATTTTGAGTTGGGTCTGTGCCCAAGCAGTTGGGATACGAGTGAAGCCGTTGTCGTCACCCTTGACTTCTTACTTCTACGCTTCCCATTGGATACTTGTAAGCTAATTACGTAGATACCCTCTTTGTCCGCAATCAGTGTTGGATTGGGCAAGCTTGATCCAGACCCGCCAGAGAAGAAAAAAGTACCCTCTTCCAGAATCTCTGAACCAGCAGTTTCAATAGCTACTAAATCAGCTCTAAACAACTGTGGGTAGGTGATCCCAGAGTCTTCATCAAAACCGCCTCCAATTTGGACATCGAAAGCTTTAGACAAACGATCTGTAAAGGCAGCAACCAAATCTGTAGCGGTTGTGGTTATGCCATCCTCATCCTCTGCTAGGACGATACTCATCTCACGCGTTTGAGGGTTAAATGACAGCGACAACTCACTACCCACCCCTCCACGAGTCACGTAGACTACAATTGAGTTCGACTCAGCAGTAGGTCTTAGATACGTGATCCTTACGATATCAGCCATGCTACCATCGTAGGAAGATACGATTTGTAGGTTAGTAAATGACCTGCTTGCGCCTTGTAAGGTTGCATTACTCCCTTCTGGAGCAACCTCGATTTCCCAATTGTGCGTTACGCTGTTCCCCTCAGGGTCATAGCTGTCTATGCCTGTAAATTCTTCACTCTCGCCTATGCTCATGAACTGAGGTCCATCGGCAACAGCGACCGGGGCTGACGTCGGGATTAGGTTTGTAGAAGCCAGTCTAATTGACCTAACAGCACAGTTGATTTCACTATGTGTATCTACGTCAGTTCTACCCGTGCATCGGACTACAATACTGTCCCCGAAAGACGAGTTGGTTGGTTTAGCCTGTGCAGAAAAAACTACGGGAGCGTTCGTTTCTCCTGATCCAGCATCATAAGCATCTACAGCTGGTGTTGCGTATATTGTTACCCTACCAAGCTCTCCGTTAACAGCAACACGGATGTTTAGACCCTCTGGGTAAAACCCTCCCCCAGCGGCCTTGTCGATAAGTAGTTCTAGACTACCCCCCAATATGTTCGGCGTCGGGTCTTCAGGAGAGTCTACGTATGCAATTCCTTGATGACTAAAAATAAGCCCGGAGGAGTAACCCTGCTGGTTCAACGCACCTACAAATAATCGATTTTTGATGTCTGAGAAGTCTAACGGAAGATCTTCCGTCAGCATGATATCAAACTCGAAAGTGTAGTTTGAGGGTATCCCGCTACCAGCCACCCCAGAACTACTTACGTACTCGAGAGAGTCCTCAATAATAAGTGAGGATATAACCTCCCACATCCCCTCTTTACTAAGGTCCGTGGTGAATTGTAAGCCATCCCCATTGATAACCACAGAGTTAGCGTCTGGCGGTGCAGATAATACAAAAGATTGGCCTATTATCTCACCGCTTTCTAAGGTCTCTCCTTCTCCATGAGACAAAGCCCTGTAGTTGTAATCGATGATATCGAATCTATCTGAAGATGGTACTGTCATTGGTTAGCCCACCTTATTGATAGTAACTAAGCTCATATCCTCCATGATATGTGCCTGCTTAGTTAGTGCAACGATGTCCTGACTCCGCACGACTGAAATGTTTCTATCAGCGTCATAAACAACGAAACCAGCTTCCTGAGGAGACGATAAGTACTTCACGCCCAATCTAGCAAGAGACGCAGTGAGCGTGTAAATCTCCAAGGGAAGGTTCGGGTATAGCCCGGAAAGAAGGCTCGATATACTATCTCTCACCGTGTCCTCACTCATCTCACCCGTGTAGGTAATTGTCATGAACGGGTAAGCAGGGAAGTAGTGCCTTACTAATGGGTTGTTGCACAGCACACGTGAGTTTGGGCTTAGCATGTAACTCTGTATAGAATCCACTGTCGGAGCGGTATCATAGTTGATCGTTACGCCAGCACCGGCAACTTCGTAGGCATCCTCGAAGTCAGCGGCTGTGTCACTAAGAATAATTGATGAACAGCTGAAACTTACCTGCTCGCCCACACTGTAAGAGTAGTTTCTATTCTCTACCACGAAGCAGTAACCGAGCGAATCATACCCAGTGGCCTCTAATTGAGCGTCTTCAGGCACCACACCGTTCTCAGTATTGGGCTCGTATGAAGTCAGCTTGATAGCAGCTGAGTATAGACCTGACTCCTCTTGTACAAGGTCGTTCGGATAAACCCTTTGATGCCCGTCTCGAACAACCTCAATAAAAAGAAGCTCCTTTCCAGAAACGTCGAATGAATGTGAAATTGGCTCATCCAGAGTAATAATAGTTCTTTGTTGACCATCACTGCTAGAAGTCGCGTCTACGTAAGAGACAGACTCAACCAAGAACTCACCTATGAGATCACCAACGGGTGTATTGTCTACGTTGCTTTCTGAGAACCGTAGATCGTCAATAATGCCGATTGTTCCTTGGGTAACGATCTCTACGTCTGAGTTAGAGTAGATCATTAGTCGGTAATAAGGCTCATCTACACCATCACCATCGTCATCACGATTCTCTGTTCCTATATCAGCCCTCAGCAAGCCCCCAAGCTGCCTGTTTATGTCATTCATTACGGTGGTTAGTGTCAAAGGATTGGGCCCGCTAAACGTAACGGTCTTCAGAGAATTATCGATTTTGAAGGCCAGTGTTTTACCGGCAACCATCAAGTTCTCATGCTCAAGCGCAGTCTCTGAACCATTAAACTCATTGGTTCTTAGAACCTTTGTTACCAACCTAATGCGATCCCCAGAGAGCACACCGTACTTGAAGAAGTCGGTTGTGGACACAAGATCCTTTGGATTCGACTCAAGAAGCTCGACGTCGGTTCTATTCTCAACGTTCTTGAAGATGACTGAAGTTTCAGCCGGACTTGGTCTGAGATAGTGCTTCTTGTCAGTTACGGGATCTCGGTAACAGAACTGGCAGTCGGGACCAGCCTCAAAGAACGTCCTATCGAGAAACTTAACTGATGCTGTTCCGATTGATGGCTTACCAATAGTGAACGGGGTCATCACACTATCTTCGGTTAGTGACTCTGCTCTATCCAAAATGAGCCTGCTGTACTCTGATGTACCGTCCCCGTCGGAATCGTAAAGAACAATGTCGTCAATGTACCAATGCTTAAGAGGCGCATCTAACTCTGAGAGAACCAGGACGTCGTATCTTATTACACCGTAATCTTTAAACTGAGCGCCTTCTACGGTGAAAACGCACCTCTCCTGCGCCTCACCGTTGATTGTAACGGTTTCAATGCTGAGCGTTCCCCCGTCCCAACTTCCGAAATCCTCGGTAATGGGGTCGTCGTTTAGTCCAGCAAAAGATGAACCAACAATATCAACAGGCTTCGCATAAGGAATTTTGATTCCCACAGCGTCCTGTGAAAGGGAGGCCTCATTGACCCTCACAAGAGGAAGGTTCACACGAGTTGCTTGCTTTGTGTAGATTCTGTAGGACAACCCAGATCCAGACTCGGTTGGTACCCTGTCTAGCTCAAGGGTGTCAAGATTACGAGATACAACAGAGTACTCACCTCGACCCGTGTCAGAGTCTATGCTCAGGTACATACCAATCGTCTCTGGATCAGTAGTAAATCCTATACCACCCGCAAAGTACGCTATGAAGTCGTTGTCGACTATGGAAAGGTCGTCACCCTGCTGCAATACTTCCAACGGCTGGTTCAAGGACGTTGTTACCTTCCGCATCACCCTGAATCTGAGGTTCTCGAACCCAGACCCTAAGCTTTCTGGGAAAGACCCGTCAATTTTCACACCACCAGGAATCGAGTGGATGACTCTCACAAAGACAGGCTGTAGCTCTATAGATGGTGGCTCAATGATCTCAAGTACCAAGTTACCCACATACGCGGGCGCGGGGCCGTACAAGTTCGTAAGCTCGGCTTCCAGCTCTGCACTAAAGAAGTGACTGGGGTTCACAGCGGGAGTTACAGAACCGTCATTAGCCTGTAATAATACGTCAGCATCCTCGCTACCATACTCGATAGACTCTGGCGTCAGACGAATCTCTTCGGTCGTTCGATTCTCCGTTCTGTCCGTCTTGACATATACGTCGGTCATCCCGCCGATGTGAATCGAATCGCTGGAAATTTCTAAGTCGGTCGATGTTATACCGGGCAGCGGAACGCTTCCTGGAATACCAGAAACTAAAATCTTTGTGTCACCAAAGTCATCAGACGCCCCCTCAAACAGCTGAACAACTTGGTGCTCAAGTACATCGTTTGAATCAAACCCGGTAGCGCTATATGCTGCCTCATCATAGCTGTAAGTACCCATCGGTGTTGGGATTAGAAATCCTGAAAGGCCTTTTAGGTTCGGCAAGGGCTGCTGTTCAGTGTCGAGTACGATGTTACCGTCCGAATCATATCCGAAGCCTTGTCCTTCAGACCCCGCTGAGACAGGTAACGATGTCTTTGAATGTATTTCGCCATCGCCGTAACGAGCTGTCAGATAAGCCTTATTATGAACATTAGCGATATCATTATGTGGGTGTCTACCCACTACCTGAGACACCTCTAACCCCCTAATGTATTCAGAAGGGGACGCACCAATGCTCGGGTGACTTACATTGAATCCCTTACCCAACCTAATCCAGACAGCTCTAAAGTCATTATCATCAGAGCCCAGAGCAGCTATACTTGACACCCTCTCGAAGTATGTACCTGTTGAATAAAATTCTGTGGTATTGAATCCGGCTGTGCCTGTATGTAGAGCGCTGTCTTCAAAAGAATTTTTAAGTGCAGGAGCGAATGAAAGCTCATCAAACGATTTGCTGGGTCTTCCTGAGGCATCCAAAACCTCTATTGATCCCCTGTAAACTGTCCAAGCCACCCTGTAAGGACTGTAGTAGTAGCTGTACGCTGCGAAAGCAGTCAGGTTGTTGGGTATGTCTACATCTTCAGCAACTTCAAGAGATACCAAGCCACTCGTAAAGTCAATGGTCCCTCTGAACGTGTCTAAAGTAAAATCCCCAGCTACTACAGAAAGATCCTCATTAGCCGCGAGTTGTCCCTCATCTAAGGTTGATGCGATTACATCTGCCTCAAGGACATACCTAATCTCGTCCCCGGCATCAGTAGTAAGCTCAAGGATGATCCGAGTCACTAAACTACTATCTGAGCTGTGCCTCTTCCTGACTAGGTTACCGTTTGCAGTATTGGCTACATACCCTTCTGTATCTCCTGACAGTGGTGTTAGTGAAAGAGTCTCATAGCCCTGATTCGCTAAATCATTGAAGTGGATTAGTCCGCTCAATTTCGCGTCTTCGACAATCCCCACAACCTGCAACATCGGGCCAAACCCACCCGAAAAACCACCATTAATGTTTCCTACACCGGGTGTGCCATCAAGTACGTACCCATCCCACTCGGGTATGTCGAAGTGAGACGTGCCTGTGACGTCTGTGACACCTTCACCATTGCCGTTAGTACTCGGCTTTGTACTACTGAACCGTACTGTTTCGGGCTCTTCAGGGTCTACATACGCGGTGTACTGAAATGACCCACCAGTGTAGTAATTGCACTGCTTTGCTAACTGACCGGCTAACGCAGCAGGCGTCCTTTCGTTGACAACAGAGAAAGTACCGATGTCTATCCCGTCAATGTCGAGTGTGTGGCCCGCTGGATCGGTGATTTCCAAGTACCAACCTCTTTGGTTGGCATTGTTACCGTAGCACATGTTTCTTAGTACTATCTTCTCACCGCCTACATAAGCGGCTCCCTCGAACCCGTTACTACTGACGTTCCCTATAAGAGAATCGTCATTCGGTTCTAAGAGGAAGTTATTTCCTGTACTTGGGTCATCATCCACGATTTTGGAACCGTTAACAGCAGACGTTACCATTGCAACAAGGTCTGGGATATCCGCCACCGCAGCTTTTGATACCTCTGTCGTTTCGCACACAGTTGCCCCAGAACCGTCTTTAACAACCAACTTGATATCGTCAGGCAGTCCCGTAAAGTCTGCGGCATCCAGGCTAATCACGATTATGGATCTTGTATCGATGCTACTCGCAGGCTCGTATGCTCCCGTACTCTGATTCCACCACCTGTCAAGAGCAGACGCATGAAGGCTCTTATCTACAAGGCCGTCTCCATCAGTATCAAAATCTAATCGGTAGTTCAGGCTCTCGGACGGATGTGGTGCGAAGGTCTTGTTCCCAGTGTAGGAGTACAGCGTGCTTCCAGAACCGTTAGATGGTGCACTTGGTGCGCCTACTTCCAAGACTTTGACAGTGGCCATTGCACTTGGCGCGAATCCGCCGATCTGAAGCTGCTCAAGTCTAGACCAATCTAGACCTTGAAGCCTTAGCTTCCACTTGTTGTCATAACCAACCTTCTTTACCTTGCCTACACCATACCAAGCAATGTTCCCCTCAATGTTGTCGATGTCGCCATCAAAATCATACGATTCACCGATACCATACACTGCGCAAGCTACATGATCCCCGATTGATACCCCACGCTCTGCCCAAGAAGGCTGACTATTATTCAGTACTAAATCTACTTCATGTTGTATGGCACCAGCGCTGTAGATATCTTCTGATGGTGTGCTCCCTGGGCCGTACTTATCCACAAGGGCCCCAACCAAGGTAGCACCGGCACTTCTACCACCGGTCTCAGTAGTATCGCCACCATAGGCCTTCGATTGCGATGGATACTCTGAGTACTTGGGTGCGCCGAAATCTATAATCTTGGGCGTCTCATTGATAGCGCAATAGGTCAGAGAAGAATCAAAAACAAACTCATCAACGCCTTTGTATAGGTACCGACCCCGACTCATCAAAAACGAATCAACTCTACCAATACCAAGCTCTCTGGAGGAAAAGAATCTAGTAAGTGGGTACGCCCTAAGCTTTACTGGAAACTCAATGTACGTGGGATCAGCACCAGCACTACCATCCCTGTCGTGCGTCTCTTCTGAAGCCGTAATTAGGAAGTCTCTACCCTTAATTACAGAGCCGGGAACCTCTGTGGACAAGAAGGTCGTCTCAACAATATCTGTGAACGGTAGGTGCCCTCCGATGACCAGGTCCTTACCATCGTCCGTTGTGTAGAGTTGGTAATTGGAGCCTTGAGCAGATTTATGGTTAAGCCCCTGAAGTCTATCTAAAGTAGTCGCAATACCTGGCGTGACTTGGGAGTAGATATTCGGTTGCTTAGGGTACGCTTCGAAGTCTTTCGTTCTGATGTAATAGTCTCCTGAAGCGTGCTTATACACCTGGTCGATTGACCTTACTCGTCCGAGAAGCCTGTTATCGAAGTTGTCAGACGCGCCATCCGCAATTCTAAGATACTTCGCGCCAGTGATCCTCTCTTCAGACTTAGCTGTCCACCCACTGGTCGGCTCTTTGAGAATGATTGTGTTAGTGAACGGGAATCTCTTTTTCGAAGTTGAATTGAAGATGTCGAACGCCTTCCAATCAGAAGTCATGTAGGACATCGGTCCGGTAGATTCTGTTTGATCAAAAGACACTTCGCCCTGCAAAATGTCTCTTTGCATTTCATCTTCGCCAAACCCAACGACGTCTACCGATAGAATATCCGAGAAGTTGTTAAGAATATTCGTCTCAATACCCCGTTTGGTGTTGAGGCTTCGCTCTGAAAGACTTCTCTCTGCTCGCTCAAGGAACTCCTCATTTGTCTCCGAGGGTGTGCCCCCGCTGAACCCGGTAAGGTTCGAAACACGAACAACGTTCCTAAGACCGCTGACCCTATTAACTTCCCCTGCTTTCACGTTGTGGTCAGATGAAGCAATCGTTGACCTGACCACGATGTCTAAGAAATACTGCCTTCCAGATCTTCCGAAGTCACTGATGTTGGCGACGTAGACGTCGTCAGGAATGAAGCTCTGCCCTCCCCTGGAGGTGAAGGTGATGGTTGGGTCGATACCAGCTGCATATGGGGCACTAAAGAATACCCTTACGATACCGCGAGCAAAGTCCCCAAGGGACCGCTGGCTGAATACGTTGGTAAGTAACGCATCAAGTTCTTCATTAGTCAGTGCTCGTGCGTTTGCCAAAGACTGCTGAGTCCTCAAGAACTCAACCTCACGTCTTATCGGCTCCATGAGAAGGACGAGCGGACTTACCAAGACATCTCGAATTGATGAGCCGGGGCTGTCAACGTCAAGCTCAGGGAACTCGTCTCTAAGCCGCTGAACCAAGAACGACTCAATATTGATTGCGATTGGGTCTGTTCCGAGACGCTTTATCAAGGGGTCGATAACCTTGACGAACATCAAGGACCCCTCTCGGCTGCTCAACGAGGGGTCAAGATCTAGCAACCTTTCAATTAAGTATTCTTTTATATTATTAATAGCCATTCTATCCCCAAACTTCGTTCTAGTAGCCGGATGTGGCGGCACTTACAGTACTCGCAGCACTGCCAGTGACATACTCAACCGCCTCACCAAGCATCGTGCTGACTTGTGCGGAGCGGCCACCAAAAGTATTTAGTCTTAGACTTACCTGCATAATTGTCGGGTCATCAGGGTCGATATCAATCCCTAAGACCTCAACGTCACTCAACCGCTCATCCGAAGGTATACCAGCGATTGTTTGACGGGCGGTCATATCTATACCGCACTGAAGAATTCGTAATGTCACCTGAGCAACAAGTGACGATGGGTTCTGTGGGGAGAAGTTTGTCCCAACAAACCCTTGTAGTCCGGCCCCGGAGGTGGGGTTGAAAACATCTGAACCAGGTGTTGTCATCAGAAGCTTCACGAACTGTTGTATCAACTTCTGCATACCTGCAACAACGGTAGGGCTTTCACCGACCATATACTCGAAGAACGTGCGACGATTGATAGTCTTCGAATCCGTGATAACGTCCACTGAGTCTATGGTGGTAGAACCATCTGGGATAGCGCACATCAGCCTACTCTCGCTGATGACAGAGTAAGGCACATCGGTACTGTTAACTTTTACTCTCTGAGTCTTACTAAAGTCGCTCCCGACCAGCTCAAGAACACCGCTGTAAAAACTAACCGGCACTGGATTTGAGGAAGAGTTGGGGTCCGCTTGATAGAAAGGGTCTAAAAAACCACTGCCAGTATCAATAATCTCGACCACCTCTGTCTCGCCTGTCTCTGACCTACTAACCCTCTTAATTCTTACATCAGACACCGCACTCTGGCTTACGCCAGAAGGTAGATGTGCGAATATTGTCCTACCGTCCAAACCTCTCATGTACTTTGCATTGAGCCCGTTAATCAACACCTCAGATAAACCAGAAGTATTATCGGTCTCTATGCGAAGCACTGCGATGAAGTTTACCTGAGAAAGGTCAGCGACATCGCGTATGAAAATGGTCTGGAAATCAATCATCTTTAGTCTCGTATTCCTCTTCCTCGATAACAGGCTCTTGGATCTCTAAGTTCAGGGCCTCTTGGATGCTTCCGCCATCGTGCTTCGGGCCCTCGCCCACCAAATCAACAAGAATACTGTTAAGAGTAGAAATCAGGGTCAGCTTTGTAGAACTTCCAATCGTCGCTTCGGTCTCATCGTTGTCTTCACCTATAAGCTCAATCCTCTCCTGAATAATCTCGTTCAGTGAGTAACCGGTAAAGTAGTCATTAGTTCTAGCAGTAGAGCGTAGGAACGATAGGGCCCTCTCTAGATTGCCAGCTATAGTTAAGGCCTTTGCCTTTTCGCTTGGCGAGCCTTGTGACTTCTCCTCTGATTCCTGAGACTTGACTAAGCCCCCGCTAGACCAGAACGAAGACCCCGCATATTTACTATCTTGCTCACTCATAACATAATACCATCATAAGTTTAATCAGCATCGCCACTCGTGTCCGAACGACTAAGCGTAAGGTCATGATCACTGAATTCAGCCCTGTAGTCGTTAAGGAGCGGCTCCCCCTCTGTAAGGGTATAGGATGTGACGTTTGCGCCAAACACATCAACAATCTCCTCAAGAAGAAACTCAACTGAGGATTGAGAGGACATGTTGTCGGGCGTCATCACAGCTATCTCGTCGAACCGACAACTGTTGAGCAAGTCACTAACCACAGAAACCTTATCCTCCTTAAAGTAGGTCAACAGACTGTTCGCGGTATTGACGACATTAGCGTCATAATCTAAGTACAAGTTTCTCAACTCACCGATATTATCGCGTAATGTTAATAGTGCTTGATAGAAAGCATTTTGACCAGACCCCGAATTTAAATAACTAGCCCCTTTTATAAGTAATTCTGAGTTCTCAACCCTGTTTGAAATCTCGCTTCCTACTATACCAATCCTTGGCGCGATTGTACGGAAACGAGTCCAACCTAGGGAGTAGATTTCAACGTCCGAGTAAGGGTACTCGTAACCAAACTCAGTCGGTGAAATTGTTACCGTGTTGCCATCAATAGAGCGAACCGTGCCGATTGGTTTGGTGATATCACCGTCAGTTCGGACAACAGCGTCACCGGGCTTTATGTTGTAGCCAGGACTAGTGACTACGTCGGTGATATTAAGACGATCTGTTAACGAGAACTTGGTGGTTGAGGCTTGTGACTGGCCGGAGAACCCGAGGCCTGGTTCAGTTACAGTTAGAGTGGTGACAGGATTTTCAGAGTCAGAAGTTACGTGTATTCGATTCCGAGTAATCTTGCCCTCAAGTGTAAGCATAGACTCTAAACCACCTGATGTACTGGAAAGGGGCATAGAGACTAATGGATAGACCTTAATAATGTACGAGTCTTCTCTCCGTATTACAGAGGTAACCTTGGTGTGAAAAGGTCTAGGAGAACTAAACTCTACATCGTCACCAACCTGAACGCTCGACAAGTCCGCGTTAGTGGACAGTGAATCAGCAACACCGTCATGTACGGTAAACGTAATCCCGCTTATTGTAGGCCCCCTGTTTGACGTGAGGGACAACTTATCAAAAGAGTTTGTCACACCACTTATAAAGGTGTCAGCGCCGTAAGCTTCTGGGTATGCATAAGCCGTTAGTGACAATGACTCGTTTAAGTTAGCGGGGTTTGTTGTCCATACGGGGGCGAAAGGCTCGGTATTATACTCCAAACTATTTCCGTGCGGAAAGCTCAATCTAGAATGACTGCCGCCGCGTCTGCCCTCGAAGGTGAGTACACTACCGCTCGAAGTTATACTCAGGTCTGATTCCGCACTCGCTATATCTTCGACAGAACTAATAGAGCTAATTGAAGTTGTTTTTAATCGGTTGTTCTCCCAGAGTAACAAGCTCCCCCAATCTACAAAGTAGCCTGTGTTCGAGAGAGTACCCGACTCAGCGACATAGGAACGGCACTCGAAAAACGGGTTGTAATCATACGTTATGGTTACATCAGTGCTTAAGTCCACGTCGATTGGTGCTTTGATAGCAACGGTGCCAGATGAGTAATCAATACTCCCCCACCCCCAATCAAATTCTAGGTCATCACCTACGGTGACAAGATTGCCAGCCCCATCGTCTGACAACTCAATACTCACATAGTTGGTGCCTGGCTCAGGGTTTTCTGTATCGGGGAAATAATATTCAAACCCATCGAACCCGCTAGGAGGCCCAATGTAAGATGTGGCGGAGGAGATGTTAGCTGCGATCCTAAAATTTATTTTCACACTGCCTGGTATTACGTACGTCTTCAGAAAGGGGCAAAACAGCACAGAGCTTGCTTCAGAGCCACTGATGGTCGAGATGTGGGTTGATACACTCGCAAAACTATCTGTATCCGTAACGTAGTAATCATGGGCAGTGATAATCGTTGGCCCTGAAGTATCTGCCAATGCAGGGTCTGCTATGTGAAGCCTCCCTGTCTCAGTCCGTCTGAACAAGCCTGCTGACAAGTTCGCCTTGAGGCTTGGTAATCCCGACGTTGCAGCCTCAATGGTTCCCGTAACTACTTCCCCTTCTTCGTCATTCTGGAAGGTTACATTTCCGTCCATGTCCTCAGGCAGTGAACTGATTTCAGGCTGAATGATAAGCGGTAAGGTTGCCCCTTCCAACGATGCCTTATTACCCGGTAATAGCGTGACTTCACCCTCAAACTTAGGACTTCTAACGTCTCGCTTTTCCTGAGACCGGTTAGTCAACATCGAAGCTATAACAGCGAGCGCTAGCTTTGACTTATGAGGGTCATCTGTGTTCTCTGTAAGTGCTTCTGACGCAGTGGTTGATCTCTCGATCTGTCGCTGTTTCATGACGTCCTCAAAAGGAGCGTCCATGTATTTGTCAATGATATCAGGGAAGTTTAATGCGGCTTCTCTAATAAGCTCGAGAACACCAGAAGCCTTTATTAAAAGATCGAGGCCTCTCTTTCTCGCATGCTGCGGAGTCCTGTTTGTTCCCTCCGCGCCGTTTATATAGGCTTCTATCTGTTTCTCCACGGAGCTTAACAACTCATCCTGCTGTACCCCTGTACCAAATGAGGCCCTAAACAGGCCCTGTGTGATACTGGTTAAACCCTCTGTGTCGAACGTGATGTCTCTGGATGCAGCTGTCGGTGATAGTTCATACACCTCCGACAGATAGGAAATGACCTCTGTGCATAACTTAATTTGCCTTGCTACGTGGAGGTTGATGAGGCTGTATACAGAGTCGATATCAGAGTTGAGGCTACGGTAAACAAGCTCAATTAAGCTGCCCACAATATCAACAGCGGTCTGGTCTCCCCTTCTGTCCATAACTTCTGGGCGACCGATAAGGTCTGTGAGCGCTGAGATGACGTCTTCTTCTCTGTACTTTCTAGTCATCCCCAAACTCCATGCCGCGCAATCTTCGAGCGTCTTCCTCGCTAAGGTTCTTCACCTTCTCCCGCATGAGGGATACAGGAAGTCCTATGATATCGCATACTCCTTCAAAAGATGAGAACTCATTGCTCGGCTCACCAAAAATCCAGGCGTCTGCGTCCAAGCCTATTTTACGCAGCTTTGGGTCGTCATGGTTCCTGTAAAGGACCCAGTCCACAGTGGCTCTTCTAACAACCGATGCCCACAGCTTAATAACCCAAGGTATATGCCCTGAATTATTGTCATACACAGCGGGGGCTGTTTCATTCTGGTAATACTGTGACACTCAGGTCTCCCACTAAAGAGATGACGGGCGCTGATCTAACCCCGCTTCCTTCTTCTGGAGAGTTTCGTGACGACGTGAAAGAGGCGGTTCCCGCTGATAAAGCTGTTATTGTCATCTCACCGCCTGACAACTTTACACTGATGACATCCTCAGAACCCTCGTCTAGGTCTAGGGACACCGATACTAACCCCTCTACCCGCACACCACTGCGGTGTACACTCTCAATACCCAGCTTCACCTCATCTCCTACCGACATTGTCATCGTGGGAGTGGCGACAGTTAAAAGACCCGACTCTGGGTGTGTGAACTCAATGCTCGTGACCATAGGGAACAATACATCCGGCAAAGGTGCAGCTGCTAAATCAGGCACAATAATCTCTCTGCTGATGTTTTCGTAACCCTCCATGTAGATGGAGTACTCTTGTCCTCTTAATAAGTCAACCGACGCGAAACCGTCTTTGCTCGTACTTACTACGAGCGACTTTGGCACGACGGCATGTGTGGTATCTGTCCCGCTGTAATGTATCAGCTGCGGGAGAGAAGACTCAGAAATATGTATTCGTAAGGTAGGAACAGGCTTCCCGTAAGGGTCCTTAAATGTTCCAGAGCACCGACAAAAGTGGTTGTCGGTTGCAGGTTCGAGGCCAGTCGTGTCTACGAGTACGTCAAACACGTTGATATCCTCACCAGATACCTCTATCTCCTGCAAACTGCCGCCTTGCAGCGTAGCTGGTAGAGCAGGTGTGACGTGTATCTCATACGTACCGGCCTCTAGTACGCCAAGAGATACGCTACCTTCTTGGTTGGGTGCCACACCAGTTGTACCACTTGCCAACGCAGCGCCACCGCCCGATGGGTGTACGGATACGAACACATCGTTAAGTGGCTCTCCCCCATCGAATGGGGCCGTTCTGCAATGTACTTCAACTATTGGCATCTCATTATCCGATAATAAAGTTAGCGCTTACCTAAGTACTAGTTCTGTACAGCACTGTTAAGGTTCTGTTGGTTTCGCCTCATAGCATCAAGACCTAGTTGACGGAATGTCTCCCTACCCCTCTCCCCTATCGACTTCACATCTTTCTTTCGTAAAGACTCTCGAGCTTTCTTAAGGGCATCACCACTCAAAGGTCTGAACTGGTCGTCATACAGCACAGGTGCGGCGGGGTTTACTCGGGACTGGCTTTCATTAGCCCTTTGGAAATCTCCCCCAAAAATCTTCTTCCTTCTCTCATTCACCCGACCCGGAGCGTTCGCGACCGTATTCTTGATTGAGACGTCAGTAGTTGGGGTAGCGCCAAATGGGTTACCTGCATTCTTGCGAGCCTTAGACATGAACCCAGCCAAACCAGCAGCGTAAGGAATACCAGTTCCTTCATAAGCACCTGAGGCTGTTGCCTTTAAACCATCCATAGCACTAAGAGGCTTATTGGCTTTTGTAGCTGCATCGTAATACTTATACGCTGCGGTTCCTCCGCCCATTAGAGCACCCCCCGCTACGCCGGTTGCAGCCGCTCCTCCAGCATATCTGCCAGCGGTACCTACACCACGACCAGCCTTAGCGGCTAGTTCACCTATTCGTATGTTCCTCTGGCTCCGAGCGTAAGCCTTCTGAGCAAAGTCTTTACCAGCTTGGGTCTGTGGTGGTCTGTACCTTACGGTATTACCTGTCTGCTGATAAGGAGACTGGCCGCGAACAGGGTTACTAACGCGTGTCGGGTTTGCCCCCCTGGCTATCTGTTTATGACTAAAATGCTCGCCAGGTTTTTTAACAGCCTGTGATAGGGGTTGGTTATTCGGTGTGCCCCTAATATTTCCTTTAGGGTTTTTAATAACCTGTTCCTTTAGCCTCTGTGGAAGTTTGTTATTGTTTACCCGTGGGTTTCTAAACAGTTTGGGTGTCTTACCAGGAGCGCCTACAACATCGTCAGCTGCTTGTCTTGTTTTCTTAAGTGCTTCTCTAGCTGCTTTGGCGCTCTCCCTGAGAGCTTTACCATCTTTACCTGGCTTAATTCCCTCCCTTACACCTTGAAAAAAGTTCTTGCCTGTGTTGGATGGTGTCGTAACTCTTCTTAGTCTTTCGGCCTCAGTCACTGCTTTCTTAGCGACGGTTTTTCTTGCCTGGTTAGTGGCAACATTCTGTACTGCCTTCTGAGCGCCTCTCCTAAATATGTTTTTTGCAATCCAAGGTATTGCTCTCTGTGCAGCGAAGCGTGCTCCGGCTCCCAAAGCAGCTTTACCTCCGGCATATAGAAAAGGAAGTATGGGAAATGCCGCGCTCTTCTCGAGGTATCGTTCCATCAACCGGTGCTTAAGAAGTGCCTTCTGATCGACAGAGGCAAGAGCTGTTTTCATGTTGGTGCCGAACTTAGCTGTGTTCTGTTTACCTGGTTTCGCAGCAGGGATGCCTTTGGTCTTCATTGCGCCGGCCATCGCAGTATTTTTAGATGCTGGCGACTTAACAGTTATAGGCCTACTTGCTGTTGGCATCGTGTTCAGCGCAACATTGGCTTGGGCATTCTGAATCTGAGGTCTATTCTGAGTCTCCATCTGCGCGCCAGGACGACTGGATGTGGGCGTTGCTATAGCGAGCTTTGTGAGTGCTCGGAGAACCTCTATCTTCTTCTCGTTATTCATCGGGTTCTCCTTGGGGCCGTTTGGATCTGAGGCTTCTGGATATCGAACAGGTCGTTTGCCTCACTCATCAAGGTGAACAGGTTGACCGGCTCAGCGGCGTCCTCGCCCGAGGGTACAGTAATGATTCGTCGGAGCCCCATTGGAGGTACAGCCACCTCTATCTGGATGCCTTGTATCAACTGGAACTCTACTTTACCATTACTATCCGTCTTAAAGTATAGTTGCGAGTCGTACACAGTAGTACCTGAGTACAGCTGAGGCTTTGTAAGCATTCTGATGTGCACGGGCGCGTACGCGAGAGGACTCCCATCCATCTTGTATATGCTAGCGAACAG
>CEPH01030275.1_pt1 | contig 27110 bp, 25 predicted proteins | sample 530571 | NCBI WGS metagenome assembly CEPH01 (sample SAMEA2620413, study PRJEB7988) | marine metagenome | biome: marine biome (ENVO:00000447); feature: surface water layer (ENVO:00002042); material: "saline water (ENVO:00002010), including plankton (ENVO:xxxxxxxx)" | depth 5 m | reverse complement strand
CGACGGGACCGCGGTAACCCGCCGCTCGGGGGCAGGCAGTTCGTCGTCATCTTCGCTCTGCGGGCGCGCCCCGCTGTCGAGCGCCTGATCGATCTGGAGAAGCAGCGCATCGGTGGTCAGCTGGTCGGCGACTTCCTTCCAGTTGATCACGCCATAGATGAAGTCGATCGTCTCGTCGTCGGACGAGAAGGGCAGCAGGATCCCGCGATAGAGCACGGTCGCGCCGGTATCGTTGACGAATTCCGCCTCGAACCCGATCGGTGCCTCATTGGCGAGGATCTGCAGATAGTGGTCGGTAATCCGGCTCAGAAGCGATCGGCTGGGCACGTCGGCCAGCGTCCGGATCGGGTGATCGCAATGGCATTCGCCGGCCAGCTTGTCGCCCAGGAACACGATCGCGGGGTCTTCCGTGCCGCTGGTGAAATCCAGAAGCACGCTGTTTTCGCTGAAATCGGGCAGCCGGTCGGATTCGATATCCTCCACGCTGGGGAAAGTCCGGTCGCCCAGCAGTCCCGCCCAGTAGTTATAGGCGCGCACCTGCATCCGGCGCTCGTCCTGGCCGACGAGGGAGGGCGGCGTCTCGTCCACCGACAGCTCGCCGTCGGTGTCGTTCTCCTCCCACGACGTGTCGTCCTGCAGTTCGTCGAACACGCCAGGATTTCCGCGCAAGCTATCCATCACCAAAACAGACCCTTTTTAAACTTCGGGTCCGTTGTGCAGCACCGTGGTAAATTTAAGGTTATGCTTCGCCCCGGGAAGGCGCTCCGTCGGCGGGTATGGCTCTAGCGGCTGAGATAGCGCATCCGGATCGTCTGATAGACCGGCGAATCCGCGCCCACGGTAAAGGCTGCGGCGGAGAATTGCGGCGGGCCGAAGCGGACCTTGGCATCGCGCGAGAAGCCGAACCCCTCCTTGGGGATGAACAGCGTCTTGTCCGCCTTGCCGTTGCCGTTCTCGTCATGCAGCAGCGAGATCGCATATTCGCCCGGCTGAACGTCGTTGAACACGATGGTAACCCGCGCATTGGCCCGCACGACCCGCTTTTGCGAGGTCTCGTCGTTGGCGCAATCGGGGAAGGTGCCCGATCTGTCGGTCAGACAGGCGAGCACGGTGCCCTGCGTCGAACGCAGGTCGACCACGGTGACCACCACATCCTGCCGCACCCCCGGCGCATTGCCGAGCGTGAGCATCGCCGCGGTGGCGAGCGTCAGGGTTGAAAGCTTTTCGAGAGACCTCGATCGGTTTTGCATAAACGATCCCAGAACCGGAAATAGAGCCCGTAATTGCATTGGTAGCGTTCGTGGTGGAGCTGGTGATGGCTCGCGGTGATGATCCATCCGCCCACGGGCGACCGGACCAGCCATCGCGGAAACATCTCCCACCCCATATGATTCGTCACCCCCATGACGGTCATCACGGTCAGCACCACCCCCAGCATAGCGATGTGAATCGGCACGAGGAAGACGAGCAGCGGGATAACCACCGCACCTGTGAGTGCTTCTATCGGATGAAAGCTCATCGCGGCCCATGCGGTCGGCGGGCGGCTTGCGTGATGAACCGCGTGCGCCACGCGGAACACGCGCGGTTCGTGCATCCAGCGATGCGTCCAGTAGAACCAGGTGTCGTGCGCGAAAAGATACAGAAACACCGACAGGGGCAGATACCATAGCGGATAGGCATTCCAGTCGGCGTAGATCCGGGTCCAGCCCAGGCTGTCCCAGCCCCAGGCGACCACACCTGCGGGAATGCCGTAGATCGCGGCGGAGACCAGCGACCAGCCGATCTCGCGCCGGATCTGCCCGCTGAGCCCCTTGTGATGGCCGGGCCGCACCCGCGTCGTCAGCGCGGCGAAGGCCCCGCTGATCGCGAGATAGCGCAGCGCCACGATGGCGACCATCGCCATGGTGGAAAGGATCAGGGCAATCAGCATGATGGCGCGCCTTATGCCGCGCGCGCGAAGATTAGGCGAGGGGCTTGTGCGAAGCCCCGGAATGCGGCCATTTTACCGGCTGCTCCGCTATTTCTCGCCGCCCCAAGGCGCGCAATCGGGATCGCAGGCGACCGTCGCCCGCCGCATAGCTGTGCGCGCGAGCCGCTCCACCTCGACCTTGCGCCGCGCCGGAGCCAGAGGATGGCGCGCCGCCGGGCGGATGATCTCCGCATCGTAGCCATCGGCGACGATCAGCCCGCACCGTTCGGGCAGGAAGGCCTCTCCTTCGAGGATTGCCCGGTCGAGATGCGTGCCGATGCCCCAGTAGAACTTGTCGCAATGGTCCAGATAATCGGTCCACTTGGCATCGCCCGTCAGGTCGGCGCGCGACACCTTGATCTCGACGATGATCACATGGCCCTTGGCATCGATCCCCATCAGATCCGCGCGGCGGCCCCCGCGCAGCGGCATCTCGGTGGTGCACCAGATATCGTTGCGCGCAAACAGCCGCATGATCCCGCGCGCCGCGCCGCTGGCATCGCACGGATGCTGCGCCGCTGCGGGTGTCGGGCTGGTGGAAGGGTCGAGCAGGAAGGACGATTCGGCCATGCACTCCAAGAACAGGAGGTGAACACCGCTGTCAAGCGCAGCGTGGTCAGCCGCGCGTTGCCAGCGCCGCTTCGCGCAGGGTCGCCGCGCGGCCGCGCTGGTATTCGCGCCACAGGCAATGCGCCGCGGGGCGCGGATCGGCGCTCGTCCCGTGCGCGGCGAGCAGCGCGTCGAGCCCGAAGCGCATCGTCGCCACGAGTTCGTCGAGCGCCAGGATGGAGGCTTGCGTGCGGCCAGCGTCGGCTCTGGTGAGGCGGGCGATCAGTGCCTGAGCGGGGGCGTCGAACTCGGGCGCGGGCTGCCCCGCGAGCAGCGCGACCACCCGGGCGGCATCTTCCACCGCCGCCCATTGCTCGATCAGGGTCGCATTGCCCCGCTCGAACCCGTCGCTGTCGTTGCCGGGCGCGCGGACGGGCGGATGGCCGGGAAAATGATCGGGGGCGAGATCGCTCATGACCGCACAAGGCTAGCGACCGTCCCTTGCCAATCCGCTAACGCGTGGCAAGATGATGCGCGGCGAGGATTTTCCGTTGGCGCACATCCGTTCGCTTTGCTAAGCGCGCCATCCGCATCGCGCGATGCACCCGTAGCTCAGCTGGATAGAGCGCTGCCCTCCGAAGGCAGAGGTCACAGGTTCGAATCCTGTCGGGTGCGCCAGTATTTCCGCCATTTGATGCGCCGCACAATTTCGCTGCGAGAGCCGTAAGTGAAATATAAGTGCAGAATCGCACTTTTTCACAGGTTTGCAGAGCATTTGGTGGGGAGTGCGCGCAACGACCCATTAATTTGGGCTGGCTTTGGCCCGAATCGGTGGCTGGTGCTGAGATCTTGCTGCGAAAAGGGGGGAATTCACTTGATGGCACTGGGGCAATAAATCGGGCATTTGATCACGCACCCCTAGGCGGGGCAGCTTTGCGCCCCAATTTCAGTCATCAACGTTCCATTTCCGATCACTCTCCAAACGGGGTACCTTCCGCTCTAGATCATCCAGAAGACGCTGAGCCTTATCTTGTTGCCGCCGCGATCGAGCGCACGGCTCGAAACAGTTCCGCTTGGTAGAGCGCGTCGTGCAATGCGTTGTGGTCTCCGGATGATCGCGGCCTCAGCTTTTTCGCGATCTGTTTTGAGCTAGTTTCAGACCAACTGGATCCCGTCGCGCCCATATAGAGGGCCTTGACGTCGAGCGCGGTAAAACCGAACGGATTGCCCCCTGCGTAGCGGTGGAAATAGTAGTTCACGAACGACCAGTCGAATGGCGCATTGAACCCCACGAAGACCGGAGTAGCGGCCTCTTCGCAAATACCGTGAATCCACTCCGCAAAGCTCGACATCGCCTCGACGGGTTCGAGTCCCTCTAGTCCCAATCGTTCGAGCGAAAGTCCCGTCACTTTTAATGCGTCTTCGTCGAAGTTCTGGCTTGTGGGTTTTAGCGCGCATTCGAAAGTTCGATCTGGACGATAGGCATCACATGCGCCGATGGTGAGCATGCTGAATTCACCAGGGATCGGTCCCGCGGTCTCGATGTCGACGGATATGAAGATCTCGTTCGGGCTCATGTGATCAATCCCGCCGTCGAAACCATCGGCGGGCGGTTCCGCACCGACTGGATATGGTCGAGCAGAGCCTTCTTCCGCTCCCTCACTGACCCGGACGCTTTCCAGTGATGTCCGGCGAATGTCTGGATGTCGAACGGCGTATCGAAACCTTCCCGCGCCGTCACAATCGTAGGAAGGTTTCGCCCCATCGAGTAGCCAAGTTCGAGGAAGCAGTTGGGCCGGCTGCCGGTGAGGTCCGCGATCGTGAGTGCGGACCGGTGCAGCTTCTCGAAGATTTCCTGGTCGATGCGGGCGTGCTGATATGCCTGCTGACCGTCGATGACCGTGAGACGAAACCCCAGTTCGTCTTCCACTACAGGTTGGACCACCGTCTCGAAGAAATTCTCCACGTCGCCAAAATCATCGTGATCAGGGTTGAGCAAGCGGACCGCGAAGGCCCGTGGCCTTTCGAGCGATTCCAGTAGATCGACGAGGGTCGCGACGCGCTTGTCGGTCGGGATGCGCGAAGAGAAGCGGATCCTGTTCATCCAGTCATGCGCATTGCCGCTCTCCGCGACCTGGAAGAAGTCCGAGCTTCGAGTGCTCGACAAGGCAATATCATGGAGCCTCCGGCTCCCTTCATCTGCCTCTACGAGGGGAAGGTTGAGAGGGATCACCGGCCTTCCGTTATCATGGTAGAGTTCAGCCAGATAGAGAACTCCCTCCCCTCCACCGAGGGTGATTAGAATATCGCCATGTCGTGCCTGCACTTCCATGCGCTTCGCGGCCATGTTCCATTTGGCAGCGCTCTCGATGAGGACGCTGGGGCCATCACGAAGTTCATCCCACAATTCGAGCCTCTTGTCCGGGATCTGCTCTTCGGTCTTATTGTGCAGCACACCGACCGCGAGAGGCGTCGGCGCGTCGGCAGGGCGACTTGCCATCCCGTCCCGGATCGCTTGCCAGATGATCCAGTCGAAGCAGATCGGAAGTTCATCTGCGCGCGCAGGCTCCGCGTCCACCGGGACGACGAAGTTGGCACCTTTCCGCACAAGCGAGAGAACCAAGCCGCGCACCAGATCGTGTGCCGCGGCGACGGCGTCTGGCGTCGCGACCGAGGGGTCTCCGGAGATGCTTCCGGCGATATGAATACGGCGTCCGAAGATAGGTGAACGTACCATCAGCGATCCTCCATCACTCGCGATGCGCTCGTTTCCTGCGCGGCGACTTTGAGACACTCGAACGTAAGGGCCGAATCCGGAAAGGCCTTGGCGACCGCCTTGGGGTAAAACCTCGTCCGGAAGTCGGAGAAGGTCCAGCCGGGGCGTTCATCGGTCGGGCCGCTTAGGCTGACGAGCTCTTCGATCTCGGAAGCCTCGAGCTTAAGACCTGCGAGATCCATTTCCAGCAGTTCGCGGCGTGCCTGTTCCGACGGCCGCTCGAACTTTTCGACGATTGCGGCGCGCCGGAGCAGCGCGGGATCGAGAGCCGAAAGGCGATTGGTACAGAGGATGACCGCCACACGGCCCCGCAACCGCCTCATGTCGTCGATACCCTGGATCAGCGTGTTCACCGCGACCTTGTCCTCGTGATGGCTTTGGTCCTGCGCGCGCGAAGCAGCGATACTGTCCCCTTCGTCGATGATCAGCACTGCTCGGCGGTTCCTTCCGACAGCCTTGGTAACACGCTCGAAGGCCTCAGCCAGCAAACTGCCCATCTCCCCTACAAGACCACTTCCGCGCACCCGATTCGAAAGCCGGAAGATGAGAGCGTCCTCGGTGCGGGATTCCTTGAGAAGACGATTGGCGATGCATTCCGCGATTGCGGTCTTGCCGGTGCCGACGTCGCCATGGAAGACAACCAGCGGATACTGGTCTGCCACGAGCTTTGCGATGGGGAGGACGCCGCCGTGCTTTCCTCGGCTCCAACTGTCGACCTCGCCCTTGTTGAGAAGGAGGTTCAGCTGGTCGCTGACCCTCTCGTAGCGCAAGTTAAAGCCGAGCAGCGTTGTTTCCCGTTCGGTAAGGGTGGGATCGGGAGCGAGGGTCTCGGCATCGAAGATCGTCGTCTTGGTCACTGGGTCCAATCCTTGCGCTGGAATCCGTAGGCATTGCTGCTGTAGTTGCGTCCACCCGAGCTGTTGAGCGTGGAGTGGCTGGTGTCGGCGCTGGTCGGGCTCCAGCTGTTATGCAGCCGGCTACGCATCGCTTCGCGGGCATCATCGTCGTACTCGGCCGTATAGAAGAGCACGATCCTGAGGTAAGGAGAGGGGACCCGTGGCCACAGGACACCCCCGGGGCGACTGGAGGTCAGAGAACCCGCATCGGTATCGACTGTATAGCACAGCGCCCGCTGCTCAACGCCGTAGGAGAGGAGGGTCAGATCGACCTTATGGAGGTAGCCATTCTGGGCGAGTTCCTCGACGTCGTGCGCGTAGGCGGCAGCTTCGTCCTGCGTGATCGCGCCGGTGCTGTCGGCGATCATAAACAGGTCGGTCTTGAAGCGGCGCACAACGTTCGCGACGTCCACCTTGGTATAGGTGGCGGTCTTGGTCATGGTGTTCATCACGCATCCTCCGTGTTGAACTTGGGACCGAAAATCTCCTTCCAGACTTCATCATCATCTTCGGTCGAGGCGAAGTAGGCCGCTTCCCAGGCCTCCTGCGCAGCCGCGACGATCTCGAGTCGCTCGTCCTCGGTGACGCGGCTTGCGACGTTGTTGGAGCTGCAGACCGGGTCCAGGATCACCACGGGATCATCGAACTGCGGCCTGAAGAACGCGCTGTTCTCGGGAAAGGAAATGGTCTCCTTCAAGCCGCTCTGTGCGATGTAGAGCAGGAAATCGCGGAACTTCTGTTCGATGCCTCCCTCCGGCCCGTCGCGATCAAGCAGGTACGCGAAGATCAGCTCGATCATGAACGACTTGAGCTTGATCTCGGCCCGATTGCGCCACCGCTTGCCCATCCGCACCAGTGTGCGGAAATCCTTGTCGGCGTTCTTACGGTCGCGGACAAACTTGATCTGGCAGGGAGCGCAGGTCTCCATCTTCGAACCATCGGAAAGGTCGAACTGCCAGCCATAGCCGTCACGGGTAACGTCCTCGATGACGGGCACGATATCGACGGCCAGACCACTCCCGACGAACTGGACGGTCGCCGCCTTGCGCTGGATCTTGAAGTCCTCGACCGACTTGTTTGGATACTGGTCGACCAGAAGATCGTGGATCTGCGAGCTGAGGCTCTCAAGGCTCTCAGCATCTGCATCCTTGCCCTCGATGTAGAATACCACATCGACATCAACCGGGTCTTCGCTCGTACGGCAGAGAATTGTGAACTTGGCGAAGGACCCGGCCTTCACCACCTTCGTAATCTTGATCTCGGTCTTGTTGCGCACGTTCTTGCGCAGGTTGTCGATCAGCCGGTCGACCTGTTCGTGGTATTCCTTCCGCTTGTCAGCCGGCAGGCGCAGCACGTTGCTGTCATATCGCCGCAGCTGGGCATCATTGAGAGCCATCACCCATTCCTTCCCTGAGCCGAGCCCCCCAATGCCCGGTCTGTTTGACATGATTCGGTTATGGGGATAGTAACTATACGAGCATACTAACTTTGTCCATATACTTTCTATTCCCATGTGAGGATCGTCATGCAGAAGGAAGAACGCAGTCTCCGTTGGGGCGAGGAGAGACGACTGGAATTCATCGAGTTTCGGCTAGGCTGGGAAGGAGGTGTGAGGCGCGGCGACATCCGATCTCTCTTCGGTGTGTCGGAGCCACAGGCTTCGAAGGATTTGACAGAATACCAGAAGCGCGCGCCGAATAACGCAATCTACGATGCAAGCGCGAAGCGGTATGTGGCTTCGCCGTCCTTCGAGCCGGTCTTCATGCAGGATGGGCCTGACGAATATCTACTGCGCCTACGGTCCTTGGCCGAAGGACTTACTGCCCCAGGTGAATCTTGGATCGGAAGTCACCCAGAAGTTGATATCGTGCTGACGCCAGCACGACAGGTCGACGAAGGCTGCCTGAAGGCCGTTCTCGATGCACATCGTTTAGGTGGCTCTTTGGAGGTCTTGTACCAGTCGATGAGCGCGGAGCGCCCAAAGCCGATATGGCGCCGGATCACTCCGCACGCCTTCGGTTATGACGGCTTCCGATGGCACGTCCGAGCCTATTGTCACCTAACCGACAAGTTCAAGGACTTCCTGCTCCCCCGCATTCTCAAGTCTCGGGATCCGGGGAAAGGCGGAGTCACCGGAGAATGCGATCACCTCTGGCAGGAGAGGTTCGAGGTGGAAATCGCTCCCCATCCTAATCTCGCTGCTGCGCAGCGTGCGATCGTCGAAAGGGACTATGGCATGGTAGATGGCATTGCGCGGCTCCCCGTCCGCTTTGCGATGCTCTTCTATGTGCTCAAGCGGCTCGGTCTTCTGGACTCTCCAGAAGAGAAGTCCGCTCGTAGTCAACATATAATAGTTGCCAATCGGGAGGCGACCGAAGCAGCTCTCGGCAGAGCAGACTTTTCTCTCTGAGCAAGTCGGCGCTTTTGTGGAGCTAGCCAGATAGGAGCGTGACGCGCGACGGCATGAGAAAAATCCCCTCAGTCCCGGACTGTCCATAGCGATCCAACATCGTCCACCCGCCATTGCGGAACGGCATCTGATCTCTTTTTGTTCTTTCCTACATCATTGCGACTCGTATAGCTTGGCCAGCGTCACCTAAGCCAAGGGTGGCGCTGAGTTGAATATCTGATTGCACGATCCGCAACGGCAAACTGAAAGCAACCCATCGTCGCGAGGGGACAAGCGGCAACGGTGACAGAACCTTGAAGCAAAGGAATCTGTCATGTCGAATACCGAATTACTCACCTGCCATGAGGTCATGCGCCTCACCGGCATCCGCAGCCGGACTACGATCTGGCGACGCATCCGCCGGGGTGCCTTTCCTCATCCGATAGACATTGGCGGCGGACGTATCCGCTGGCGTTCCACTGACATCGAGGAGTGGATCGAGGCCCTTCCCCTGCGCAGCTATTGACCCCGCCAAGGCGGGCAATGGCCCGCAGAAAGCATCTCCCCTATGTCCATCCTTTCCCTGATCAACGCGGCCCTGCAGAAGCATGGCTTGCTGATCGCTCGCCTTCCGAGCGACGAAGAAGCTCGCGCGGCCCAGCTCGTCGAATTGCTCGTTGAAGACAATGCCGATGGGCGCGCCCGTCGACACACATTGCAGCCCTGGCTCTGGTACGAACGCCCGGTCCGTGAGCGGTTTGAGGGACAAGATTGTTGCCTCACTGTCGAGGGGCCGGTCTACAGGAGCCGGGACGGAACCGGATATCCGCTCGGCAGCCAGCTTCGTACCGAATTCGGGTGGCTTGACCTCACGCCAGAAGAGACCAATCAGCTTGCAGATGACGTTCGCTCAGCGATCGACCTCGCATTGCTTCGCTGGTTCACGCGTCCCGAAATGGCGGACCGCCAGGCGCCTTCGCGCCAATCCCGCGAGCGCTATTTCGACGATGATGTCGCCCGCAATCTGATCCTGTCTGCGACGCCTCCAACGGCAAGCATGGAGCAAGACGTCCATGCCAATTGACCGGCGAAAGACTGGAGAAGGAAAGGGCCACGATACTGCGTATCGGACCCGTATTTTTCATACACACCCCACGCACCTGTGCATCGAGGATTTCTGCGGGTTTGAGGCGATGCGGATAGCATCGCGTTCAGGTCCGTTGTCCAGAATCCGCGCGATTCCGCTATTCCTCGCGATGGCGGATAGCATCGCCGCCGGAGCGGACCGATGAGCACGCGGGCGCAGACGGTGCGCCTCAGTCCGTCGCAGTATCGGGTGCTGGCTGACTTCGCTAGGCGCAGAGGCCTTAGCGATTACGCCATGCTGGCGCGGATCGTAGAAGCAGGCTTTCTCGCCATGCTCCACGGCACCGACAAGGAGACCGATCTCGCCGAACTGGCGCGCGAGATCGGGTCAATATCGGAGCGCCTGGCTGAGGCCGAACGGGTGCTCGACCGTACTCTGTTCACCGCATGTGCAGCCTACGCTTACGCCCGCCATGCCGCGCTGGGAACGAAGAAATCCGACGAGACAATTGCAGCGGAAGCGCGCGCCGCATTCGAGCGCCAGCGCTCGCTCGCCCTGGAGATTGAGCCGTGAATTCGAACATCGACTTTGTCACCCGCGCCCATGCCTTGTGGCGTGTGCGCATGGCGCAATGGCAGCAGCGTTTTCGCTTCTTCTCAACGATCACTCTTGGCGCAGCAGGGGCCGGAGCATTCATCGCACCGCAGTTCTTACTGCATGGCCTCGCGATAACGACCGCATTGCAGTTTGCATGGGCCAATGCGCTAACCTTGCTGGGCTCGCTGACAGGCAGCGACATTAAGATGAACATTGCGATGGAAGGCCAGCGCTGGACCGTTTCCGCAGCATGGTTTGCCTCCGAACCGCTCTTCACCGATACCTTCTGGCAGGTCATCAAAGTGATCGCTGGCGGCGCGACCACCGGCTTTGCCATAGGCCTGTTCACGGTCTGGGTGCTCCAGCGAACCATGTCCGAACAGGGCAAGGATACGCTCGCCGACCGGGTCATCGGCGGCACCCGCGTAGCGGATGAAGAAGACGTTGCGGCCCAGACGACATTACTCTGTGGAAGCGACGCATTGCGCATCGGTCCGGTCCCAATTCCGAGCCGGATCGAGACCCGTCACTTCGCCTTTCTCGGCACCACCGGCAGCGGGAAAACCACTGCCTTGCGCCAGATGCTCGACGGTATCGAAAGGCGCGGCGAAGCGGCGCTGGTCTATGACACGAGCGGAGAGTTCATCGCGCACTATTACAACCCCGCGCGCGGGGACATCATCCTCAATCCCTTCGATGCGCGCTGTGCCTTCTGGACGCCCTTCGACGAGATATCGCACCCCGCCGACGCCGACCGGATAGCGCGCCAGCTGGTCTCGGAAACCAGTAGCCAGGATGACGATGTCTGGCTCGAAACAAGCCGTATTCTCGTCGCCAACATGATCCGCTCGCTTTGGGCCGAAGATAATCGCAGCCTCGAAGCGTTGCTTGAAGCCCTGCAGGTCAAGGACAAGGAGCAGTTGAAGGAATGGCTGGGTCACACGTCGTCGGCCCGCACCTTTGCTAATGATGCCGACCGCGCAACCGGCAGCGTGCTGTTCATGCTCGCCAAGGCAGCGAACCTGATCCAGTTCCTGAAGGTCGAAGATGAGGGAGAAGAGCGCTTCGCCTTCCGTGACTTCATCGCCAAGCTGGATGAGTGCGAGGGTGCAAAGCCGTGGATCTTCGTGCCCCGCAAGGAAGACTATTTCGAAGCGTCCAAGCCACTCATGGCATGCTGGCTGGAATGTGCGGCAAGTGCTGTGCTGGGTCTGTCGCCATCGCCAGACCGCCGCATCTGGTTCGTGCTCGACGAGTTGGCAGACCTGCCCCGCGTCGAGAACCTTGCCCGGCTGCTTCCGGAGGGGCGCAAGTTTGGTGCGGCCATCGTGCTCACCTTTCAGGCGCTCGGGCAGATGCGCAATCGCTATGGCGCGAACATTGCCGAGGCCATGCTGGCATGCTGCAATACCAAGCTGTTTCTGCAAACCGTCGATCAGGAAACCCGTAAGTGGGCGAGCGAGACCATCGGCCAGTGCGAGGTGGAATTGCGCGTTGCCACCGACACATTGTCGATTGGCAGCGAAGTGCCGCGCACGACCATCGCCACCCAGCGCCAGTTCCGCCCCGCCGTGCTCGAAAGCGAACTGCGGCTCTCTCCGCATCAGGGCTATCTACTGCTTCCCGATGGCCTGCCGGTCGCGCGTATCGGTCTCACCGCCGATCACATCACCCGGCGCGGCGAGCCTCGTCAGCCCGGTTATGTGCCAGGTGATCCGGCAGGCACGCTGTGGAGCCGGGTTAGCGAGATCGCCAAAGGTGCCGAGCCTGATGCGAAGCCGGGACCGGTATAGTGGTCGCCTCGGTCTCGGCCCTGTCGAGTGCCGCTCAGGCTGCGAGTTATTACGAAGCCGACGATTATTATGCCGAAGGGGGCATGGCTCCGTCCGAATGGTTTGGCGAGGCAGCAGAGAAGCTGGGCCTGTCGGGCGAAGTTGATCGCGAGAAGTTTGCCGAATTGCTCGAAGGGCGCGTTTCCGGACAACAACTCGGCACCACCCGCGATGGCAAAGTAGAGCACCGGCCAGGCTGGGATATCACCCTGTCCGCGCCCAAGTCGGTCTCGATCATGGCCGAGGTTGCCGGAGACAAGCGGCTGATCAAGGCGCATGGCGCGGCGGTGAAAGTGGCGCTCGCCCATGTCGAGAAGCACATGGCGGCAACCCGGATCAGACAGGGCGGCGAGGTGCGGCGCGAGGCGACCGGCAATCTCGCCATAGCCACCTTCCGCCATGCCACGAGCAGGGCACAGGACCCGCAGTTGCATACCCATGCCGTCGTGATCAACGCCACGCAGGACAAGGATGGCAACTGGCGCAGCCTTGAGCCGCGCGCCTTCTACCAGCTGCAAAAGGAGATCGGTGCGATCTACCGTCAGGAGCTGGGGCACGGAGTTGCCGCGCTGGGATACAAGATCGACGCGGGCAAAGACTCGCTGTTCGAGATCGTGGGCGTTCCGGAGAAGGCTATCGATGCGCTGAGCCAGCGCACTGCGGCAATCGATGCCCGGCTTGCAGAGCGCGGCACGAGTCGCGCGGAAGCAAGCGCCGCCGAAAAGCAGATCGCCGCGCTCGATACCCGCGAGGCCAAGTCCACTACAGATCATCGCACCTTGCGCACCGACTGGCGGGCGACTGCCGATGCCAACGGATTCGACAAGGGGGCGCGCGACAGGCTGATTGGTGAAGCGAGAGAGCGAGTTAAAGCCAGCGAAGCTACCGCCAGCCCGGAATTGCTGGCTAGGCAGGCGGTGGCTTGGGCCGCTGCCAAGCTCTCCGAACGCGAGGCGGTATTTTCGGCCAGCACATTGGCGCGCGAGGCCGGGGACTTTGCCTTTGGCAAGGTCGGGCACGGTGCAATCAGCGCAGCTATTGCCGAGGCCGGAGAACGCGGCGAGCTTGCCCCGCGCACTTTCCTTGACCGGCGCGGCGCGGAGTTTGCGGGGTTCACGACGCCGCAGGCGATCGAGACAGAGCGGACGATGCTGCGGCTAGAGCAAGCCGGGCGCGGCATGGCGCGATCACTCGCCAGTCCGGTGGCGGCGGCGCGGACCATCGAACGCGCAGCGCGGCAGTCGGCGCGTTCCGGCTATGCCTGGACCCCGGACCAGAAGCGGGCGACCGCAGACCTGCTCACTTCGCGGGATCGCGTCGCCGCTGTCCAGGGATATGCCGGGACCGCCAAGACCACCACGGTGCTCGCGACCTATGCGCGCGAGGCAAAGCGCCACGGGCTAGCTGTGACCGCGCTTACGCCGACCGCTTCGGCAGCGACTGTGCTTGGCGAAGCACTTGGCCTGCGCGGCGATACCGTGGCGCGGCATTTGCTCGCGCCTGAGGCGAAGACAGCTAGCAAGGACGCGGTCTGGATCGTCGATGAAGCCTCGATGCTGTCGGCCCACGACATGGCAAACCTCATGACCCGCGCCGACAAGGCGAGAGCCCGCCTTGTGCTCGTGGGCGATGTGAAGCAGCTGGGTTCGGTCGGCGCGGGGGCGGCCTTTGCCCAGTTGCAGCAGGCAGGCATGGCGACCGGGAAACTTGCCGAGGTAGTTCGGCAGACCAATGCCGAAACCCGCGAAGCCGTCATGGCTTCGATCGAGGGCCATGCAGGCAAGGCCCTGGCCGCGCTTGAACGCGGCGGCGGCGAGGTAGTCGAAGGCACAACCCCGGACGAGCGCCTTGGAGCGATGGTCCGGCACTATCTGACCTTGTCACCAACAGATCGCGCCCGAACGCTGGTGATCGAACCATCGCGCGAGGGCCGGGACAGGCTCACCGGCATGATCCGCGCGAATCTGACCGAGCGCGGCGAGCTTTCAGCGGAAGCCGTGCGGTTCCACGCTCTTGAAGCGAAAGGACTGACCCGTGCCGAAGCGCGCGAGGCAGCAAGCTATGCCATCGGCGATGTCGTCCGCTTTAGTCGTGACTATGCCGCCAAGGGCGTGCGCCGGGGCGAAAGCTACGCGATAGCCGCCGTCGATCCTGAGCGCGGGCGCATTGCCCTTGAAGGCCGCGATGGACGGTCGCTGGACTGGCATCCCCGGCAGTGGGGCGCGAGCAAAGCCGAGGTGTTCGAGCCGAAACCGATGGAACTGCGCACCGGCGACCGCGTGCAGTTCACCCGCAACGACCGCGAGACGGGACGGTTCAATGGCCTTGGCGGGTCCGTCACAAGCATCGATTCCGACCGTGACCGGGCAACGGTGAAGCTCGCCAATGGCCGAGAGCAGAAGCTCGATCTCTCCAATCCACGCGATGCCCACTTGCGGCATGCTTACGTCCAGACCGCACACGCCGCACAGGGACAGACCGCCGAGCACGTCCTGATTCACGCCGACAGCCGCTCTACCAATCTGGTCGATCAGAAAATGCTCTATGTCGCGCTGTCACGCGCCAGGGCAGAGGCTGTGGTTGTCACCGACGATAAGAACCGGCTTGTCCGCGCGATTTACGAACGCGCGGGTGAGAAGCAGACGGCCATGATCGCAAATACTCCCGAAGCCGGAAAGTCAAAGGCAATGGGTGCTGGGTTGGGCTGATCAAAAGCCCTGGCGGCGGCAGGCCATGGCGTCCTTCGCCCTGCCGTTGGAATGAACTGCTCCTCTTCGACAGGCCGTACCGGGCGGGATCAACAGCCTGCCCGCTCCATTCGGGCTGAAGCCCTCCCGTGTTGGCTGTTCCGCGTAACCGCTGACCCGCCCGGCCATTCCGGCCCGTCCCTTCATCCGCGTTCCCAACGAATGGACGAAGGATTTTCACCATGGCCAGCGCCACAACCGCCAGCATCTACGATACAATCACCAACCAGATCATCGCCGCCCTTGAACGCGGCACGGACAAGTTCTCGCTTCCCTGGCATCGCAGCACCGCACCGCTTTCGCGCCCCGTGAATGCAGCAACGGGGAAAGCCTATCGCGGCGTCAACGTACTTGCACTTTGGGCCAGCGCCGAAGCGCAGGACTTCGGGCATGGTCTTTGGGCGACCTATCGCCAGTGGCAGTCACTTGGTGCTCAGGTCCGCAAGGGCGAGAAGGCTTCGCCCATCGTTTTCTACAAGGTCTTCGACAGTCGTGATGACGATCAGGCCGAAGAAAGAGACAGCTCGACCCGCATCTTTGCGCAGGCTTCGCATGTGTTCAACGCCAGCCAGGTGGAAGGTTACGCCCTGCCCGAAGTGCCGGACGGAGAAGAATTTGACCCTATCCCACAGGCGGACGCTTTCGTTTCTGCCACCGGTGCCGCCGTACGCATCAACGGCGACAGCGCCCACTACACTCCCGCGACCGACACCATCACAATGCCGGAACGCGAGCGCTTCTTCGCAACGGCCAGCGGCAGCGCGGCGCAGAACTGGTACGCCACCTTGTTGCACGAGCTGATCCATTGGTCTGGCGCCGACCACCGTCTTGGCCGAACATTCGGCAAGCGGTTCGGTGACGATGCCTATGCCATGGAAGAACTGGTGGCCGAGCTTGGTTCAGCCTTCCTTTGCGGCGACCTTGGTCTTTCCGCCAGCCCGCGCCCGGATCACGCCAGCTACCTCGCCAGTTGGCTGAAGGTGCTCAAGGCCGACAACCGGGCGATCTTCACTGCCGCGAGTGCTGCGGCGAAGGCAGCCGAGTGGTTAGAAAGTTGCCTGGAGTGATGGCAATCAAAGTAAGATCTTCTCGAGCCTTGCTTTTCGTTTTTGATGATCCGGCATCATGCGATCAAGAAGGTTCCAAAATTCCGCACCGTGGTTGCGGTGCTCAAGATGGCAAAGCTCATGAACTAGAACATAGTCGATGCATTGCCGAGGAGCACGGACGATATGACGGCTAACGACGAGGTTTCCACGTGACGTCAAGCTTCCCCAGCGATGAGTTAAATCTCGAACGATCAAGCGGGGGAGTGGATGATCCAAAACGGCAAATGGCTCGAACACCTTGTCGAGGCGTTTGCCGATTATCTCTCTGGCCTGTGTGAGATACCAACCGTCTAGCAGCGCTTTGCGTTCTGCTATGCGGTTCGGTCGATGCATTGTTAGGACTATGCGGTCGCCCAAAGTTTTGACTGACTGCGCTAATCCAATTTCAGCAGATAGCCGATACTGCCGACCAAGAAAGAGGTGTGTCTCACCCAATTCATATGTGCGTGCGGGCGTTCGGGGCCGCCAGCGTTCAGCGTTCATCTGATGGTAGCTTATCCAACCGCCGCGCTTCGCAACGCGTTCGATCACTTCCTCAATATCGGCAACATTCGGGACCCGGACAATGACATCGCCGTGAGGGTTCACGGTGATTGACATCGTCTTGCGTTCGGACCGAACCACCGAAAACGGAATTGACCGTCCGCCCCACGCTGCAACGCCTCTCTCTGTCATTTGGGCAAGCGTTCACGAGCGATAGTCAGAATTTGATCGACCAATCCGTCGATCCTTTCAGGATTGAGCGAAAGCCCAAATTGCTCTGGCGCGGTATCAAAGAAGAAGTCGTCGGCAGCAGCGCGCATTCGGTTCTGTTGATCACGATCATCTTGCCAGCCTACTCGGCGATGCTTCTCGACAATTTCCAGCAGTTTGAGCGCGATGTCAGGGGCATATTCCTCAGCCTCCTGCGACAGTTCGCCGAGCTCTTTTGCGATTACGCCCCAGAACGCGACGGCATGACCATTGCCGCGCAGCGCCTCTGGAACTTCCTTCGATTCCGCACGGGCATGCGCCTGATCTTTTAGCCCACGTGCCTTCTTCAGATATTCCTGTTCGCTGATCCGCTTTTGCCGGAAGCTGTCGATCGTGTCCTGCACCAGTTTGGAGAATGCTTCGTAGAAGGCGGGATCTTCATCCCAGTTTTCAGTGATGGTCCGGCTGATCTGACTGGTTATTTCATCAGCGACGGACGCAGCGCTCCGTCCGCCTGCCATTTGCTCCTCAATGGCTCCTTCATCAAAAATGTTGAACGGATCGACAACGGTATCGACACGGTGCGCAGTGATATGTTCGGCGAGCAGTTTACGGACGCGACCTTCGTATTGTGCCCAATCGATAGTGTCGGCGTAACGGCGGCGGACATCCTGGCGCAGCAGTTCGAAGCGACTGAGGTCAGCCTTCCAACGGTCCAATCGTTCGCGCGGAGCAGATTCGACAAATTGGCGTGATGACAAGGCGACGTTCAGCGTTGAGGCGAACGCCGAAAGTTTGCGATGAAAAAGATCGCGCATCGCCTCATCTGCCAAAGCTTGCGCATAGGCTTCCTGATCGTAGCGGTTAGCCACGCCAGCGAAGAGATCGAGCAAATCCGAATGCAGTCCGGGCAGCTTCTCGGCTTCGGTGCGAATTGCGAAAAGTGCGCTGTTGATATCGGCATCGTCGAAGCCGGTCAGAGCATCGTAGCTTTCTAGTGCCTCGTTAAGCTCGCCCAGAACGCCGCAATAGTCGACGATGTAGCCGAAGGGCTTTGGCGGCGCGTCGTCGGCGTCGAACACGCGATTGACGCGCGCAATAGCCTGAAGGAGATCGTGTTCCTTGATCGCTCGTGTCAGGTACAGCACCGTATTGCGCGGTACGTCGAAGCCGGTCAGCAATTTGCTGACTACGATCAGCAGTTCGGGACTTTCGGGTGAATCGAACTCCGCCACGATCGCTTCGTTGTATTCGTCCTCGGTCTTGTAACGGGCCATCATCTCGGCCCAGAACCGCTTCACCTCTTTCTTCGGTGCGACACCAACCTGATCGTGGCCTTCGCGTTTGTCGGGCGCAGAGATAATCACCTCAGCTGTGACCTGATCGACTTGGCCCTCGTTGAGCGCGTCGAATAAGGTCCTGAGCATCACCGCAGATTGCTTGTCCGGTGCGACAACCTGCCCCTTCATCCCGGTTCCCTTGAAACCTTGCAAATAATGCTGTCGGATATCCCAGGCTATCGCCTTCAGTCGCGCTTCAACTGTCTGGATCACCCCCGGCGCGCTCATTCGCCGTTTGAGTTCAGCTTTCTGTTCCGGCGTCAGGCCGTCACTCGAACGTTCGAACCAGGCATCGAGCGCCGCGGCGTTGAGGGTTTCCGCTACAATGCGACCCTCATAGAGGAGCGGCACAACAGCCTTGTCCTTCACCGCACGCGAGATTGGGTAGGAATCGATAAGCTCGCCGAATTTCAGAAAGGTGTTTCGCGCCTTATCCTTGAACAGCGGCGTGCCGGTGAAGCCGATATAACAGGCATTTGGCAGCACCCGGCGCATGTCTTCGTGCATCGAATCGTCATTGCCGTATTGGCTGCGATGGCTCTCATCGACGAGAACAAAGATGTCCGAACTGTCGGACGCGAGCGCCCGTTTCCGCACGCCTGAGCGGAACTTGTTGACCAACGTCGTCACGAGTGGCGCTCCGTCCTCGATCAACTTCATCAGATGCTCGCCGGTGCGCGCCTGAGCGGGTTCGAAGCCTGTGGCAGCGAAGGTCTTCTTGATTTGACGGTCGAGATCACGCCGGTCGGTAACGATCACAATTCGAGGGCTCGCGTCCTTCAAGTGGAACGCCAGCGCACGCGCCAGCATGACCATCGTGAGTGATTTACCCGAACCCTGCGTGTGCCAGATCACCCCGCCTTTGCGGCGTCCGTCTTCGTCGCGCTGTTCGATGCGCTCAAGAATTCGATAGACGGCTGAGACCTGTTGGTATCGTGCGACCTTCTTCGTGCCCTTGTCAAAGAGGGTGAAGCGCCGGGCCAGATCGAGCAGGCGGTTAGGGCGGCACAAGCCGACAATCGTCTTGTCGAGTTCCGTCACCCAGCGATGCCCCGCTTCGCGCAGCGCATTGTGGCGGCGGGCGTGAGAGGCGAAATCGGAAAGAATTGCGGCCATGACGTCTTCGGGCGGCTCAGCGTTGACCAACGCGGCAATATCCGCTTCGCTCATCCCACCGTGCGCGGGCTCGTGCCAGGCCGACCAGAATTTGGCTGGAGTGCCGACAGTGCCATAGCGCGGCTCGGCAGGGTTGCCGGCGATCAGCAATTGAACGGGCACGAAGAGTTGGGGAGCGCCTTCAGCCTGACCCTGATTCCGGATGGATTGGCTAATTCCCTGGGATGTCTTTTCTCCCGAGCGCTTGAGCTCGATAACCGTCCACGGGATGCCGTTGACGAACAGCACGATGTCACATCGAATTGCATCGTTGCGCCCATCGACCGTGTACTCGGCGGTCATGTCGAAACTGTTGCGTTGCCATTCGTTTTCGCCCCAGGCGACGAAGCGCAACTGCCGCTCGCGGGTCAGTCCATTAATCGTCTGGGGAACGGCTGTCCCGAGCTGAAGATAGTCGGTTGCCAGTTCATTGGTCCGGAGAAGCCCGTCGAACCGCAGATCGCGCAAACGGGAAAGCCCTTCGTCGATAGCTTGGCTTGTGAAGGGGTGATCCACACCGTCCTGATCAATTCTGTTGATTGACGCCAAAGCTTCCTGAGCGAGCGGGTTCAGTATCACCGAACTGCGGTGTCCCTTTCGCATAGCGTCAATTTCCGCGCGGGTGCGGTAGTGCCAACCCATGTTGGCCAGCGTCGTCAGCACTTGCAGCTGAACGCCGCCGCTTTCGGACAGCGCGAATTCCGGGGAAGCGGTCATGACATGTCGTTGGGCAGATGGGACGGCATTTTGCCGATAATCAGGCGGCGGCCCTCTTCATCCCAAGCGTAGTACATGCGGAACTGCTCGGAATTCTGGCGCGAATTCCCATATTTGAAGTGGTCGTACAGGACCCAGGTGATCGTGCCTTCCCTGACCGAATACTCCGGCTTCTCGCTGGCCTTCTCGCGCCGGGTGAAGCAGCCTTCATCTTCGACCCCAAGCGCGGCCAAGGCGCTTGTGGCTGCCTCTTTCCGGTCGAGCCCGCCTTCAAGCTTGAAGGGAATCCAGTGGTCACGAATTGCCAACAGCGTGTTGGCAATCCGCTCCAGCATATCGGGATGGCCGTTCTTCCGGCACTCGCGGATGGCCTTGTTGTGGATGAAGATGTGGGGGCCGAGCACTTCGTCTGCCCAGTCCTCCAGATCGTCGTAGCTGGTGAGCGCCCGCTCTGCTGGTTTCTCCTCGACGACCGTCGCATGCTGTGCCGAAGCCCGGAGGCGATAGTTTTCCGCTTTAAGGCGACCGATCTCCTCCTGCATACGCTGGACATCTTGCTGAGCGGCCTTCTCGGCAGAGGAGGCAATACGCTCAAGGCCCGCCGCAACTTCCAGCTGCTCCTTCAGGTCAGCGACTTCGTCCTGCAATGCGGCGACTTGCGCTTCGAGCTTCTCGGTTTCGCTCCCGACCGTTTCCATGGCGACGGTGGCCGAAGCGGCCTTGCGGAGCTGACCGATGTGCCAGAAGCGCGTTTCGCCTTCGTTGTCGTGAAAGCCAAGCGGGAAGATGCGTTCGGCCAGCTGGTTGATTAGCGCAGGATTTGGCCCGGCCTTCGGGATGAGCCACAGAGGATGCTGAAACGGATCCTCGTCCTCTTCTTCAATGCCCGGCATGTAGATGCGCACGCCACCATTGAAAGTGGACATCCGCTTGCCGATCAGGCGGGTAAGCTCCCAACTCGTTTCAGGACCTGCAGCATAGAGATGCGCTGCCCCCGACAGTCGGACGCCGAGCTGGTGCAGATTGACCTGTGACCAGCCATCATAGTCGGTCGAAACGACCACTACGGGCAGGCGACGCTTGGGCCGGTAGATCAGCCTCGCCAGTGTATCGGCGTCATCATGCGTGGTCAGATTTGCAAGTGCATCGGTGATCGCTTCTCCGTCCGCCTCAGCGGAAAGCGTGGAAAGGAGATCGTAGATCAGGCGCGGTCGGCTCGGCCTGATATCTGGGCTGTTCGATGGACGCCGCACCATGAGCTGCGCGCCAAACCTGACCAGGCCGCCAACCGGCCTTTCCACGAACATTTCGGTCGACCAGGTTTCACCAGCACTGGGCTTCGAGCCGGGCTCGTCGATGCGCGCAGCCCAGATGCTGCCGGTCAGGTCGTCCACCCTCACGGCATGGCAGGGGTGGAAGCCATCCGACCCACGCGTGTCGAAGCTAGCGAGCGCGCGCGCTTCATCCGGCAGCGCCCCACCGATCTTGCCCGCCAGCCAATCGACGGCAAACTGCGCCGATTTCTCGAAGGCATCCTTGTCGGTCAGCGAGAAGCTGATGCGGCTGACTGGACGAATCTGCGTTGCAGATGCCGCAGGCTGCTCGATCAGCGCACCAAGGGCTTCGGAAAGCTGGCTCATACGGCAACCTCCTCCATGATCCGCCAATAATGTTTGGAATCACCAGAAAGCAGCCTTTGCATCAGGCCACGACGTTGCTCGCGAAGAGCAAAGGCTCTCGCGCTAATCAAATCAATTTCGTCATCGAGCGCCGCGAACATCCTCCCGACCTTTTCGCGTTCGGCAGACGACGGAATAACGATTGGCATCTGAGCCAACTCCCGTCCGGGGAATTCGAGGAACGTGCTTCCAGCGGAAAAGCGGACCAATCGCCGCTTACAACCCTGCATCAAATAATACAGGTAATAGAGGTCGCCTTCCTGCTTTGGGACAAGGCTTTGAAAGCCCTGATTGGTGCACATTGGCACGGTGTTGATAGCAGATTCTCCGACACTTGCACGGCTGCACAGCACTATGCTCCTGGCAGGCAGAATGCTCGTCGAACAAGCAGATACCCCAGCTTGCGTGAGGCTTCTTGCTGTTGTCGAAATGTAGCGCGAGGGCAAATTGGTTATGTCAGTTGGAGTGCACCAAGGGATGTGACCTCCCCAATAAGCGGGTTCCTTCGTGTCAGGCGTTGAACCACCAACAACCTTCGCCAACTTGTCACAGCGCACTCGTGACCAGCCTGGGGGGATCGGCAAATTTAGATCAATTGATGGGGCAAAAAACTGACCGATCAGGAAGCGTTTTTTCCTCTGCTTGGCAGTGATCAAATATTGGCTGGCCTCAATTGCGTTGTCAAATTCAGCCAGCACCGCAGCAATTCTCTGCTGTTCGCCCAGCGGAGGGACATCAATCTGCCAGTTCAACCAGTCTTGCAGACGGAAGACCAGCTTCTCCACATGGACGCCTACTCCGGAGTGGAAGCAAATCTGCTGAAAGTAAGCCGAGTGAGAGAGGTAATGCAGAAAGCGTAGGTCGAGCATCGGCTTGGGACGCAAGACGGTATATTCTCCCGACACGACCGCACCGTCCAATTCAGGGGGGACGATGCCGCACCCGCCGTGCGCGATCTGGCGGTTGGACAGAATGAAATCGCCCGAACGCACTTCGAACTGCTGCTTCACCCTGATTTCATCGCCCCGGAGTGTGCCGCGCGATACAATCCCGCCCCGGCTGCGCTTGGCGGTGACGAGCTGGTAGGACTTGCTGTCCAGCAGCTTCACGGGACGCTCGATCACGTCGAGCATGTCCTTCATGCGTATGCGCGACCAACCGGCAGGCAATTTGCCCAGCTTCGGAATACCCGCGTTGATACTGGGGGGATATGCACTGCCCCAGACCACGGTCCCCTCGCCGTTTTCAGTTTCACTTTGTTCAGCCATCGATGCCGAGCTCCGCGAGGTGCAGCTTGATCCGCTTGCGCGTCTCGACCAGTTCCGTCTCCAGACGGTCAATGTCCTTCTGCAATGCCGCCACGTCGATCTCGGGCTCGGGCTCGTAGGTGTCCACGTAGCGCGGAATGTTGAGATTGAAGCCGTTGGCTTCCATCTCGGCAAAAGTGACGATGCTTGAGTACTTGTCTTCGGTGCGGCGCTCCATCACCGTCGAGACGATGTGTTCGACCTGTTCGTCGCCCAAGGCATTCTGGCGCTTGCCCGGCACGAATTCGCGCGAGGCATCGACGAAGACCACGTCCTTGACCTTCGCACGCGCGCCGCCCTCCTCGCGCGCCCGGTCGAACACGAGCAGGCACACGGGAATGCCGGTCGACGGGAAAAGCTGTGCTGGCAGGCCGACAACCGCGTCGAGCAAGTTGCGGCGGACAAGGTCTTCGCGAATGCGCCCTTCCGCCGCGCCGCGAAACAGAACGCCATGCGGGGCAATGCACACGACCCGTCCTTCGCCCCGCTTGGCGATTGCAAGCATGTGCAGGATGAAGGCGTAGTCACCACGGCTTTTGGGTGGGATTACCGGCTTGAACCGCTTGTAGGGGTCGGTTTCGGCGACATCCGCGCCCCACTTGTCCAGGCTGAACGGCGGATTGGCGACGACCCGGTCAAACTGCATCAACCGGTCGTCTTCAATCAGGGCGGGCGACGTGAGGGTGTTGCACCATTCGATCAGCGCATTGTCCTCGCCATGGAGGAACATGTTCATGCGCGCCAAAGCGTGGGTGGAGCCGTTCACTTCCTGCCCGAACAACCGGTGGTCATCGGACTTTGCCGCCTCACCCGCACGAATGAGCAGCGCGCCGGAGCCGCAGGCCGGATCACAGATCGTCATGCCGGGTTTCGGATCGGCCAACCGGGCGACGATCTCCGAAATCTTGCGCGGGGTGTAGTATTCGCCCGCCTTCTTGCCACCGTCCGCTGCGAAGCGACTGATTAGATAGATATAGGCTTCGCCGATCGCGTCCTCGCTGACCTTGTCTGGCGTCAGGACCAGCGAAGGCTTGGCAAAATCTTCCAGCAGAAGCTTGAGCAGTCGATTGCGCTCCTTGGTCGCGCCGAGCAAGGTCTCCGAGTTGAAGTCGATGGGACGGAACACGTCCTTGAGCTTCGCCTCATTCTCGAGTTCGATCTTCTCCAGAGCCTTGTTGATCAGCTCGCCGAGATTGTCGGCCAGGCGCTTGGCGTGGATGGTCTTGAAATCGGTGCCTTCCGGCAGGACGAAGCGAGCGCGCTTCATCTGTCGTTCGACGCGCGGGTCATCGGGACCGTACCGCTGGGCGAGGTCCTTGCGCTGCCATTCCGCATGGTCCGAAAGGTATTTCCAGAACAGCACGGCTAGGATCAGATCCTTGTACCGCGTCGCGTCCACCGCCCCACGGAACGTGTCGCATGCTGCCCACACCGCGTTGTTGAGATCGTCTTGATCAAGCTTGGTCGTCATATCTTGCCTCAATTCTTATCAAGGGTGAGCCGGGCGACCTTGCGGCCGCCCCGCCTTTCTTCACCCGCGCGGCGGGAACGGATCGTTGCCGTAGCTTTCGCGTTCGGCGATGGTCCCGTCCATGTTGTGGATGAACAGTTCGCCCTTGATCGAGCGGGCGTAGGACCGGCCATAGGCAATGGCCGGGGGCTTCGTCGGCGAACGCGTCAGGACGGTGCTGCTGCCACCTTCCTTGACCTGCCATTCGCCCGGATGGGCGTGCCAGGTGACGTGCACGGTACGAAGCCGGTTGCGGTTCTGAGAGAGAATGTTCATTTAAGGGGTACTTTCTGTGTGAGCGGAAAGAAGGTCTGAGGACGTTTGCGCGTCGTTCAGACCGGTTATGCGCCCGTGCTGGGGATTGCCGTCCTCGGCACGGGCCTTCGCCATCGCACGATGGAGAAGTTCGGAATGGAGGCGTTTGCGGCGCTCCATGATTTCTTGAAGAATCGTCAGCTCCTGCCGCGCTTCGAGCGCAAGTGAACCGATCATGCGCTGCTCAATCATGGGAGGCAGCGGGATTTCCAGGTCGGCAAGGGTGGGGCGATTGAGGCGCACGAAGCCCGTGCCCTGTGCCCCTTGCGCCAGATTCGCCTGAATGTGCGGTTGGTTGATGTAGGCAACGACATAGGCCGGTTCAGCGACATCGCGATCTACGCGGATGACGAACAGTTCGACTGTCGGGTACGCATCGACATGTTGCTCACCCACCATGGCTGCCGAGAGATCGGGTCCGCGACCACGCACCAAGATGTCGTCGATGCGCAGCTGCGAATCGAAGCCCTTGACCGGACTCCCACCTTCGACAGCATCACCGACGATTTGGCCCTCGACGATATTGGCCAGGCGCAGATAGCGAGCCTCATCGCCGTCTGGCGCGGACGTCGCTCCCATGCTGATGTCAGAGATGTCGCACAATCGCTTCATGAAGATGCCCTTATGCCAGGTCGCGACGTTGCGCAAGTTTTTTGGTGTGAACAACTTCAAACTGTGATTTTAGGAGTGGTGATGGCCTGGGGTGGCTGCCCTGGCGGGCGACCTGCTCTATCCGCTGGCGCGGACCGGGCCTGTAGTCCCGGCCCATACGGGTGACGATCAGGAGCAGTTTGAAGCGGAGCGGGAATTTCTGGTGGACGCGCTCTGTCCCGCGCATTCTGCGCTCCTGAGGGCGCGGCATTCCTGAGCTAACCCGCAGGCACTCTTGCCTCTCTCATTGTCGGAGGCCCGCTGGCGCACTGACTGCGCGCGCAGGACCTCCGTCGGCTTCGCGCCGTTGCAAGGGTGCCGTTCTTGCTGGATCGCGAGGCGATCCTTTGGGATCGCCGTTTTGGGCTTCCTTTTCACTGTATTCGGCCAAGAGTATTGATCGAACATATTGCAATTGCGACGCTGTCGATCCCGCGACTACAAGCACTTAATGAGCGCCCAATACAAGCTGCCGAGGTGAGAGCCGATATGAGCGACATCAAACTTTACCGAATGACTCAGGGCGGCGTTGCCGAGTTGTCCGGCGGAGCGGTTGCTCTGGAGAAGTCGCTGCAGACTTTGTTCGAAGCCAATCTTGAGAGCCTTCTCGGTGTCCGGTTTCTTGCGAGCGAATTCATAACCAATGAGGGTGGCCGGATGGACAGTCTCGGGATCGACGAGAACAACAGCCCGGTGGTGATCGAATACAAGCGTTCGTCGAACGAGAACGTGATCAATCAGGGCCTGTTCTACCTCGATTGGCTGATGGGACACCGCAAGGACTTCGAATGGCTTGTGCTGGAAAAGCTCGGCAAGGACGCGGCCAAAGCCGTTGATTGGTCAGGGCCGCGCCTGATCTGCATTGCCGGAGATTTCGGGAAGTATGACGAGCACGCGGTCAAACAGATGAACCGCAATATTTCGCTCATCCGCTACCGAAAATTTGAAGGCGACCTTTTGCTGTTGGAGCAACTTACCTCGGCTAGCGCGAAGGGGCCGACTTCAGTCGCTGTGCCCGCTGCGCCAACTGGCACCAAGCCAAACTACAAAACCATCGAGGATCAGATGGCGGAGGCTCCCCAGGCCTTGACCGACCTCTACCACCTGATGTCGGACTTCATGCTGGCACTTGGCGACGACGTCGAAACCAAGACGACCGCCTATTATGTGGCCTTCCGACGCATCAAGAACTTCGCCAGCCTTGAGTTCCGCAATCAGGCCAAGAAGTTGCTGGTCTATGTCAAGGTCGATCCTGACTCTGTCGTGCTTGAGCAGGGCTTCACGCGTGACGTGCGCGGTATCGGTCATTTCGGCACTGGCGATCTTGAGATCACGATCCAGAGTTCCGCCGATTTCGAGAAGGCCAAGCCGCTGCTGGAAAAGTCCTACGAAGTTTCCTGATCACGCCATGCCGCAAGCGATGGATTTCCTTCGCGTCGTTTCGGCTTCGTTTTGAGCACCCTGACTGGCCGCACTCGGTCAGCCTTCAATGCCCTGCCCGCGCCGGTTCGCTTTGCTCACCCGTGTTGGACATGAAACCTGCCCTTGGCCGTGCGGCCTTTCTCTTGGTGCAACGAGCCACCAGACACGAAAGGAAATCATCATGGCACGCAGCAATACCGCACCCTCGCAGGAAACAAATCCGCCGGACTTCCTCGCCTGGCATGTCGCCAACAAGGGCGACAAGGGTTTCTGGACCCGCATCGGAGCGGCGTGGTTCCACCGCGACCGCAAGGGGCTTTCGCTTCAACTGGAAGTGGTGCCGATCAATGGCCGGATCGTCCTGCGTACT
>CEPH01086722.1_pt1 | contig 27185 bp, 50 predicted proteins | sample 530571 | NCBI WGS metagenome assembly CEPH01 (sample SAMEA2620413, study PRJEB7988) | marine metagenome | biome: marine biome (ENVO:00000447); feature: surface water layer (ENVO:00002042); material: "saline water (ENVO:00002010), including plankton (ENVO:xxxxxxxx)" | depth 5 m | reverse complement strand
AGCTTTACCTAAGAACACACAGTACATTTCATCTGTACCATTTGTTAATGCAGATGATAGTGTAAGTGTTGTACCACTAGCAGTATATGCTTTACCACTACCAGGCTCTTGAACAACATTGTTAATTACAAGCCTAATTTCGTTCTCATCTGCTACAGAAAAATTTAATGTGTAAGCAGTTTGAGAATTAACAATTGTAAAATTTTGTTTTGCAAAACTTATAAAATTTTCTCCTGGTATATTTCCAATGTAAGACAATTTAATCTCCTTATGTACTTATTGAATCTACTATGCTTGTTAAGACATCAACAGCAGAAGCAGTATCAGCAAATGCTTTTAGGACATCTCCTGTTTGCATTACAATTTTGCTGCCGCCATCAATTAATTCTAAAGATCCGCCAACTGGTATAGGTGCAGCAGAAATAACATTATAAGTAGTTGATCCACTATCTGTTATTTGTACTGTTACTGTTACAGCAGATGAAGATTTATTTACGCATCTTATTCCAATAATTGCATCATCTGAGTTTGCAGTTGTTATAGTAGTTGGAGATCCAGAATTATTAGAAATTGATGATTTAAATATTCTTTCAAAATCTTGAGCCATTTATCCTCCTTTAAAGTGCTATTGCCATTGCAACAGCGAATCCTGCGGTTGCTCCAGTTGCAGGTAAATTTGTTAATTGACTTCCATCAACAGCAGGAAGTCTAGCTGATCCATCAAGTTGAACTATTTTACTAGCAGTTGTTCCAACATCTACAGCAATAGTGCCAGTTGTTGTTATTGTACCACCAGTCAAACCTGTTGATGCAATAATTTGTGTTACAGTTCCACCCCCTGATGGAGTTACTTGTGTGAATGTTATATTAGCACTACCGATTGTTCCGCTATCAGTAGTACATAAATGAAATGTATCTGCATTATTAGATCCTTCTTTTACAATAATCATTTGACCTGCTAATTCATCAACAGTATCAAAGTCAGTATCTCTTGAAGCAGTACCACTTGCTACAACAACATAAATACCATTTTGAGTTTGATTAGTTTGATTTTTTACCAAAATTTTATCGTTTGTTGCAAGAGTAATACTATCTAAAGTATCACCATTTTGTAAATCTTGAGTTAAATCTATGTTTGCAGTAGTTGCGGCTCTTACAATAATTCTTGTTTTTAATCCTGCAACCAAACCATCAACATAATTTTTTGTTGCAGCATCACTTGCATTAGATGGTGATCCTAATCCAGTAATTGATCCACCAGATATTGAAACATTGTTAGCAGCCTGAGTAGCAATTGTACCTAATCCTAAAGAAGTTCTAGCAGTAGATCCTGTTTCTGCTACAAAATTTGCTCCATCTCCAACAATAAAATTACCATTTGTTACAGCCAGTCCTGCAATATCATCTAATTTAGCATTATGAGCTTGAACATTTGATCCAATTGCTAAACCTAAATTTGTTCTTGCAGTTGATGCAGATGCAACATCAGATAAATTACTTGCAACAGCAAGTTTACCATTCAATTGAGTTTGTATGGCTGAACTCACACCTGATACATGACCAAGTTCAGTTGTTGTTACAGCACTTACTTCAACTTTTCCTGATCCATTTGATTGCAATGCTCTTGATGCAGTGAGATTTGAACTAGCAATTGTTGAAGCTGCACCAGTAATAGTTGCTTGTTTTGCATTAATTTGAGTTTGAATTGCACTAGATACACCATTTAAATGTTGAAACTCTGTGTCTGAAACAGTTCCATCTGCAATTTTTGTTGCAGAAATTCCAGTTGGTAGAGAGTCATTTGTTTTTGATAATGCTGCAATATAAACATTTGAAATACTTTCGTTTGATAAAGATCCACTATCAAATGAAACAACTACTGTTGTGTCTGTAGAAAAATTAGAGCTTGATATTGTTCCAAATATTGTGCCTGGTGTTGGTGCAATTATTTTAACTCTACGACCTGCATGATAGATTGAAGTAACATCAGATCCAGTTATTTTGAATGAAGTTGAAGATACAAAAGATGCTGTAAACGATCCTGATCCGTCACCATATTCAATCCATTGAGCATCATTAAACCAATCTCTTGTGTTCTTCATTAATGCTCTAATTGCATTATTAAGGTTTGAAGGTAACATACCCTCAGCAACACTTATTCCATTTAAGGTTAAATTATTTGCTTGTGTAGTTGAATAATCTTTTATGTTTGATGTCATATTTATCCTAATTCATAAACCAACTAAAAGCTTTATCGCTTTCAGAATTATTTTTATTTATTAATGTATTAACAGCTTCTTCGACTTGCCTTTGAAATAATTCATTGGCTTCAAATGAATATCTAATATTATCAATATCAACTTTTTCACTCATCTATTTCCTCCAGGTGTTGCAACTAAATCTATACCCTGAGCATGATTCCAAATTGAACCTTGTGGAATTTTTACATTAGCTCTAAAATATCTTCCTGATTGTCTTACAGGATTTATACCAGTGCTATTCATGCTTACACTTGAACTTGTAGTAACACTATCAGCTAATCTATCCCTTGTTTGTATGACTACGTTTGCAGTTGAGTCAACGATAGGTCTTATACCTGTTATATTAGCTCTTGATCCTTTTATTAATTCTGCTTCTTGAGTTTCTAATTCTGCTTCTAAATTTTGACCAGAAAAAATAGCTGCTTTAAAATTTTCATCAATTGCACCTAAATTTAAAAAACCACTTTCCCAAAAAGGAGTATCAAGTGCATAGTTAATATTATCTAAGTTTTGAGAAATTAAATCCATTTTTTCAACAGTATCAATTACAACAAACTGCGGAAATATTTGTGATGCTTTAACTTCTGCAATTGTCCATTTTTGAGTTACATAATTATAAATTAATAATCTGTCACAAATTCCAGTAGTATTAGGATTATTAATAGATGGATATAACCATATAGCTAAAGTATTAAATGGATCTACCGATGCAGATATTCTATCTGAAAAAGCTTTGTTTAAATCTTGATCAAAAAATCTGTTTACTTTTTCAGCACCAATGGGAATAACTTGATCTCCATTTATTTGAAAAAATCCATCGTCAGCATAGAAAAATATTTGTCTATTATCTTGACAAACACTTTGTCCATAAACTGCTCCTCTATTTGGTGAAATAACTGAAAATCTAAATACTACGTTACCACCAACAAAGTCCATACGAACTATTTGATTTTGTCTAAATATGTAACCAACTTCACCAGATGTTATATGTACTACTTCACCTCCAGAGCCAGGCAAGTCTTGAGTATCGCTTGATTTTACACCTGCTTCCCAAGTTGCAATATCATTCAAACCTGACCAAGCAACTCTATTTTTATTTCCAACAATATTTCCAGTTACTAAAAAATCTCTTATTACACCACTTACTTTAAAAATGGGTGGTGATCCTGATGTTGCAATTGTAGATAAATTTTTAAAAGCTGTTGATGTTCCCATCTCAAAATATTGTGGTTGATCAACACCATTACTTGCGATCACAAAATTTCCAAACTGTCTAAATGTAATGTAATCTGTATCAGTTCCATTTAAAGGTGTTCCACCAGTAAAATTTGTAACTGCTATTCTTGTGGTATCAGATGAAGTAACAGTTAAATTATTTCCACCTGCAACAGTCCTTGTAACAGTAATTACATTTGCAGCAGGATTTGGAGCTGAAAATCCAGATAAAGCATTAATACCAAGTACACCACCTGCTCCAACAGCAAGATTATCTGCTGTGGATGCATTGTCTGCTCCAATACTAAATTCATTTGGATTAGTAGTTGGGTTTGTTGCTGTGGCTGTCATCGTTGTAGAATTACCTGCATTATCTGTAAGTGTAACAGTTGTTCCAGGAGCAATGTTAGTTGCATCTGTAATAGTGATTGTGCAGGTCGCAAAAGAATTTGTAGTTAATTTGTTTCCTGCTCCTCTTTCAGTAAATGTGCCACTATCTAATTGAAATATTGTTTCTTTATTTGCTACAAAATTAAAAACTGTATTTGTATTATCTCTAAAACTACCTGCACCTTTTGCATTTTGTCCTATATTATTAGAGCTGTAAGAAACTAAACCTTTAAATGGTTTATAACTTGTTTGTGCATGATATACGTTAGTTGCTACAGTAGCTCCAGGATTTAAATAATCTGGTTGATCAGGAAGCCATTCTCCAAAAGGTAATTGCATAATTATGTTGAGCTAGTTGTTGTTGAATAAACACTTTTAAATGGTGAAGCTATAGTGTCCTCTGATCTTACTTGTAATGGTGAACCTGAGTATTGATCTTCTCTATCGTTTTGCTCAAGTCTTTCCATACTTGTTGCAAACATTTGTTGCCATGTTTGAACTTGTTGAGGGTTATATCCACCTAAAAAATTTGCTGCATGAAACAAAGAGCCATACAAATAAATTGCAGGATGGTCTGTTAAAATAAAATTACTTGTATTGCTGCTAGTTAATGCTGAAAATTTTTTATAATAATTTAATTTTGCTGTGTAATCATCATCAGGTCTTGGCATAAATCTAAAAGTATCACCTAAAATTGTATAAGCTAAAGGTAAGCCAGTATTTGAAGTTCCTTTAGTTTGATCCATTTGAGAAGGTGTCATGTATCTCAAAGGATATTTACGACTACCACTTAAAATATAAAAATCTCTTACTTGTAAAAAGTCAGCAGGTAAACTTTCAGTTTCACTATCAATAGTTATTGATACTTGTGTAATCATTTTTCTAATTCTTAATTTGGAATTAAAATCTGCTTCTGTAAGTTTTATAAAATCATCTGCAATTTCATCGGTCAAATCTGATCTGTTTAACCAATTTGCTATAGATGCTTTTAGTGTTGTGTAGTTAGTTAATGCCATTACATTTTACCTGGTGCAGTTCTAAAATATCTGTAATCAGAACTATTTAATTTTTCTCTTAAAATTTTGTTTTGAACATCTTTAGGTAATTCAAACCAATTACCTTTATTTTGATCTTTGTTATATTCTTTAGCCCAAATCTCTAGGACAATGATAGGTATTGATGCAACTCTTTTTAGTTCTTTAGATGCAGAATACCCATCATTTTGAGTATATAATTTTTTATTATGATCTAAGATAGGTTGATGGTTTATTTTTCTTTCATGCACAACAGAGTTTTCACCTTCATGGAATACGTCTGTAATTAATCCATCTGTTTCTGTGTTGTATTTTTTCAAACCCTACCTTGCCCCTTATATCTGGTTTTTTTTTTATTTAATTTTTCAGATTTATTTAATCTCTTTTTATGTTTCCTTAATTTCTTTGGCTTTGGTCTTGGTACAAAGTGAACAAACTTTCGCTTTGCCACTACGCACTAAGCTCAGAAATGGAAACATTTGACGATCCAATTGCAGCAACTTTTTCACCTGGAGATACTTTAAAAATCTCAGGCTGATCTTGTGCAATAAAAATACTGCTTGATGTTGCAGTTGGATTTGATCCAAATAAAATATGACAGTCCGCATCTGCACAAATTCTTACATAGTAAGTATATTCACCAAAAGCACTTGATTGTGATGAGCTACCTGATGAAGCTAACATTTGAACAGTTGTAGGTCTTAAACCATAATTAAAACTCATTTACTTCTCCTTATTTCTTTTTAGCCTTTTTACCTTTTTTGGCTTTTTTACCTTTTTTCATTTTTTTACTTTTATTGTGATACATATTTTTCTCCTTTTATTATGGGGGTTTGCACCCCCAAAATATTATCTTCTAATGATGATTGTGAATGTTGCAGCTATAGTATTTGAAGATGCTCCATTTGTAGTAAGCTTAATGCTGTCTCCTTCAACTACACTGTTAGCTGCTGTTGGCTCAGATGTATCAACATCACCTGCCGCAGAACCAGACTGAGTAATTGTTATAGCTCCATTCGTTATATTAGTGCCGCCAATTGAAGGTGTGATCACTGCATCAGCAGTACCAATTGCACCATCAATTACTGACATAATTTTTATTACAGTTCCTCCATCTGGCACTGTTACAAATACAGATCCAGAAGTTGAAACGTCTGTCATTTTTACTGTTAAAAAGTAATCGTTTAATGTTCTCATTTTTTTTCCTTTTATTTGCTTCGTTCCGCCATTGAATGACTTCAAAGACCAAACAAAAATTATTTAAGATAGGGGGAAAAATCCCCCTATCTAATTATTTATTATGATGTTGTTAAATCAAAAATACCACCACTTGCTTTTTCGTTTTTAGAAACAAGTGTGTATTCTGCTAACAATGCCTGTTTAGTAGCATCACCAGTTTTTGCTAGATCCATTAATTGAAAATCTCTCAAAAATGCAACACTGAACATATCAGGCTGTAAAACATAAGCTGATCTTGATCTTGAGAATCTGTTTGGCATTACTTGTAATGCACCAAAGTCAGACTCATATACATCAACAGACGCAACTAATCTTTTATTTTCAGCAGGATCAAATCTTGTAGATCCACCTGTAAAGCCAGATAGTTTTTGTTTGTTGAATGAACCAAGCATAACCATAGATGGATCTCCACCTTCATCCCAACAAGACTTAATAACGTCTTTTAGTTGAGCTTCTGTGAATGCTCTTTGAGTTCCGTCTGTTCTAGCATTTGAACCAGATGTAGACGGATCTGCTCCAGAACCACCACCTTTGTTTGTGTTAGTTTTTAACCAAGACTCTAATCCTGCAAGTTTTCTTGCAGTTGAATCGTCACCTGTAACTGGTGCTTGATTAGCTGTAAGAATTGTTTCCATATCTCTTTTTAGCTCTTTTGAAGCTTTTGAGATTTGGTAAGCAAGTTCATTATTTCTTCCTGCTTTACTTACAGTATCAAGAGTTCCAGAAACGATTACAGATTTTCTTGAAATCTGAGTTCTATTTCCAAGTCTTGTTGTAGCCGATGGTGCTGAGAATGAAATTTCATCACCTTCGATTTGTGCGTTGTTAGCTGTAGCTGCTGCTAGGCTATCTGTTTGCCATTCATGGAATACTGCTGATGCTTGTTCTTTAGCAATACCTGACATGAATGGAGTATCAGTAGGTGCAATTGAATAGATTATATCTGTCAAATCTTCTCTTTGTCCTACTGCATCATAAGAACTAAAAGTTCCTGTTACTTGTGCCATGATAGACTCCTTTTATGTAGGTTATTTGTTATTAATCATATCTAAAAATACACTGGTCGCATCTTTCATACTTCCAGATTTTTTTAGACGACTTAACCTATCCTTCCTTGCTTTCAGAGAAATATCAGATTTGGATTGCTTTACCCCAGAAGAAAAAACTTTGCCTGGTTTCGTAATTTTTTTTGCAAGATTTGGTTTTACCTTTTGCATATTACGATAATTCATGGCATCGTTTACTAGCATTACAATTCTATGATCAAATACATCTTTAATCTCTTGGGCATTAAACCCATAAGAATATAATGTCTCTGTCATACCAGTTGCTAAACTTTTAGCTTTGGTTTGATCGGCAAATTCTGGCATTTTTGATACTAGAATTTTTGCCTGTTCTTTTTTGTAATTCTCCAACTGTTGATTTCGTTCAGATTGAATTTTTTCCATAGCACTTGAAAGCTTTTCTTGTTTCTTCCTTAGTTTATGATCAATCCTTGCGGCTTCCGTTGGATCTTCTTCATACAACTTTTCTAAATCAGCAGAATTAATATCTGCATTTAGTTGTTGTTGGGCAACATCCAATAACTGATTCAACTCATTTAGTTTGGTTGAATAGTTTTGTCTTTGCTTTTCAGACTCAGATTGAAGTTGTTTTCTTTCATAAGATAGTTCCTCAGTCTTTCGTCTGTAGTCTGCATCTCTTGAATAGCCATTCTTTAATTCGTCAAGGGTAACGTCTAACTCTTGACCTGCAACTTTTACCTTGTAGGTGGAGTTTGGTTTCTCTTGAATCTCAGTTTGTTCTTGCTCTTGAGAAGCTTCATCGGAGACTTCATCTTGTTCAGTCTCCTGGTTTTCCTCAGTCAGAGGTTGATCTGTTTCAGATTCCTCATTAGATGACTCAGGTAAATTTTGTTCTTCTTCTTGAGGTTTTTCTACCTCATCTATTTTTTGTGGATCTAATAATCCAGTTATTGCTTTTGTTGCTTTACCGATGTCAGTTTCAGCTTCCTTTAAAGGATTAGCATAATTGTCTGCCATTTTATTTGCTCCTGTTAGTTAAGATCCTCTATTGAGGGTGTCTTATCCTAAACATTGTGTTTAGAATTTTTTTTCAGAAATATTTTTTCTGAAATCTTCTAGCTGTTTCTTTGCTAGTTTTCCTGTATCAATCATTTCAATGAAGTGCTGCTCAACTTTATTAACTATGTTATAAGCTAACCAAAGTTTTTCTCTTGTAGCTTCTTCATTTACTCCTGTATTGAAAAGGCTCTCTTGATAAAGTTTTCTTAATTTATCAAAAGATTCTTTAAATAATTCGTTTTCAAATAATTGTTTAGCTTTGTTCGATTGGGTTATCTCCTGTTGGAGCTTCCCTTCTTGGTCTTTGTTCATTTAATCTTTCTATCTCTCTACCCAACTGATCTGTAGATTGTTGAGCCGCAAGAAAAGTCTTGTTTCTATTTGATGTAATAAGTTTTTCTATATCTGCATCCGCTTTAATTTTAGCAGTATCAAGCTGTGTATTATATTTCAGCTCCATCTCTTTTATTTTAGTTTCAAAACCAAGAATAGCTTCTGTAGTTTCTGATCTTAATTTTTTATTTTCAAGCTCAAGCTCTGCAAGTTTTCTTCTTTCCTCAGATTGAATTCTTGTAAATTCTATTTTTTCTATCGGTGTTAATGGTGGCTCAGGTGGAGGAGTCATCATTTGTTTACCTTGCTCTGGATTTACAAAATAATTTTCAACATTTTTCAATCCTGCGTTTTCAATTATTTTTGATAAACTATTATAAATGTTTTTAAGAGTAACCATTGGGAACTCTCTGTTACCTTGTAAGCCAAAGGCTTGAAGCTGTCTTTCCAAAATATTATTTAAAATAACTATCTGTTGTTCTTTGGAGCCAGAACCTAATCCTACTGTTATTGTTATATTATATTTATTTCTCCATTCAGTAGGCATAACTGGAACAAACTGATTGTTAAGTTCTACAATTCTTTCCTTATCTTGATATTTTACAGTTAGTTCAAATATTTTTCTGAATAAATCTTTAACACCTGTTTCAGAAAAAACTCTTGCGATCAATTCCATTCGCATTTGAGTTTGTGTCATCAATGTGTTTATGCCTGTTGCAGTTTTATTTAAGCTGTCTGCATCAAGTCCTTGTGCATATCTAGTAACACCTGTTCTAGTTTCTCTTACAGTATCTAAATACTCAAGTAATGGAAAAGCTTGTTGTGATATTGTTTGAGATTGCATTGGCATCATAACTTGGTTCGGTGGTTGTTTAGTTCTAACAACTCCTCCAGGTCTTGACGTCAGTAGGTCATCCAAGTTGACCATACCATCCATTATCGCAACTCTTGAATTATTAGTCAGATACATATTATCAAGTATCTGTCTCATAACTGTAGATTTAATTAATTGAACATCCTCTACTAACTCTGAAACTGATCTACCATAAAATCTATGCGGCATTGGAATAGGTGTTAAAGAGCAAAAAGGAATGCTATCGCAAGGCATATTTTCTAAAACAGTGTAACCACTGTCACCTGCAACAACTACTTTTCTAAGTTCTGCTACACCATCACCATCCATATCAATTTTGATATAACATTCGTATATCTCAATATCTGCTGTAGAGGCATCTGTTGATTGATTTAATGGAGACTCATCAATATCTGATAATCTTGTCAATCTTTCATCATTCAATATCATATTGTTTGATGTAGGAAGTGTTTCAATTATCTCTTGATCAAAACCCATTTCAATTAGTTCTGATCTTGTTCTTAAAACTCTATGAGCTACAAAATTTGCATCTTCAATTGTTTTGGCATTTCTTTCAATTAGAAATTCTTCTGGTGGTACATTTTCAATTTTAACCTTACCACCTGCAACAAATCTTTTTATAATAACATTATGAAGTTTTGGTATAGGAACTTCACTTAAATCTTGACCTTGAGCTTCAGCAACTTTTTTAGCTTCTTCCAAAAGCTGCTTACCTTTTTCATCTTCAAATTCTTCATGCGATACGATTTCAACATTGTCATCATTAACAAGAACCTGATACTCTTGGTCATTTAAATTTTCATAAGTTTCTTGGTGTTGTCTTTCGCTGTCATCCCAATAAACTTTTACTATTCCATTTTTTTCTAATAATGCATCTTTGAACCAAGTATATAAAATTGTAAAACCTGGATTATCTTTGTTAAATATATAATTAATATAATTTGTTGCTTGTTCAGCCAAAGGTACATCTTCTGCTTTCATTGGCTCACACTTACAAACTTGATCAGATGCAGTAAAAATTCTTAGTAAGTTTGGTAAAATTGTTTCAATTGTGTCTGAAACATCTGTACTTACCACCTGGCTACGACCATCAATTTCAGTACCAAGTTTATCTCCCATGTAATACTCAAGAGATTTTTTTCTTTGAGATGTAAGGTTGCTACCCATGTAACCAATAGCATTATTTATTTCTCTATTGATTATCGATCTTAATTCTATTTCTGTAACTTTTTCTGCCATATTAAACTATATAATTTGTATTAACTGGTATGTTTTCTTTCCAGTTGCTTATCTCTGCTCCTTCACCCACAACCCCTGTCCTGAAAGCATCGGCACAGTGACTTGCGTAATTGTGATGGGGCTTATTTCTAAAGCATTGATTTTTATCATCCCATCTTTTTTGATAAGCTTTTAAATACTCAATACCTTGTCTGCATTTATTTTTATCAAACCAACAGTTTGGCAAAGTCTTTCGTACAGCTTCTATGCCATCTTCAATTGATAGTTTGGGTGCAACTTCACCTGCAATACCCAATTCAAGAAGACTCTCTAATCTTGACTTACCATAGTTGCCAAGCTCCCTAACTTTAACATCATGGGGTAAAATATGTTTTGAATACTCATAACCTTTTTGATCAATTACATTTACATAATGATCAAGACCCTCACCTGCATTTTCATAATAATCAATCAATCTGATCTCACCCTTGTATCTTTGAGCAAACCAAATTGAAGTTTGATCGTTCATGCCAAGATCCCACCATGTTTCAACGTCAATTGCTTCATCATAAGGAAGTTCCGCAATCCTACCATCTTCTTCTAGTTTTTCGATGATGGCTCCATAATAAGATCCTGTTATTGCAGCTTGAAAGCTACATTCGAATTCTTGTTGGTATAAATCTTCTGACATTACAGCTTTTGCTGCATCAAGTTCTTCTTGATCAAGAATGCCTGTTTCACTTGCTTTGAACATACAAGCAAACCAATCTTTTTTCTCTTTTGCTTCTGAATAAAGATCGTAAAAGAAATTTCTGCCTTTTGGTGTTCCAATAAACACACACCAACCCTTTCGGTCAGCCAAAGCAGGTCTGATGACTTCTGGAAAGATAGTTGGTTTTATGCTTTGAGTTTCGTCAAAAACACAACCATCTAAAAAAATTCCTCTTAAAGATTGATCGTTCTCAGCTCCTAGAATTGTAATCCTAGAACCATTTGGCAGATCGCATCTTAATTCAGACTCATTAAATTTTGTGTTCGGTATTTTACCTGCAAACTGTTTTATATAATCCCAAGCTGTTGCCTTACCTTGTTTAAAGGTTGGAGATATGAAAGCATATCTTGGGCTTGGCAAAGGATTTGTAAGTGCTGCTCTGATCATGTGATTGATCATTGCTACAGTCTTTCCTGCTCTACGATGAAGGACACAAACACTAAATCGGCTCTTATCAATTTTTTCATGCAAAAATTTTTGGAGCTTTCTAGGCTTGTATGGAATGACAATCTCAGGCATTCTGAAACAAAACCCCCCTAATGTATGGTTTTATTTTCAGGAACAAATAAACTTTCTATTCCCAGATCATGCATAAGGTATTTTGAGAATTTTCTAGCTTCTAATATGTCTTCAAAGCCCCCAAAATGCACAACAACAGACTTGCTGTTCTCCATGACGTAAATAATTGCAGAATATCCTTTTAATTCATCTTCAAAATCGATCATAAAACTTTCCTAATCTAGTTATGCGTACCTTCCCTAACATTTACACAGCACACAAAAAAAAATTTGCGGTATGGTTCGTAATAAAACCCCCCAAAAGCTACAAAAATAACCAAAAAAAACAAGTCTATTGAATATTAAGCAATTGACATGACTACTTTTTTATTATTTTACGCAGCATTTATAAAATAACTATGTAAAAACTATGCAAACCAATCAACAAGTATTAATAAAACAGCAAAAAAATCTAAAAAAAACTTTATATAGCTTGTCTGGGCAAGTTTGCTTATAAAATGAATTAATTAAACTATTAACCCTGTTATTGCTTAGTTTTAATTATTCCATTTAACAACTAGAGGACTATTTTTATCACCAGAAACAGTCAAATTATCTTTTTTTCCATATACTTTTGCGTTTAATTTCTCCGCTCTCCATTTAGCAAGTGATATAAATTCTTTGACTAAGTGAGTAGATCCTAAATCTACTTTATCCTTATGCTTTGCGTCTTGTATAGCTTCATTGATTAAATTCTGAGCATCTGACAAACAATATTCAATTCCGTCTTGCTTAGCTTGGCTATATTTAGCTCTTAATGATGGATATTTCTTCTCATCATTAAGCCAACCTCTAAAACATTCCCATGACAAATCATGGTTTTTAAGACTGGTTTTAATGCTAATGCCTTGAGCTAAATCTTTCATAATTGAGTTTATTAATTCTTTGCTGTATTTGGTTATATTTGGCATAATTCTAGTTTATAATCGTTCTAAATAAAGTGTTGCATAAATACAACAGTTTAAATGTTGTTATTGTTAAGTTTTATTTTGTCTATATCTATTATTAATCAGTTGACATTCTGTTATCATTCATTATTATCTTGTTATGATTCAATTTAACAACATAACAGAGAGGAAAAAAATGGAAAAGACGATCGATTTTGGTAAAATAGATTACCATAATATTAATAAAAGAAATTGCAGAGCTACAGTTACAATTAAATGGGATGGTATAAACTTTGCTGCATCTGGTAACATCTGGAACCATAAAGAAACAGATATAATATCAGGTGGTCAAAATCTTGATACTTTAAAACAATATTTTAAAAATAATATTTTGTTTGGAGTAATTTACAATCTTTGGAAAAATTATCATCTTAATGATATGACTCCAGGCAGCCCCAAACAAATGAAGCACCTTGCAACTATTGAAAGACCGCAAGACGCAGAGTTTTATACATGGGAATGCGATCAATTAAAAAAGGTTAATTTATTAGTTGATGAGTCTTTTTTGCATGATGGAAAGCCTTATAAATACGGCTCTGCTTGGTTGCTTAAAGAAATTCCAGAAAATGTAAAAAGAAAAATTAACATGATTGTAAAAAGTCCAATAAATAAGGGGGTTGCATGAAGTTAAAATATATAAATTTAGATTTTATTTCACCCAGTAAAGATTGTGATGAATGCGATTTTGTAAATAATTATTGTTGTTTTGAGTGTGAGCATGATCAAGTAAAAAATAAACATCCTAATGCAACTTATTCAGATAATTGTGAATGGATTTTAAAGGGGGATGCATGAAGTTAAAAGAATATAAATCTTTCTGCGATCTGCTTACAAAAGAGCTTAAAAGAAAAATGTTTCCTTTTAATGACTTTGGAGAAGCTCAAAGGATCAAATTAAGGTCAAATGTTTTACAATTCCCAGTTATTAAAACATATAAACAGAAGAAAAATTAAAATAAATAGCCCCTAGCAAGAGAGAGAAAAAAAGCGAAAATACTGGGGGCTATTAATATCTAATTTAACAAGATTTAGATTGTAATTAACCTAATTATACCAGATGTAGTATGATAATTTTGCAACATTGTCAAATTATTTTATAAATTTTTTTATATTTTTGTTTGCGATAACGCATAAGTCTAGCAAAGCGGTCAAATAGTCTTGCCTCAATGCTTCATGGCTTCTATGTAAATAAAGCTTTTTCAATGCTCTATATGACTTTGGATAGGGGTAATTTTTAAATTTAATAAGTTCTCTTTGCTCAAATGATGCTTTTAACACTAAATTACAGCAAAAATCATGGATTGTCATCTGTCTAGCTGTTGGTATTATTTTCATTTTGCCGCCAGTATCTTTGTACTTGTTGTTCTCTGGAACTACATCAAGCAACATAAAATTAGTTGGGCAGTTGGGCTTTTTAATATTTGGTAAATGTTTGTTTACAAAAGATGTAATCTGTAAAAGTTTATCTAAATGATTTGGAGTTAAAGGGAATTCAATATCAATCATTTTTATATATTTCCTCTAAATAGTCCATAAATCGGTCATTACTAAGCTTTGTACGCATTTCTTTTATTTGTTTGTGTCTGGCATGGGTGTGGGGGTTTTTTTTATTTCTGGTTATTGCTCTTTGATAATTAAAATTTGATTTCTTCCTGATATTTTCAAGAGTCTTTTCAATAAATTTCTTTTTATCCATATATATATTCTCTATTAATTATTATCTATTTAAGACCTACAAAAATTGACACCCCTGACTTATAAAAATTGACATCCGCATTATTTTAATTTTACTATTTTGCCTTTTGTTATTTCTTCATTAAGTTTTTTCTCATGGAGCTTCAATTTAATGTTATCTGATATTTTTTTACGTTTACCCCTATTCATTCTAATTATATGCTGCATTTCATTTCTATCGAATGTATAGCGATTAGGTTTGTTTCGGTCTGGTTGCTGCCTGGCAATGAGTCCAAAAAGTGTCAAATTGTCAACATACTTACGCAGTGTAGCTTCTGATTTTATTCCTGTCCTTCGCATCAAATACTTGTTTGTGACATTGATGCCATTTTTACAATTTTTGAAACGTCTTAATAAAATATAAATTAATTTTTCATGGCTATTTAAATTAAGATTGTCTAGCAATTCTATGTCAACCTTTTCAAATGTCCAACTCATATTTCATTACCCCATACATCCCAACCAGGTGTTTTCTGTCTGGCAAAAAGTTCAATTCTTGGAAGATCACCGCACAATTCAACTATGCGATTTCTAATTGTGTCTGGTTTTCTGCTGTGTTCTCTTATTTTTTCAATGATTACTTGGCGGACTTTTTTAGACACCCTCTTTGGTTTGCCTTTTGTTGCAAGTAAACAAATTTCATTATTGGATCTAGTCCAATAACCAAGACCAATAAAAATGCTATCTGATTTTTTATTTTTTTTTATCCAACTAAATGCACAGGTTTTATATTTAAAGTTCCATGATTTTATAGTTTCAAGACCTTCCTTTAATAACGGATATGTAACCCAAATAAATAATATACAATCTTTTTTACAAATTTTTTTAACTGGTAATTTTTTTATTTGATCAATTGACATTACATTATAATGAATGTCTGCGGATCTTTTATTGCCTTTTTTTGACCATGATTTAAAAGACCATGCAGGATCAGCATAAATAATATTATATTTTTTTTTGGGAAATGAGATCAATTCCAACCCCCATCTTTTAATAAAAAAACTGGAGTTAATTGGTCGATAGGAATTGAATAGCAAGGTGGTCTTGCAAGTCCAAAGTCAGTTAAATATTTTTTATTTTGTAAAATTACTGTTGAATTAATAAATCCTTTTATGATAAACTTCGGAGCTTCGTCTTGAACAAAAATATAAAACTCATCTTTTTTTGCATTAGGTCTAATTATTAATGAGTTTTGATTTTTTACTTTTGTAGTTTGTGATCTTATTTGTAATTTTTTATCTTTGTATATTAAATCAGGCTGATTACCATGATTACAAGTATAAGGAAATTTTATATTTAAATATTTTGCGACTGCCGCTTCCGCACAAGCTCCAGATATAGAATGCGAAAATTTTTGCATTAATGAGCCTTTATAATTATAGCCCCATTTTTCCTTGTGTTTTATAGATTCTAAGCATCGCAAAATTCCTAAATGAGCTGCGGATTGTAATTCAAATAAATCTAATTCAATTTCTTTCATTCAGTTGCCAGTCTAATTTTTCTTGATGACCAATATAATTGTTGCCTGTCAAATCTTCACAATGATGACCCATAACAAGAAATCTTTTGTAATAAGTATTTCCTTCTTTATGAATGACAAACTTTTCAAAAGCTTCATCACAAGTTATTGGTTTGTTTTGATATGAAAAAGTTACCTTATGAAAGATGTAGCTTGTTTCATCCAAAACTAAGATTAAATACAAAAAAAAAGTTTTCAATTATTTTCATTTTTTTTGATGCAATGTTTAATGATGTTTATTAATTTTGGATTTTGTAAAAAAATTTTACTAAATTCTGATCCTATAAACTCAGCGATTCCTTCTTCACCCTTGTTTGCTAATTTAGTTTTTGATTTGTGTGCAATAAAATGAGCTATCTCATGGAATAAAATGTTTAGATAATTCTTAGGATTGAGGTTGTTTTGTATAAAAATCGTTGATTTTGTTGGGTAATATAACCCAAAAGCATTTTCTTTTTTTGCTTGTTTTACAGACATTTTTTTTACTTTAGCTCTGTAATTTTTATATTTGATTTGCTCAATCATGTCTAGTTATTAACATAATTATATCTATTAGCAATAATGTTGACTTTTAATTTAAGTTATATTATTGATTTGTTTAATGGCGAATCAATTGAAAATAATTGGTCAAGCATATAAAAACTTTGGATTAAAGCATACATCCAAATCAACAGCTACACTTCCGCATTCTCAAAGATTTTTTAAAAAACATTGTTTGAATTCAAAAGAAGCAAGTCAATTATCTAATGCATCATTACAAGGTGGAACAATAATTCATTTGCTAGTGCAAGAATCATTAACAAAAAAAATAAGTGTAGCAGAAGCTTACTCAAGTAAAAAAATAACAGATAAAATAAACAATTATGAACCTTTTAGCGAAAAAGATAAAAAAAAATTTGATATGATTATAAAACATTCAATCGAAACAGCTAATAACCATATTTTAAATATTAACGAATTGCCTGAGCAGATTTGGCAAGATGAATTAGAGTATACTGTATGGACTCCACCAGTAGAGACATACTGGCTTTGTTACATTGATTTAATTGGTCAAAGTATGTTTGGTGATTTAAAAAATAAATTTGGATCAATTAGAGAAACAAAAAAAGGCATTTCATATACTTCTGTGAAAATTCCTGACAGACCATTCTTTTCTGATTTATTACAGATTGCATTATATAAAAAAGTTTGTCCTTTAAAACCATTCTTATCTTACGCAAGTCATACAGATAGAAAATTATTTACTGAGGAAAATTGTGAGGATTTAAGAGAAGAAAATTTACAAAAATATTTAAAACAATTAATGATTTATGAAATTGCCTGGCAGAAAAAACTTGAATATGCAAATGGTGATATTGAAAAGTTAGCATGGTTATGTCCGCCAGATTTTTCAGATATTAAAAAAGGATCTTTTTGGTGGGAGGGTGTACCAAGAGATTTTATTGCAAGGTATTTAAAATTTTATGACATCAAAGAAAATTGAACAAGGTATTATAAAACCATTAAGACAAAGAGTAAAAGATTTGGAAGAAATTAACGATTATCATCAAAAAGATAATGGCAAGTTAAGAAAAGAATTAGATGAAAAACAAAAAAAGATAGATGAACTAATTGAAAAGATAAACGATCCGTTAAAAAAATTAAGAAGGGATGGCATAATATGAAAGAAGCTGCATTGTCAAAAGCAATACAAGAATTTAGAAACCAAATAGATAAAGATGATTATGCTAATTTAGGTGCTAAAGGCAAATATTTAACAGTACCTTACAGATTAAAATTTATAAGAGATCATTTTGGGGAAAGAATATCTATACAAACTGAAAGCCATGAATGCTCAGATGGTATGTTTAGATTTAAAGCAAAAATATATTTAGATGGACAACTAATTTCTGTTGGAGAGTCCAAGCAAAACATAAAAAAAGATAAAGAATTTGAAAAGCAACAATCGGTAAGTATTGGTAGAGGACTTAGTATTGCAGGGTTTTTTGGTGATGAAATTGCAACAGCAGAGGAAATGGAGCAATTTTTAAAACAACCTCAGCAAAAAAAACAAGTAGAAAAAATAGATTTACAAGCTTTTGCAGATGCTTGGATAGTAAAAATGGGTATGACAGCAAAAAATTCTACTTCTCAAAATATGTATGAAAAAGGAATGCAACATTTGAGAGAAGAATATCAAACAGAGTTACATCAATTATCAAATGATCTCATGCTTCAAAATAAAATAGATGAAAAAGAGATCGAATTTAAAAACTTAATAAACGAAAGGAAATCTAATGGCGGATTATAGTAATAGAGGAAGTTTGTGGAAAAGAAAAGCAAAACCAGATGATAACCCAGAAAAAAAATATCCTCAATATATTGGTAATTTTACCGATGCTAATGGCACAGTAAAAAATGTTGCAATGTGGATTAATAATAACAAAGAAGGTGAACAACCTGACATAAGTTTTGTTGTTTCAGATAAACAAAAACAAAATAATACATGAAAGAACAAGTAAACCCTGATTATTACAAAAATAAAAAAATTGAAACTTATGAAGCAATAAAGTCTCAATTAACACCAGAGGAAATTATTGGTGGACATAGGTGGATGATTCTTAAATACATGATGCGAATGGGTGAAAAGCATGGCGGATCACTTGCAGCTTGTAGAATGGATATATCAAAAGCTCATTGGTATGCAGAAAAATTAATTCAATATTTTTCAGATTTGGAAAGTCAGGGTTACGAAATAAAACAAGCAGACAATGTATCTGATTTATTTAAGGAAAATAAAAAATGAAAAATGGAAACGGACATAAAATATATTTTTCAGAAAAAAAATATAAAGTTTTAACTTTTATTAGAGACTTTATAAAAAAATATGACTACAGCCCAACCCTTTTAGAAGTTGGAAAGCACTTTGGCTACAGTAGAGCTAGAGCAGGTGCAATTATAAGAGATTTGTATAAAATGGGCTTGATCTACAAAGGTGAAAGCAATCATAGAAAAATTAGAATGACAAGCAGTCAAATTAATTCAGTAAAAAATTTGAAATTTAACAGGGAGTTTCAAGCTCATGTCTAAGGTGACAAAAGAGAGTTATTTTGAAGTGCTTTGCAAGGCACAAGAAGAATTTGACGATGCAGAAGCGGCTGCACTATCAAATAGACCTAGCGAAAATGCTAGTGTTGAAGTCTTGAATGTTAATATAACTAACACCAAGATTAAATTAAACAAGGAGACAAGTTAATGGCTTTGACTAAAAGTAACAGTCTATTAAAAAGATATGCTAAACTTGAAAAGTATCATGCAGAAATAATGAAACCTGCTAAGGGAAGTAAAGCAAGGCAATGTATTCATTCTACAAATGCTTTTAAAAAGTATGTCAAAACTTTTAGACAAATAAATTTAGTAGAGAATGATGATGCTAAATTTATGTATGGAACTTAAATAGTTTAAAAAGTTGTAAAAAAGCTCAGGCTACTTGTCTGCCAAAAATAAGGAGAGAATATGGATGAAGATAAATTACTAAATTTTACAGTTGATTTGGATATGCCTTTGGTAAATCCAAGAACAACACAAGTTGATCAAAAAATATTAGATAAAGTAAAAGAAATACCAATTAAAGGATCTGTTGGATGGTTTTCTAAAGAAGATTGTAAAAGATTTAGAAAATACATGACTAAAGCTTTTGGCAAGGGATCAGTTGCTCAAAGAGCCATTCCATCAGTACATGGTGGTGTTCAATATAGATTATGGAGATTGAGATAGAATTTAAGAATTATTAGGTTTATGTTGGAACACCTAATAATCATTCATTAATGCTCTAAAGAATGAAATAAAGTTTCCAACAATCTTGATGTAATGATGATGATGACAACTGGGGGCTTTTAGCCCCCCTTTGTCTTAATTCCAAGTAATATTTTCTGAAAATTCTTTTGATTTCTCTGTATGCTGATATGGAGCTATATAAGTTCTATTAACAAAATTAATGTCCTTATCTCCAATATAATGTGCTAACTCTAAAGCATTAGAAAATTTATTATAAGCTGCAAAGTAAGTTGTTCTATAATGCCTAAAGAGGTATGATTTTCGCTTAATTGGAAAATCCTGATACTCTGGCTGCATTTTTGAAAAAGCTTTGCCTACATCCCTTATAATACGTTCTATGCACACAAATTTACCAAGACTATTTAGAAAAAGCTTATCTTGACGTTCTGGCAAGGTATTTAGATAATCTTGTATATGATCCTTTAAAGATGCTGAAATTTCAACAATTCTCTCACCTTGCTCTGTCTTTGTTTCACCAAGTTTTTTGTGTCTTTTGACTGAATTTTCAATGGAAATTGCTAATTTATTAGATTTTAAAAATAATAAATTATGTCTATGTAAAGCCCTTATCTCACTTGGTCTAGCAGCAGTTTCTAACAAAATCATACAAATAATTTTAATCATTTTATTTGAAATTTTTGCGACCAAATCTTGCATTACTTCAAATGTCCAAAAATCAAGATCAATTTTTTTTCTTTTCTTTTTTATTGAAAAAATATCAGCAACATAATTTGTATCTTTTGTGACATTGTAATTAAGTTTACCCTTATCTGCACAATAAGAAATAATGTTTTTAAAATGATTAAAAATTTTTATTATTGTTTGTCCATGTAGCTTTTTATCTTTTAATGACTCAATAAAATTAATAACCTGTTGTTTTTCTATAAGCCTTACATCCTGGTTTTTAAAATATGGCTGTATATGACATCTGTAAAAACTTTCATAATCTTCAATTGTGCTTATGCTTGTCCTACCATTTGATCTTTTATAATTTAAATGAGAATTTACAAAAAAATCCTTAGCTTCATCTAGCGGTAATTCTTTGCTGTGAGTTTTAATAAAACCTCTCTCTTTAAATTTTTTTTCTATTTTTGCATTTAATAAAGCTTTAGTTGGTGCTTGTAAAAATGCTTTAGATCCATCAGGCTTTTTATATTCGAATCTTGCTATCTTCTTGCCTTTTGCGTTTGTAGTAAAATGTATATTATAGTTTATCATTCTCTCTCCTTTACTTAATTACATTAGGTTATACCATTGTTATCATCTATTGCAACTAATCAATTGACACAAATATGCCTTTTTTTAGGCACAAAAAAAGCGGCTTCTATACTAAAATTAGTATAAAAGCCTATATATTTTTCGATGACTATGTAATAGCTATGTAAAATTGTTTGATAAAATATTTACAAAATGACAACAACATAGTCAATAATCTAGCCCACCCATCCCCAATAGCATGATGCTATTACTGATCCGCTAAACAAGTAGATCAACCTATTCTGTTATTTTAGACCAAGCTTTTTTAATTCTTCGTCTATTTTTGATAATTCTGATTTTTGTGTTTCCTGCTTTGTTTGTATTAAGTTTTTAAATTTTTCTTCATCTTCTTCATTCTTACCAGGAAAAAATTTGGTAAGTATTTGTTTAAATGTATCTTTCATAATATCTCCTATGCGAATGTTTTTACGTTTATTGGTTTACCGCTTGAGTTACCTTTTTTTTGTGCTTTTCTTTTTCTTGAAACAGCACTTCTTATTTGTGATGCTGTCATTCTTCTAGCTTTAGCAAGGGGTACGCACTTAGGATATTTAGACTTTCGATCCTTCTCAAGCTTTGATCTTCCGCATTTTGCAAAAGATCCATCTTTTTTTTTTGATCCTATATCTACCCAATTCTGCTTAAACCATTTTGTTAATCCACCTGATCTAGCCATTATGTAGTCCTATATCCACCACCTCTTTTTTTATAAGTTCTAACAAGCCATGCATTAGCATAAGCTGATGGATAAACCTTAAATTTTTTTTTTGCTTCCGATTTTACTCTTGCATAAAGTTTCTTGTTAGTTGGTACGTTAGCCATGAGTTTTGATTACCTTTAATTTTGCAGTTAATGATGCTCCTTTATGAGCTTTAAATTTACCTTTATGTTTCATTAATTTAAGACCCTTACCAGATTTCATAAAATGAAATCCTTTAGGTGCTTTTATTGTTTTCATCATACTTTTTTCCTTTTTGATCTTCTAAGCTTTGCAAAATCAGCACCAGTAATTTTATTTCTTGGTGCAGCTACTCTTGCAATTTTCATTTGTTTTTTGCTGTACTTTTTATTTTTACCTTTAGGCATTTTTTTCCTGTTGTTGCTTGATGTAATTAGCTCTATCACAATCAAAGTGTGAATATGTTTTATTTAAAAAAGCTAAGAATGATTGATCATTTGTAATTTCTTTTTGACAAACTTTACAATAATCAACAAACATAACTGTTGTTGGTTTTTTCCATAATTTTTTTTTCATAATTTTTTTTGCAAAAAACCCAAAAAGGATTTTATTGTCGCATCTATTCTGTAACACCCTAAAATTTTGTTGCTCTACTTTTTAATAAAAATTTTTTTTTGAAAATTTTGAAAAACTCAATGTGGTATAATGTTGTTATAAAAATTTTTAGTAAAAATTTTTATTAGTGATAAAAAAATCACTTAGCTATTTAACATTGTGAATAGAGTTAAGTAAGTTCTTAGAACAGGAGATTACATGATAGTAATAACTGATAAAAAAACAGGTAAAAAAACAAAAATTTCTTATGAAAATTTTAGAGAACATTTTCAAAAAGAAAAAGATGAACAAATAAAGAAAAACATACTTAAGGCTCTTCAAAAAAACTACAAAAAGTTAAGTGATAATGGACATGAAATTATTGCTCCTAGCTTTTTCATAGATAAAATTGAATTACCTGATGAATATGTTTTTCAATTTACTAGAAAACATTACTCTAACTATGATGATTATAAAAAAACCATGTTTGACCAAAACAACAATGTTATAGATTATGTTTTTGGAGTTTATAATTTAGAGATTTTAAAATCTCTTTGTGAAGTGATTGGTTGGAGTAAAGACAAACATGAGCTGTACCATTCGCTTTGGGGTAGAGGATCTCAAGCGGAAGTTTGTATAGAAAATATAAACAAACATTTTAGTAAAAATAACTAATAATAAAGAACACTAACTCTATTCACTAGCAATTCCACTTTCTTAATGCTTTGTTAATCCTTGAATTAGGATCTCTTGCTGTTTTTTTTGATGTAAGTCTTTTTTTCATTCCAAGCATTCTGGCACAAAAGCTTTTTCTACGTTTATCAGCTTTACTGCCCTTTTTAATTTTACTTGGTTTTGTTGTTACAGGTGCTTTGAGATTTCCGCCTGTAGCTCTATTATAAGCTGCTCTACCCTTAGCATTCAGTCCTCCAGATTTTGACTGACCTGCTTTTCTTTGCCAAACTGGTGTTGCCATTACAAAATAACCTTTGGCTTAGGCTCAGGCAAGACTAATTCAGTACAATCAAATTTTAAATAAATACCATGTTTATTTATTTCTTCTTGACCGATCTCAATTGTTTTTTCATAAGATTTCATGTATCCGTCTAGCAAACAAGTATAAGTATCTTCGTAAGTGACAGCAAAAACATGAGGACTTAAACAAATATTGTTAATTGATGAACACATAATTATCGATAAAATAAATTTCATTTTTTTTATTTTTTACCTTTAAATAAATCCATGCCTGGCTTCAGACCATATATCGATCCAAAAATTCCAAGAACTAGCCATTTATAAAATTCTGGAAAATTATTAAAATAATGAAAAAATAAATCTAATTTTTCTTTTGCTTGGCTGTCTCCACTAAAAACTGACCAACTCAAAACTACTATTGGCAAAATTACGATTATTAAAACTATTTCATCTTTTATTCCTTGATCATTTGAAGCTCTTACAGCTTTTTGGTATTCAATCTGTCCGTCAGCCATACGTTGAGCATGATTCATTTCAGCTATAGACTCTAATTCTTTTGATTTTCTTCTGTTTGCTGCAATCTTCATTCCAGTTTTAATCATTCCTGGAACTAATTTAGCTGCTATGTTTAACCACATAATCCTCCTAAAGTTTTGCTGATTTCATTTTTCCTGCAAGTTTACCTGCTCTATAAGGTACTTGTTTTGCGTAAAGACTGTCTAAAATTTGATTACCTGCTTCTTCATAATCTTCATTATCCAAAGCTGCTAAACACTTTACAAATTTTTTGGTTCTAGGTAATCCAATATTGAAAACTAATTCGATTATTACTTCTTTAGCTATATGGTTTACTGGTTTATTTTGTAAAATTTTATTTGCATCTGTAACAGCAATATCAAAGTCTCTTTCGAATACACCTTCTAAGTATTCTTTTTCATAAGTCTTTCCATCTTCCCAATGATCTTCTACGCAAAGATGACCATATCCAACTGTTCTTTTTCCCAAACTATCCAGATATACTGTATCTCTATATCCTTCATGTTCTTTAATCTGATTTTTTAATTCGTCAAACATAAGCAATTACTACAAGCACAAAGACCATATCTGTCTGAGTGTAACTCATCATCACAATGGCATTTGTGAAAACATTTTTTACAAATTTTTTTAAATTTTCTTTTTATTTTTCTTGGCTCACCAAAATAAATTTTATCCATGTAATCCAAAAATTTTTTTAAATAATATTTAATCATTTATAATCCTTAATATTTTTTTTCTTCCCATGTAAACTTCTGTTTCAGCTTTTACTTTTTTACATTCAAATCTAACTGACTCAGGATTAACTTCCCTAATTGCTATTCTTCGGCTTTGAAGGCATTTTGATAACGACTCTTTCCAGGTTATTTCAATTCTCTCATTATTGAGATACATTATTAGAGCTATAACTATTTCCATTTTCTCTTACCTTGTCTTTAAGTTTTTCAATATCTCTCAAAGCCTTAGATAGCTGCTCCTCAAGATGATCTAATTTTATTTGTGTATGAATATTCTGATCTATGCTTAGTTGCTGCTTATCGGTCTGCTTAAAAAGTTCTTCCAGGAGCATGAAGATCTCAAGATTTTTGGGTGTCTGTTCAGCTTTTTTTAACAAATCACTTTCCATCAGAGTGTCATTTGTTTCAAGTGCAGTAATTCTGTTTGTTAAAGAACTGTAACCAAAAACAGTTGATGCCACCAATGCGATTACCATAATTAAATTGGCAATTGGCATGGAGATTTTACTGTTACTGCTTACATCTATTCTATCTTTCATAATCAATCATTACTAATTTTATTTTTAATTTTTTTTGTAATTTTGTAGGACATCTACCTATAGTTTTTTTGTAATGAGGTTTTTTTAATTTTTTTCTATAAGTATTTGTTTTAACGTCTATCAAAGAGATTTTTCCCCTTTTATCAACCACCACTAAATCGAAAGGACATTGAGGATCTACAGATTTTGCAACATAAAAACCTTTTTTTAAAAAATCTATGATGACTCTATGCTCACCAATTGATCCTTTTACAGATGTTGCTAATTGACTAGATTTGTGACCAGACTTAGTAATGAGCTTAGACTTATCATTCCTACAGCCCATAATAATTTATAAACATTTGAAATCTTAATATCTAAGTGAGCCAAATGATTATCCTTAATAACACTTATTTTGTTATGTATTAGTTTTATTTCCCCTTGAAGCTTTATAATTTCGTTTGCGTTTTTTTGAGATTGTGTAGCCATTAGTTTGTCTTTTTCTTGTTAGCATTAGACATCATAATCATTTGCAAATATTCATTAATTGCTTGTCTTGATTGAGAGTCAGAATTTGCCATAATTATACCTAATTTTGAAATATGTTTCGCAACACCTTCAAAACCTTCATTAGAAGCTATATCGGTTCCTTGAGCCATCCATTTAACAAATCTTGGATTTGTCATTAATTTTGCAGTCTGATTTGCACCACCAATAACTAAAGGCACTGATAGGATGAACGCAGGATTACCAGTAAATGCGGTAGCCCCACCACCAAATATTAATCCTTGTCCGACTAATCTGTCTGCTGTACCTGATGGATTTTTAAATGTTTTACCACTTTCCCTTATTACAGATGCAATTTTCGCAACCTTATCTAAATCTTTGTCTAAACCTTTAAAACCTTTTCCAGAAAATAAAATATTTTTTGTTTCTTTGCTTAATTTGTTCCAATTTGTTAAAAATGTTTCAGAAGAAAATCTACCAGTAGCTTCTAATATTTCATCAGATCCCTCTGCTAAACCTTGTGATGGTTGTATTCTTCCAAGTCTTTCAATTACAGATGAAAGAAAAATTTTATATTGCTCTGGATTTAAAGATTTTTTAATTGCATTTACTCTTGTATAACCTTCTTTTGCACTATTCATTAATAAAGAAGTTATTTTATCTGGATCACCAGTTTTATAAATAGGCTCTAAATAATCATCAATTCTTTTAAGACCTGATTTATAAAAACTATTTGCTCTTTTATATGCTCTGGTTCCTTTTTTGCCACCATTTTTTGCAATACCCTCTCCTAAATCATTAGATAAAGCTTTGTAAACTAATTTTAATTGTGCTTTTTCAACGTCAGGAATTAATTCAAAACTAGATAATTTGTTTCCAATTCTACTTCTTAATTGAGATACAGCTTGATAAGGAAGATTGCCATTATTTTTTGCAACATCCTTTTGCAAACCTTCTAATACTTCATTCAAAAATGAATTTGAAAATTTAGCACTTGTTTGTTCAGCACCTTTTATTGGTTGAACTAATTTTTGTAACTCCTTTATAGTTCCATTCATGGATATTGGAGCATCTGGTTTTACAAAATTATCAACCTCTTTATACAAAACATTAGCTCTTGATTGAAATCTACCAGTAAAACTTGATGCAGAATTTACACCACTTTTTATTCCATCTTTTACAGTTCGACCAACAAGAATAGTATTTGCAGGTAAAGGTTTATTAATTAATTTTTTTGCAATGTTTGTTGAAAATTTTCCAAGATCATCTTGTGCAGTTTGAGCAAATTTAGCATACACACCTGACCCACCAGGTATATTTGCTAGTACCATCTCTACAGTTTGAATGCCTTGATTTTGTGTTACTTGACCTAAAGATGGACTTACACCTGCA
>CEPH01064476.1_pt1 | contig 27478 bp, 27 predicted proteins | sample 530571 | NCBI WGS metagenome assembly CEPH01 (sample SAMEA2620413, study PRJEB7988) | marine metagenome | biome: marine biome (ENVO:00000447); feature: surface water layer (ENVO:00002042); material: "saline water (ENVO:00002010), including plankton (ENVO:xxxxxxxx)" | depth 5 m | reverse complement strand
GAGCCGCTCGTTGAGCATCCGACCGGTCCACTTCGGCCACCAGAAGTAGAAGCCCGCGAACATCGCGAACACGACGGTTCCGAAGATGACGTAGTGGAAGTGCGCGACAACGAAGTACGAGTCCGACAGGGCGAAGTCCAGCGGCGGCGAGGCGAGGATGACGCCGGTCAGACCACCGAAGACGAACGACACGAGGAAGCCGAGCGAGAAGATCATCGGGGTCTCGAACGTCACCGAGCCGCGCCACATCGTTCCGATCCAGTTGAAGATCTTCACGCCGGTGGGCACCGCGATCAGCATCGTCATCAGGGCGAAGAACGGCAGCAGCACCGAGCCGGTGACGTACATGTGGTGCGCCCACACAGCGACCGAGAGAGCGGCGATCGCGATCGTCGCGTACACGAGCGTCTTGTAACCGAAGATCGGCTTGCGGCTGAAGACCGGGAAGATCTCGGACACGATGCCGAAGAACGGCAGCGCGATGATGTACACCTCGGGGTGACCGAAGAACCAGAACAGGTGCTGCCACAGCAGCACGCCCCCGTTCTGTGGGTCGTAGATGTGCGCACCGAGCACGCGGTCGGCGGCGGCGGCGAAGATCGCGGCGGCCAGCACCGGGAAGGCCATGAGGATCAGGATGCTCGTGATGAGCGTGTTCCAGGTGAAGATCGGCATGCGCCACATCGTCATGCCGGGTGCGCGCATCGTGATGACGGTGGTGATGAAGTTCACGGCACCGAGAATCGTTCCGAAGCCGCTCATGCCGAGCCCGAGCATCCAGAGATTACCGCCGACGCCTGGTGAGAAGGATGCGTTCGCGAGTGGTTGATACGCGAACCAGCCGAAGGAAGCCGCGCCCTGCGGGGTCAGGAAGCCGGAGATCGCAATGATCGACCCGAACAGGAACAACCAGAACGCGAAAGCGTTCAGGCGCGGGAACGCGACGTCGGGGGCACCGAGCTGCAGGGGAAGAATGGCGTTCGCAAACCCGGCGAACAGCGGAGTCGCGAACATCAGCAGCATGATCGTGCCGTGCATCGTGAACAACTGGTTGTACTGCTCCTTCGTGGGCAGCACCTGCATGCCGGGTTCGAACAGCTCCGCACGGATGATGAGCGCCATCACACCGCCGAGCAGGAAGAACAGGAACGAAGCGATCAGGTACATGTACCCGATCGTCTTGTGGTCAGTGGAGGTGATCCACTTGACGACGATGTTGCCCTTCTGCTCGACACGCGACGACGACATCAGCGCCGCCTGCCGTGCCGGGAGAGTGCGCGGGCGCGACGAGTCCGCGTCCTGAAGCGGCAGCGTGGTGGCCATCACTCGTTCCCCTCATCTGACTGCTGGACCGAGGGATCCGTGGGATCGTTCGGCGTGTTCTGCAGGCGGTCGTATGCGTCGTTGATGTCGCCGGTCTGACCCTTTGCCTCGAGACTTGCGAGGTAGTCCTCGTACTCGTCGGCGCTCACGACCTGGACGGTGAAGAGCATCATCGAGTGGTACTCACCGCACAGTTCCGCACAGCGGCCTGCGTAGGTGCCCTCACGGGTCGGAGTGAAGGACCAGTAGTTGTCCTTCCCGATGTACATGTCCTTCTTGTAGAGGAAGTCGACGACCCAGAACGAGTGGATGACATCCCGCGACTGCAGTTTGATCTGCACGGTCTGGTCGACCGGCAGGTACAGCGTCGGCAGCGCCTCCTGGTCGATGTTGCCGGCCTTGTCGGGCTGGGCCTGAATACCCATCGTCCAGACGGCGTCGGAGTTGTCTTCCTCGTCACCGTTGTACTGGAAGTCCCACGCCCACTGCTTGCCGATCGCGGTGATCGACACGTCCGGGTCTTCGTACTGCGTCTCGATGATCGCCTGGTCCCGCGCCGTGAAGGCGAAGAAACCGATCACGAGGATGAACGGCACGATCGTGTAGAAGATCTCGATCGGCATGTTGTACCGCAGCTGCACGGGCAGGCCGGTCTGGCCCTTACGGCGACGGTAGGCGATCGCGGCCCACCCCATGAGCGCCCACGTGATGACGCCGACAGCCAGCAGCACGATCCACGAGTTGACCCACAGTCCCGAGATCATCTCGGTGTGGTTGGTCGCAGGAGTTCCGTCTTCGACGAAGCCGGGAAGGAATCCGTTCAGCTCCGTCGGCGTACATCCTGCGAGCACCAGGGCCGCGGCGGCACCAACCGGAAGAAGAACCCAGCGGAGTCGGCGTTTGGATGGCACAGGCGCACCTTTCCACGTTGCGAAGTGTGACTGTGGTCAGTCTAGGGCAAGCTCACACCTGCTTGAGGCCAACCACTCAGCATCCACGCACTTTCGGGATACTGAAGGTCGGCCTTCTCGCAGGCTGAAGCTTCTGGGTCAGTGGAAGCTGTCACCGCACGCGCAGCTGCCCTGCGCGTTCGGGTTGTCGATCGTGAAGCCCTGCTCCGAGATCGTGTCCTTGAAGTCGATGGTTGCGCCGTCCAGGTACGGGACGCTCATGTCGTCGACGATGACTTCCACGCCCTCGAAGTCGACGGTCTTGTCTCCGTCGAGATACCGCTCGTCGAAGTACAGCTGGTAGATGAGTCCGCTGCATCCGCCGGGCTGGACAGCCACGCGGAGACGGAGGTCATCGCGGCCCTCCTGGTCGAGCAGGTTCTTGACTTTTGCGGCGGCGGCGTCGGTGAGCGCGACGCCGTGCTCGCGGGCGGTCTGGTCCGTGGTCAGTGCGGTGTCGGTCATGACTCTCCTTATCGGCTGAAGCCGTCGGGGCGGATGCTGAAATTCTACGCCCGCTCTCGGCGAGGACGGCGGAAATGCGGGCGGGTCAGAGCGTGCGCGCGTCCAGCTTCTCCAGCAGCAGCGCCTCGGAGATCAGCGCATGCCGGAAGGTCTCGAGGTGGAGTGACTCGTTGGGACTGTGCGCCCGGGAGTGCGGATCCTCCACACCCGTGACCAGGATCTGCGCGCCCGGGAACTCGCGGACCAGGTCCGCGATGAACGGGATCGATCCGCCCACCCCGATATCGACCGGATCGACGCCGTACCCCTCGGTGAGTGCCTCGCGGGCATCCTGGACCGCCCATCCTGTCGTGTCGACGAGGAACGGGTTGCCGAGGTCGACATCGAAGAACTCCAGCCGAGCCCCGAACGGCGCGTGGGCGCGAAGGTGTGCCTTCAGCGCTGCGTAGGCGTCCGCCGCGGACTGCCCGGGCGCGACGCGCGCGCTGATGACGACGGTCACCTCCGGAGCGAGCGTGTTGGAGGCCGAGGCGACATCGGTGGCGTCGATGCCGATCACGGTGACCGACGGCTTGTTCCAGATCCGCCCGATGATCGATCCCGCGCCGATCGGGCTCACCCCGTCGAGCAGGCCCGTCTCCGAGCGCAGGGTGCTCTCGCTGTACTCAGGGGTCTCGGCCTCGCGCGAGCTCAGGCCCTCGACGCCGACCGATCCGTCGGCGTCCCAGAGCGTGGCCAGCAGCGTGACCGTGGCGAGCATGGCGTCGGGCACCGCTCCCCCGAACATTCCCGAGTGGGATGCGTGATCGAGCGTGCGCACCCGCATCGAGAAGCGCGCGTTGCCGCGCAGCGAGACCGTCAACCCGGGGGTTCGGTCGTCCCAGTTGCCCGAGTCCGCGACAACGATCACATCGGCGCGAAGCGCGTCGGCGTTGTCGCTGAGGAACTGCGCGAACGAGCGCGAGCCGTACTCCTCCTCCCCCTCGATGAACAGGGCGAGACCGAGGTCGAAGTCGGGACCCAGCGCCTCGACAAGTGCACGGATCGCACCGATGTGCGCCATGATCCCGGCCTTGTCGTCGGCGGCGCCACGACCGTAGAGCCGGCCCTCCCGAACCGTGGGTTGGAACGGCGGGGTCTCCCACAGCGCCTCGTCACCGACGGGCTGGACGTCGTGATGGGCGTACAGCAGGACGGTCGGGCGACCGTTCCTCGCTGCACGTGTCGCGAGCACGGCAGGCTGCCCGAACTCCTCCGTGCCGGGAATCGCTGCCCGCTTGATGGTCACGGCATCGAACACTCCCGTGCCTTCGACCAGGGCAGCCACTGCCTCTGCGCTGCGTACGAGTTGCTGCTGATCCATCGATGGCCAGGCGATCGAGGGAATCCGCACCAGATCGCCCAAATCCGCCAGCGCACGGGGGATGCCGGTCTCGGCGGCGTCACGGACAGCATCGGAACGGGAGGCGATATCACTCATGCGGGTAATCTTAAGGACTACCCGTAACGCGACAGCGAGGATCATCGTGGCCAAGACCCCCGCCCCCGAGGCACCGAAGGACGCGTCGACGTCGACCGTCGGCAAGGGAAAGGCGACTCCGAGCCGCGCCGAGCAGGAGGCTGCACGCAAGCGCCCGCTCGTTCCCGACACGAAGGAAGCGAAGGCGCAGCGCAAGGCCGAGCTCGCATCAGCCCGGGAACGCGCCCGCATCGGCATGGCCAACGGTGAGCAGAAGTACCTGCCCGCGCGCGATCAGGGACCGCAGCGCAAGTTCGCCCGCGATTTCGTGGACGCCGGTTGGCACCTGGGCGAGGCAGTCATGCCCGCGATGGTCGTGGTCATCGTCGCAACCTTCATTCCGCTGAACTTCATCCAGTACTGGGCGTTCGTGGCGCTGTGGGTGTTCATCTTCTTCGTGATCGGCGACATGATCATCACGTCGATCCGCGTCAAGCGCGCCGTGAGCGACAAGTTCGGCGCAAGCAAGGTCGAGAAGGGGCTCGGCTGGTACGCCTCGATGCGCAGCGTCCAGATGCGCTTCATGCGCCTACCCAAGGCCCAGGTTCGCCGGGGCCAGTACCCCTCCTGAGATCGGTCTAGCAGCTTGGCGCGCTCCGCTACACGGGGGTGCCAGGTGTCGAGACATGTGCCCGTCCGCTGCGCTCACCGCGCGACGCTGATCGCGCGCTCATGGGCGTGCCTCGGATCAGATGTAGATGCGCGGGACGAGCGGTGAGACGCGGACGATGATCTCTTCACCGACCGTGCCGATCGCCTCCGCGAGAGTCGTCACACTGGACTCGCCGCGCGTTCCGGGGCCGAAGAGGTAGACCTCATCCTCGACAGCGGCGCCTGGCCATGGGTCGATCAGCATCGTCGCCGGGCCGATCTCGCGGACGAGACGCGGGCCAGCGGGAGTTCCCACCGACATCCGACCCGCGAGCGTCGACGGCAGGCCGTCCAGATACCCGTAGGAGACCGCGACGGCAGAGTCTCCGACGTCGCTCACGGTGGCGATCAGGGTAGCCGCGGGCGCGATTCCCTCCAGCTCGGGGCCGCCCGTCGAACGGATGCCGTAGCTGAAGGCACCGAAGCGGACGAGGTCGAACCGGAACTCCGGCCGTGCGAAAGCCGCCGCACTGGCTGCGAGGTGGCGAACCTGAGGGCGCAGGCCCACGTCCTCGGCAATCCTGATCGCCTCGAGGAACGCGGCACGGGACAGATCGTCGTCCTCGTCGCTGGTTTCGGCGATGTGGCTCCAGATTCCGACGACCCGGATGTCGCCGCTTTCCTCGAGCTCCGCGGCCCGGGTGACGAACGCCGGCCACGCCTCCGGCCTGACGCCGTTGCGGTGAAGTCCGGTGTCGATCTTGATGTGCACCGGAGCTTCCCGCCCCGCCGACACCGTCGCGATGTCTTCGAGGTACGAGGTATCACCCACGCCGAGTTCGATGCCGGCCTCCAGCGCGACCTCGATCTCGGGCTGGGTGATCGTCACCCACGAGAAGACGCGAGCGTCGGGGCCCGCGGCAGCTCTCGTGCGGACACCCATCGGCACGTCGAAGGCCCCGAACCAGCGCACGCCGTGAGCTGCAGCGGCGGCGACGACACGATCGACGCCGTGGCCGTAGGCGTCGTTCTTGACAACAAGCATGTACTCGGCCGGCGCGATGCGCCCCCGCAGCACGTCGATGTCGGCGAGGATCCGACCGAGGTCCACGACCATCCGCGCGCTCAAGCGACCACCTCCCGCGGTAGCCGCAGGCCCAGCGCACAGACGAGTTCGGCAGCAGTGAGTCCGGATGCCGCCCCCCACGTGGCCAGCGCCGGACCAGCCGGGCCGTCGCCGCCGAAGTAGATGACCTCGTCACCGCGCGCGATGTCGGCGTCACCGATGTCCACGACACAGACATCCATCGCGACCCGGCCGACAATGGGATACAGGGCACCCCGCACCTCGACCGAGACCTGGTTGCCGAGCGAGCGCGCCACCCCCTGGCCGAACCCGCCTGAGACGAGCGCGATCCGTGTGTCCCGCGGGGCAATATGCGTGTAGTTGTACGAGACTCCCTCGCCGGCGCGCAGAGCCTTGATCGAGAGCACGGAGCCGAGAAGGCTCATGACCGGCCTGGCGGGGTCCTCGGAGGCACCGGGGAGACCGAAGATCACGGCGGGGTCCAGCGTAGGAGCGTCCGCGGCCGGGGCGATCCCCATGCTCTGAGCCGCATCGACGGATTCAGCGTCGAGCATCGCCGCACGGATGCCGACCCGCGCCAGAGTCTCAGCGACGAACTGCACGCCGTGGCCGTAAGCATCGCGACGGAGGTCGGGAACGGCATCCGCTCCCCCGGCCTCGATCGCCCGGCCGGCGCCGGCGACAAGCGCCGAGCTACTCAGCCGGACGCGCGGCCCGGTCGGACTGATCAAAAGCCCATCGCCTTCTGGTATCGAGGGCGGTGTCCGGTACGGATGCCGAGCACGCTCGGCTTGTTCTCGTAGACGCCCGTGGCCCAGTTGCCCTCGATGAGCACGGGGCCGTCGGGGGTCACGGCGATGTCCCACCCGACGTACTTCACCTGCGGGACGTGACGGGCGACCTTGTCGACGAAGGCGATGACCTCATCGAACATCGGCAGCTGGAAATCAGCGATCGGGTAGCCCGAATCGGGGTGGAGCTTGTGCACGTGTCCGTGCGAGTCGTAGCCGTCGCCGAGCGAGGCTCCGGTCTCGGGGTCGAGCATCGTGTAGAAGCCGCCGAAGTCCATCTGGTCTGCGACCTGACCGCGACCGAACTTCTGCGCGATCGCGAGGATGTGGGTCTTCTCGCCGTCGAAGAACGCAGCGACGCGGGTCGAGTTGACCGTGCCGGCACAGACGGCGGCGACATCGGGATGCTGCACGATGTTCTCTTCGATCAGCAGCTCACCGCGCTCGCGCAGCTGCGCGTGGAAGTCTGCCCAGTCCTCGATCTCGGTCGAGTAATACCGGTTGATGGCAGCCCCCGAGCGACCCGCCTGCTTCTTGGTGATGAGCACGGGATGTGCCTCACCGAAAGCGCGCAGTTCGTCGACGTTGTCGTCGGTGACCATCATCCAGTCACGACCGAGGTACTCCGAGAAGACGCGGTCGAACTCCCACTTGTCGTAGAAGATCCCGCGGTACTCAGGATCATCGAACGTGTACGAGTACTTGTTCGAGTGCGGATGCGTCATCATCGTGCGCCGCTCGCGCCGGTTCAGGATCGCGAAATCGTAGTCGACATAGTCCTGAAAGCCGACCTGGTGGAAGGTCGCCTGCCAGAACATGTCCACGACCACCGCTGGGGTCCACTTGTGGAACTGGGCTGATACCTCGCGGGCGCGCTCGATGACCGAGGGGAGGTCGATGACCTTCAACCGGGCCACCATGTAACCGAAGCGCGAACCGAGTCCTCGCGATGCCATCGCTCTCTCTTTCCGAAGGGTGCTGCCCTCACACGTCGGCCGGCACCCGTCGGGGCGCCGGCCGCGTGCGATCAGCGAATGTCAGGCGCCTACCAGCTCGTTTTCCACCACACGGTGGTGGTTGATGCGGCGGTCGGCGGAGCGTCCGAGGTCATCGGTGATGATGACGCGCTGCAGCCAGCGGTCGGTGCCGTCGTAGCGGGGTTCGAAGGGGGTCCGCGCGTGCATGACGCGACGGTTGTCGAACAGCAGGATGTCGCCGGCACCGAGGGTCACATAGATGCCCTCCTTGTCGGCGCCGTCGTGGAAGGCCTGGAGCGCCGCGGCAGCTTCGTCATCGCCGGTGACGGCGGCGGCGCAGTCCATGTCGATGCGGACGAAACGCTTGCCGTCCTCGCCGTAGAGCGCTGCGCCCTGGACACCGTCTTCGGGACGACCCGTTCCGCCGGATGCCTTGTCGATGCCGTGCATGAAGCGCGGTTGACGGAGGACCGCCTCATCCTCGGCCGACAGGTCGATACGGTCGACCGGCGCCAGCGCCGTCTGCACGCGCTCATCACCCCGGACGCAGAAGAGGCCGACGAACTGCGGGGCGTCGTCGAAGGCATCCTCCGAGTGCCAGTCGAGCAAGCTCCGGCTTCCCGTTCCCACGGCGTCGTACTCGTGGCCGGGGATCGGTGTGACGTTCTGGATGAGCGCACCGCGGTGCTGACGGGCGAACGAGAAGACCTCGCCGGCCACCGAGGCAAACGCCAACAGTGCGGCCTCCGTCACGGGGTCACGATCCTTACCCTCGAACGCAACCGGGTCCCGCGGGCTCTCACCCATGTCGTCCTGATCGACGGTGAGGCCATGGAAGAGTACTCCCCCGTCCGGGACCTCGGCCCGCGCGAACTGGCGGATGATCTCGACGGTCTCGGGGTCGGCCGCTTCGAATGCTGCCTTCGCCTCGGCGAGCAGCTCCTCGAAGGCTGCGTCATCGGAGTAGATACCCCGACGGCCTCGGGCGACATCGATGAAGATCGCGGCGACTTCGGGCTTGATGTGACGTTCGATCACAGAGGTTCCTTCCCATGGCGCGACGGCCGCGCTGAAGCACTCGACGACGCGAATGCCGGTGTTGTGCTGTCGGGAGTATATCCGAGGAGGTCCCCCGCATTCCCGAGGAAGTTAGGGCTTCCTAAGTCTTCGGGGCAGATGCCCCTCATGCGCGGACAAGCCCCCGGTTGATCTGCCGCGCCCAGAGCGGCCCTCGGTACAGAAACCCGGTGTATCCCTGCACCAGAGTTGCGCCGGCATCCAGCCTTTCGCGGACGTCGGCAGCAGTCTCGACACCACCGGCCGAGATGACGCAGAAACTGTCAGGCACCAGGGAGCGAACGAGACGCAGCACCTCGAGGGCGCGCGGAGCGAGTGGCTTTCCCGACAGCCCACCAGCGCCGGCTGCCGTGACCACCGCCGGGTCGGTGACCAGCCCGAGGTCATCGCGCGCGATTGTCGTGTTCGTGGCGACGATGCCCTGCAGGCCCAGTTCGAGCGCCAGGGCCGTGACATCGCGGATGTCGTCATCAGAGAGATCGGGCGCGATCTTGACGAGCAGGGGGGTATCTTCAGCGGCATCCTTCACCGCGGTCAGCAGGGGCCTTAGCGACTCGACTGCCTGCAGGCTCCGCAGACCCGGGGTGTTCGGCGACGACACATTGACCACGAGGTAGTCGGCCACGGGCGCGAGAAGCCGCGTGCTCGTGACGTAGTCGACTACCGCGTTTTCGACATCCACGATGCGGCTCTTGCCGATGTTGACGCCCAGGACCGTGCGGTGACGCCGACGACGAGCGCGTTCGAGCCGACCCGCCGCGGCGTACGACCCGTGATTGTTGAACCCCATGCGGTTGACGACAGCGCGATCCGGGATGAGGCGGAACAGGCGCGGCTTCGGGTTTCCGGTCTGCGGGATCGCGGTCACGGTGCCGACCTCGACATGCCCGAAACCGAGAGCGTGCAGACCGTCGACGCCCACGGCATCCTTGTCGAACCCGGCCGCGACACCGAACGGCGCGTCGAAGGTCAATCCGAGCGTCTGCACGCGCAGCGACGGATCAGGCTTGGTGAGGGCCCGCGCCACCCACGAGAACGGCGGGAAACCGAGCAGCCGGATGACGAGCATCGCCGCGTGATGTGCTGTCTCCGGATCCATCCTCGAGAGGAACGTGCGAAACAGCCACGGGTACATGCTTACTCCTCGAGGTCGGATGCCAGGCGTTGATGATCCGCGCGCAACTGTGCGATCGCCGACTCAAAATCCTCCAACGAATCGAACGCCTGATACACGCTCGCGAACCGGAGATAAGCGATTTGGTCGAGTTCGCGGAGTGGCCCGAGGATCGCCAGGCCGATCTCATTCGTGTCGACCTGCGACGATCCGGTCTGTCGAACCGCCTCCTCGACCGTCTGGGCCAGTACGGCAAGATCGCCCTCGGTCACGGGGCGCCCCTGACAGGCCTTGCGCACCCCCGACATGACCTTTTCGCGACTGAATGGTTCGATCACGCCTGAGCGCTTGATGACGTTCAGGCTCGCGGTCTCGATGGTCGAGAAGCGACCACCGCACTCGGGGCATTGACGGCGCCGACGGATGCTGAGACCGTCGTCGCTGGTGCGGGAGTCGATCACGCGCGAGTCGGGGTGACGGCAGAAAGGGCAGTGCATAGCAGCCCCAGACTACGCGGTGAAGCGCGCGCGAACGGCTTCACCGTGCGCGGGGAGCACTTCGGCGGTCGCAAGCGCCACGATGGCGTCAGAGACTTCCGCGAGGGCGTCCCGGTCATACTCGATCACCTGCTGCGGGCGCAAGAACGTCGAGGCCGATAGCCCTGCGGCATATCGTGCTTGCCCGCCGGTGGGGAGCACGTGATTGCTCCCCGCGAGGTAGTCACCCAGGCTCACCGGCGAATAGGGACCGACGAAGACTGCCCCGGCGTGCACGAACCGGTGCGCAGCGGGGTCGGCAAGGTGCAACTCGAGGTGTTCGGGAGCGTACGCGTTCGAGAAGTCGACGGCGGCGTCGAGGTCGTCGACGAGCACGATCGCGGACTGCGGTCCCGTCAGCGCCACCTCGATGCGTGCGGCGTGGAGAGTCTGCGCGGCCAGCCCGCCGATCTCTGCCTGCACAGCGTCGGCCAGGCCCATCGACGTGGTCACGAGAACCGCGGATGCCTGCTCGTCGTGCTCGGCCTGGCTGATGAGGTCGGCAGCGACAAGCCGCGGATCGGCGGTGTCGTCGGCGACGATGAGGATCTCGGTCGCGCCTGCCTCCGAGTCGGTGCCGACGCGACCAGCTACGGCGCGTTTTGCTGCCGCCACGAAGTTGTTCCCCGGTCCCGTCACGACATCCACCGGATCGAGGCCCAGGCTCGCGGCCCCGTAGGCGAATGCACCGATCGCACCGGCGCCGCCCATCGCGTACACCTCGGTGACCCCGAGGAGTTTCGCGGCGGCAAGAATCACCGGGTGGACTCGCCCGTCCTCTCCCCGCTGGGGCGGGGACGCGAGAGCGATCTGCTTGACGCCGGCCGCCTGGGCCGGCACGACGTTCATCACGACACTGGAGGGGTACACCGCCTTGCCGCCCGGCACATACACCCCGACCCGGCGCACCGGTTGCCACCGCTGGTGAACGAGAGCTCCTGGGGCCAGCGTCGTGGTGGTCGGCGGCGGAACCTGCACGGCCGAGGCAGCCCTCACGCGGTCGATGGCCTGCTCGAGCGCCGCGCGAACCGCAGGATCGAGCTGCTCGAGAGCCTCGTCGAGGTGCGAGGCTGGAACACGGATGTCGTGACCGGTCACCCCGTCGAACTGTTCGGCCTGCTCGCGCAGCGCCGCCTCGCCGCGCGAGGCGACGTCATCGACGAGGCGCGCGGCGGTCGCGAGCGCCTCGGAACGGGCTGCGGTCGCGCGAGGGACGGCGGCGAGCAGCTCTGCGGGCGACAGGGATTGCCCGCGCAGATCAAGGGTGCGAAGCATCCATCTACGCTATCGCTCGCGCGAGGCGTGAAGCGCCCAGGGCATGCATCGCCCGAACGCAGTTCGGTCGCCGTACGGGGCGGAGCTACCCGAGGCACTGCGGGCCGAGGAGACCCTTGAGTTCGCCGTACAGGTCGGCAGTGACGCTCACCGGATGCGGTACCTCGAAGACCTTCGCCACGCCTGCCTTGTGGAGGCGCAGCGTCACCTCCGTGTCTCCCCGGTGACGGCGTAGGCAGTCGGCGAGATCGCCGATGACCGCTTCGGTGGCCCGCTGCTCGGGAATCACGAGCACGAGCGGTCCGGATTCGTCGACGGAGCCGAGGTCGGGTGAGAACGCCGCCTGCGCGTGAAGGTTCATGCCGTCGTCGCGCCGAGAGACGCGTCCGCGGACCACGAGGATCGAGTCGGCCTGCAGCATCGACTGGAACTCCGTGTAGGTCTTTCCCATGAACATGACGGTGATCTCGCCGTCGAAGTCCTCGACGGTGATCATGCCGTACGGATTGCCGCTGGACTTGGCGACGCGATGCTGCACACTCGTCACCAGGCCCGCAATGGTCACCTGATCGCCGTCAGCCAGGTCTTCGGAGGCCAGCAGGTCATGGATGTTGATCGACGCGTGTTTGGCGAGGGGCACCTCGAGGCCGGCGAGCGGATGGTCCGAGACGTAGAGCCCCAGCATTTCGCGTTCGAAAGCCAGCTTGTCTTTCTTCGTCCACTCCGGGCGGTCGGGAACCTTGTTGACCTGTTGCGGTTCGTCCGCTCCCCACAGCGAATCGAAGTCGAACCCGACCTCGCCGTTGGCTTCGCGGCGCTTGTCGAGCACAGCCTGCTCGGTGGCATCCTCGTGGATCTCCAGCAGAGCGCGCCGGGTCGCACCGAGCGTGTCGAACGCGCCGGCCTTGATCAGCGACTCCACCGTTCGCTTGTTCGCTACCGAGACCGGCACCCGAGCGAGAAAGTCGTGGAACGACACGAAGGGCTCATCCACGCGCGACTGTACGATGGCCTCGACGACGTTAGCTCCGACGTTGCGCACGGCGCCGAGCCCGAAGCGGATGTCGTCACCGACTGCCGCGAAGTAGCGGATCGACTCGTTCACATCGGGGGGCAGCACCCGAATGCCCATCCGTCGGCACTCGTTGAGGTAGATCGCCATCTTGTCTTTCGAGTCGGCCACGCTCGTGAGGAGCGCTGCCATGTACTCCGCGGGATAGTGGGCCTTCAGGTAGGCGGTCCAGTACGACACGAGCCCGTAGGCGGCGGTGTGCGCCTTGTTGAAGGCGTAGTCGGCGAACGACTCGAGCACCTTCCACAGGGTCTGCTGCGCGGCATCCGAGAACCCGCGCTCGGTCATGCCGCCGAAGAAGACCTCTTTCTGCTTGTCGAGCTCGGACTTCTTCTTCTTGCCCATCGCGCGGCGCAGCAGGTCGGCCTGACCGAGTGTGTAGCCGGCGACCCGTTGGGCTACGGCCATCACCTGCTCCTGATAGACGATGAGCCCGTAGGTCGTGTCGAGAATGTCGGCGAGGGGCTCTTCGAGCTCTTTGTGAATCGGCTCGATCTCTTGCTGCTTGTTCTTGCGCAGGGCGTAGTTGATGTGCGAGTTCACGCCCATCGGACCCGGGCGGTACAGCGCGAGGACTGCCGAGATGTCCTCGAAGTTGTCGGGCTTCATGAGGCGAAGAAGGGACCGCATCGGACCGCCGTCGAGCTGGAACACCCCGAGGGTGTCGCCGCGGGCGAGCAACTCGTACGATGCCCGGTCGTCGAGGTCGAGCTCCTCGAGGACGAGGGGCTCACCGCGGTTGGCTTCGATGTTGTCGAGCGCATCGTTGATGATCGTGAGGTTGCGAAGCCCCAGGAAGTCCATCTTGATCAGGCCGAGCGACTCACACGACGGGTAGTCGAACTGCGTGACGATCTGGCCGTCCTGCTCACGGCGCATGATCGGGATGATGTCGATGAGCGGTTCGCTCGACATGATGACACCGGCTGCGTGCACACCCCACTGGCGCTTCAGGTTCTCGAGGCCCACCGCCGTGTCGAAGACCGTCTTGGCTTCCTGGTCGGTCTCGATGAGAGTGCGAAACTCCCCCGCCTCCTTGTAGCGGGGGTGATCCTTGTTGAACATGTCGGTCAGCGGCACGTCCTTGCCCATGACCGCCGGCGGCATGGCCTTGGTGAGGCGCTCGCCCATGCTGAAGGGGAATCCGAGCACGCGACCGGCATCCTTCAGGGCCTGCTTCGCCTTGATCGTGCCGTACGTCACGATCTGCGCCACCCGGTCGTCACCGTACTTCTCGGTGACGTACTGGATGACTTCACCGCGGCGACGGTCATCGAAGTCGACATCGAAGTCGGGCATCGAGACGCGGTCGGGATTGAGGAACCGCTCGAAGATGAGGCCGTGCTGCAGGGGGTCGAGGTCGGTGATGCGCATGGCATAGGCAGCCATCGAACCCGCGCCCGATCCACGGCCCGGGCCGACGCGGATGCCGTTGCGCTTTGCCCAGTTGATGAAGTCGGCGACGACGAGGAAGTAGCCCGGGAACCCCATCTGCACGATGACGCCGACCTCGTATTCGGCCTGCTTGCGGACCTCGTCGGGGATCCCCGCCGGGTACCGCTCCTCGAGGCCGGCCTCGACCTCTTTGACGAACCAGCTCTCCTCGGTCTCGCCGTCGGGCACGGGGAAGCGGGGCATGTAGTTGGCGCTGGTGTTGAACTCGACCTCACAGCGCTCGGCGATCAGCAGCGTGTTGTCACAGGCGTCGGGATGCTGCCGAAAAATCTGGCGCATCTCGGCCGGCGTACGGATGTAGTAGCCGTCGCCGTCGAACTTGAACCGCTTCGGGTCATCCAGCGTCGAGCCCGACTGCACGCAGAGCAGGGCTGCATGACTGTTCGAGTCATGCTGGTGTGTGTAGTGCGAGTCGTTGGTCGCGAGGAGCGGAATATCGAGGTCTTTCGCGATCCGCAGCAGGTCGGTCATCACCCGACGCTCGATGTCGAGACCGTGATCCATGATCTCGGCGAAGTAGTTCTCTTTGCCGAAGATGTCTTGGAACTCCGCGGCGGCCGCGCGCGCCGCATCGTATTGGCCCAGGCGCAACCGGGTCTGCACCTCGCCGGAGGGGCATCCGGTGGTCGCGATCAGGCCCTTCGAGTAGGTCTCCAGAAGCTCCCGGTCCATGCGGGGCTTGAAGTAGTACCCCTCCATCGAGGCCTTCGATGAGAGTCGGAACAGATTGTGCATCCCGGCTGTCGTCTCCGACAGCAGCGTCATGTGGGTATACGCGCCCGAGCCCGAGACGTCGTCGTCGCTCTGCTCGGGTGACCCCCACCGCACCCGCGACTTCTCGGACCGGTGCGTGCCTGGCGTCACATACGCTTCGATGCCGATGATCGGCTTGATGCCGGCATCCTTCGCCGCCTTGTAGAACTCGAAGGCCGCAAAGGTGTTTCCGTGGTCGGTGACGGCGATCGCCGGCGACCCCTGGGCTGCAGCCTCCTGCACCATCGCGCCGATCCGGGCGGCTCCATCGAGCATCGAATACTCGCTGTGGACGTGCAGGTGGACGAAGGAGTCGGACGCCATGCCGAGAGTCTACGTTCGGGCTCGGACGCCGGCTCGCCTGGCCCGCCGAGGCGGCTACGGTTGCCGTGTGCCAACTCCCGACTTCATCCTTGAGCTGCGCCGATTCGTCGGCACCCGCCCGCTCCCCCTCGTCGGCGTCACCGCTGTCATCATCCGCGGCGGTGAGGTCCTGCTGGGCCGTCGCTCCGATAATCACGCCCTGACCCCGATCACCGGCATCGTCGATCCGGGCGAAGAGCCGGCGGATGCCGCGGTGCGGGAGGCTGCCGAAGAGGCCGGTGTCGTCATCCGTGCCGATCGGCTCGCGTGGGTGCATCAGATCCCGAGGATCACCTACGCCAACGGGGACCAGAGCGACTACCTCGACCTCACTTTCCGGTGCACATGGATTTCGGGCGACCCGGTTCCCGTCGACGGCGAGATGACGGAGGTCGCCTGGTACCCGCTCGATGCCCTGGGCGACGTGGATGCCGACATGCGCGCTCGCATCGCTGCGGCAACGCCGGATCACGGCGAGGCTCGGTTCGTGACAGGCGGCAGCGACGCGCAGCCTCCCTCTGCCTGATTAAGTCCGGCTCGGCCGTCGACGCAGCGCCCTGACCGGTACCGACAATGGGCGGGTGGCCCTGCACCGACCCACCGTTGCCCTCGCCGTCTTCTGGATCGTCGGCGGGATCCTCGGCGCCATCGTCGCGTTCCTGCTCTACCTGGAGTACATCGGTCAGCTCACCGGCGCGGATGCGATCATCTCGTGTCAGTGGGGTGTGTTGGTCACGTGCGGCCCCAACCTGCTCTCCCCCGGCGGCAACATCCTCGGATTCAGCAACTCGATAGCGGGCATGGTGCTGTTCCTGGGCCCCGTCTACGCCGGCGTCAGCGAGCTGGCATCACCATCCGGCCTTCGTCGGTGGTACTGGCGGACGTACGGCATCTTCGTTGCCGGGGCGTTCGTTCTCGTGCACTACTTCGCATTCCAGAGCATCTTCGTCTACGGATCGTTGTGTCCCTGGTGCATGATCATCTGGCTCGTCACGATTCCGCTCTTCTGGTTCACCACAGGCTGGATGCTGCGCGACGGAGTGTGGACCGAAGCGCCTGCGGCGCGGCGCGTGGGAAGCGTGATCTTCTCGTGGGCGTTGCTTGCCACCGTGCTGGACTACGCTCTGATCGCGGTCACGGCCCAGCTGCGGCTCGATCTTCTCGGCAGCTTCTGAGGTCCTCGGAAGCTGCAGGGCTCAATCCAGCTCCTCGCCGCGGAGGATCGCGAGGGCATGAGCGAGATCAGGCGCATAGGGCGAGTCGAACGAGACCCACTCGCGGGTTGCGGGGTGCGCGAAGGCAAGCGTGCGCGCATGCAGCCATTGGCGGGTCAGGCCCAGCCGCTCTGAGATCGTGGGGTCGGCGCCGTAGAGCGGATCGCCGACGCACGGATGCCGGTGTGCTGCCATGTGGACACGGATCTGGTGGGTCCGCCCGGTCTCCAGGTGGATTTCCAACAGTGAGGCTCCGGGAAAGGCCTCGATGGTCTCGTAGTGAGTGATCGAGGGCTTGCCGTCGCGGGTGACCGCGAACTTCCAGGAGTGCGAGGGATGACGCCCGATGGGAGCGTCGATCGTACCGGCGAGCGGGTCGGGATGGCCCTGAACTACCGCGTGGTAGATCTTATCGACGGTGCGATCCTTGAACGCAGCCTTCAAGACGCCGTAGGCGTGCTCGGACTTGGCCACGACCATGAGTCCACTGGTGCCGACGTCCAGGCGGTGAACGACGCCCTGCCGCTCGGGTGCGCCGCTGGTCGCGATCTGGAACCCCGCAGCTGCGAGTGCGCCAAGCACCGTCGGGCCTTCCCACCCCACCGAGGGATGGGCTGCCACACCCGCCGGCTTGTCGACCACCACGATGTCGTCATCGTCGTACACGATGCCAAAACCCGGAACGACGACGGGGATCACCTCGGGCTCACGACGGTCGGTCCATTCGACCTCGAGAACGGTTCCCGCCGTCAGCCGGTCCGACTTGCCGAGAGCTCTGCCACCTTCACTGATGCCTCCGGATTCGGCGACCTCGGCGGCGAAGGTACGCGAGAATCCGAGCATCTTGGCGATGCCGGCATCGACCCGCGCACCGTCGAGGCCGTCGGGAACCGGCAGCATCCGCGCCGGCATCTCAGCTTCCGTCTCGAGCGGGCCGACGGTCGGATGCCGCAGCAGCTCGCCGACCGGGACGGCTCACGAGTCGCGGCGGGATTCCTCGTCGGCGATCCGGTCCGCTTCCCGGGCCACTGCCTCCTGCTCGGCCTCTGTCAGCGGCGGGAGTCCGATCTCGGAACGGGGCACCCCGGCGTAAGGATCCGCGACGGGGAACTCGGAATCAAATCCTCCGGCGACACCCCCTCCGGGAGGGAACTCGTCCCCCGCGGTGCCAAGGATGGTCTCCTCCTCCGCGGCATCCGTCTCACGGTTGTGGTGTCGCTTACCGTCCATCTGTACTCCTACGATCACGAGCAGTGCCACCCCGATCATCATCGACACGATGAAAATGTCCGCGATGTTGTAGATGGCGGGGCTCATCCAGAACCACATCCACGGTGTGTTGATGAAGTCTACGACGTGTCCCACGGGGAATCCGGGTTCACGGAACAGGCGGTCCGTGAGGTTTCCCAGCACCCCGCCCAGCAGAAGTCCCAGCACGATCGCCCACAGGCGTGACTGCACGCGGGTGGCCGCCAGCCACACGATCACCCCGGCAACCACTGCCAGGGCGATGGTGAAGATCCAGGTGTACCCCTCACCGAGCGAAAAAGCGGCACCGGGGTTCTTGACGAGGTAGAACTGCAAGAACTCACCCAGGACGGGAACCGACTCCTGCAGCGGGAGGTTGGTCAGCGCGAGGTACTTCGTGAACTGGTCGACGGCCAGCACCAGGATTGCGAGCAGCGCAATCGTGATGCCGGCCGCCGCGTGACGCAGAGGTGGCCGGGACGCCAAGAGCGTCCTCAGTTCGTGATGTTCGCGACCGACGCGCTGTCGGTCGAAGAGGAGTCGAGGTCCTTCAGGTGACCTTCGATGAAGTTGCGCAGCTGCGAGCGGTAGTCGCGCTCGAACTCACGCAGTTCGCCGATGCGGGCATCCAGTTCGGCCTTCTTGGCCTCCATGCGAGCGATCTCGTCGCGTCCGCGAGTCTCAGCGTCGGAGATGATCGAGGCAGCCTGAGCCTGGGCCTCGGCGATGAGCTGGTCGTGGCGCGCCTGGCCTTCGGCGACGTGCTCGTCGTGCAGACGCTGCGCGAGCTCGAGCAGGCCGGCGCTTGCCTGGGTCGGAAGCGGCGTGCTGGCCGGAGCAGCCGGGGCGGGAGCGGGGGCTGCCTCTTCGGCGGGCGCCTCTGCCGGTGCCGCGGGGGCCGCGGGCGCGCCGGACTCGAGTTCGGCGATGCGTGCCTTGAGCTCTTCGTTCTCGGCCAGGGCTTTACGCCACTCGACGACGATCTCGTCGAGGAAGTCATCGACCTCGTCGGGGTCGAACCCTTCCTTGAACCGGACGTGCTGGAACTGCTTGGTGACGACGTCATCCGGAGTCAGTGGCATTTCTTCCCTCTTTCGTTCGCCCGGCCGCTGGCCGATCGCGCCTTCCGGCACGCGGTTGTGGACGGTTGATAACAGCAAAGCATAGTCGTGGGTGGATTCATCCTGCGAAGGCGCGTGTCACCGACAGGAGGATGAAGCACGAGAGCATCGTGAGCGCGAACGCGAAGTCGATGGCGATGCTGCCGATTCGCAACGGGGGGATGAAACGACGGAGGAAACGGATCGGAGGGTCCGTCGCGGTGTACACACCTTCGGCGACAACGAGCATCGCGCCACGAGGACGCCACTCACGGTCGAAGACGGGGATCCACTCGAAGACGAGTCGGGCCAGCAGCACGAGAATGTAGATCAGGACTGCCGCGTTGAGGATTCCGGCAACGATCTGGATGACGTTCACGTATCAAGTCTGCGGGAAAGGAACCGCCTCCGGATCCGCTTGCGCCACGGCACCCTCACCCGACACCGCAACATTCTCGGGTGAGAGCAGGAAAACCTTGCTCGTCACGCGCTCGATGCGGCCGTACAGGCCAAGCGACAGGCCGCTCGCGAAGTCGATGAGACGACGCGCGTCGGCGTCGCTCATCTGCGAGAGGTTGATGATCACGGGAACGCCCTCGCGGAAGCTTTCGGCGATCACCTGCGCGTCGCGGTACTGCTTGGGGTGCACCGTGACGATCTCGTTGAGAGCGCCGACTGCGGGCTGACGAACCACCGCCGGACGGTGAATCGGCGTGACCGGGGCGGCCTTCTCGACGGATGCCGCGGCAGACTTGCGCGTGGGCGCAGGCGCTGGCGTCTCGTCGTAGACCTCTTCCTCGTCGGCGAGGCCCAGGTAGACCATGGTCTTCTTCAAGGGGTTCGACATCGCATCCTCCGTTTGCTCGTCTGCTCCGAGGTTAACCGCGCACAGGGCGCGGACCCGTGATTGCCGTGCCGATGCGCAGGTGTGTCGCGCCGGCGTGAATTGCAGCTTCGAAATCGCCGGTCATCCCGGCCGAGATCCAGGTGGCGTCCGGGAAGACACGGCGCACGGTGTGCGCGTGGCCGGCGAGCCGTTCGAAGGCTGCGGCAGGTTCTTCGCCCAGGGGGGCGACAGCCATGACTCCCCGGACCCTCAGTCCGAGACACCCGGCGGCGTGCTCGGCGAGCGCCGAAAGACTCTCCGGGGCGACTCCCCCGCGCCCGGGGTCGTCGGTGAGGTTCACCTGGATCAGGACGTCCAGGCGCACCTCGGCCTCGGCATCCAGCGCATCGGCGAGCTTCGGGCGGTCGAGCGAGTGGATGACCGAGGCCACGCGACGCACCGCCCGCGCCTTGTTGGTCTGCAGCTGACCGACGAAATGCCACCGCAGGTCGGACAGATCCCCGACCCCGACGACCTTCTCGAGTACTTCCTGAACCCGGTTCTCGCCGACGTCGCGCACGCCGAGGCCATAAAGCTCCTCGACCAGCGACGCCGGATGGAACTTCGTCACGACGATACGAGTGATGTCTTCAGGCGAACGCCCCGCTTGCCGCGCAGCAGCAGCGATACGATCGTCGATCGACGCCAGACGATCCGCGAGCTGCGCGTCCGACTCAGTCACAACTGCCGCCTCGAGCCGCGCACCCTCGCCGGCGCGGATGCGGTCACTTCAGGAAGTCGGGGATGTCGAGGTCGTCGTCCCCGAACGCCGAATCGAAGGCTGCATCCGAGATCGAGGGCACCGGAGCCAGTTGCTCAGGACGCTGCGGCTCGTCTTCGGAGTCTGCGGCTGCACGCTGCTCGACGGGCTCGCGACGGACCACCGGGGTGGCATCCGGACGCGCTTGCGGCTCGCCACCGTCGAACCCGGCGGCGATCACCGTGACGCGCACCTCGTCACCGAGCGTGTCGTCGATGACGGTACCGAAGATGATGTTCGCCTCAGGGTGGGCGGCTTCCTTCACCAGCTGGGCGGCGTCGTTGATCTCGAAGATGCCGAGGTTGGAGCCACCTTGAATCGACAGCAGCACACCGTGCGCACCCTCGATGGATGCCTCCAGCAGCGGCGACTCGACAGCAAGCTCTGCAGCCTTGATCGCCCGGTCCGCACCGCGTGCCGAGCCGATTCCCATGAGCGCTGAGCCCGCCCCCTGCATGACGGATTTCACGTCGGCGAAGTCGAGGTTGATGAGTCCGGGCGTCGTGATGAGGTCGGTGATGCCCTGGACACCGGCCAGCAGCACCTGGTCCGCGGTGGCGAAAGCCTCGATCATCGAGATCCCGCGGTCGCTGATCTCCAGCAGCCGGTCGTTGGGCACCACGATGAGGGTGTCGACCTCTTCTTTCAGGCGCGCCACTCCCGACTCGGCCTGGCTCTGGCGGCGGCGACCTTCGAACGAGAACGGCTTGGTCACCACACCGATCGTGAGCGCGCCGATCGACTTCGCGATCTTTGCGACGACGGGCGCACCGCCCGTACCGGTGCCGCCACCCTCACCGGCGGTGACGAACACCATGTCGGCGCCGCGGAGCGCCTCTTCGATCTCTTCGGTGTGGTCCTCTGCGGCGCGGCGACCCACCTCGGGGTCGGCGCCGGCACCCAGCCCTCGGGTGAGTTCGCGCCCGACGTCGAGCTTGACGTCGGCGTCGCTCATCAGCAATGCCTGGGCGTCAGTGTTGACGGCGATGAACTCGACCCCGCGCAGGCCGAGCTCGATCATCCGGTTGACGGCGTTGACGCCTCCGCCGCCGACGCCGACCACCTTGATGACTGCAAGGTAGTTCTGGTTCTGGCTCATGCCGACTCCTGTGCTCGTGTCCTGCAACCTTCAACCTCAACTGGAGGTATAAAGTATTGCTGGGTATGTATTTCCTAGACACGAAGCTAAGCGTCGACTCCCCCGATTCCGCGCGCTTGCGGGGGCGTGTCGCACATCCCGTTCTTTTCGTGCACCCGCTCGGCCCGGTGGGCTCAGCGGATCACTGGATGACGACGGCTGACGGCGACGAGACGTCGTAACGCGAGACCGTGTCCGGCGGGCGCGATTGCATCGCCGCAGCCAGCGCCACCGACTTGTTCGAGGACTCGTCAGCGTTGCCCCAGACGATCTCGGTGCCGGTTCCACCGAGGGTGAGGGTCACGTCGTTGGGGGTCGTCGCCGACGCCGCGGTCACCTGCGACATGATCGTGTCGGGAAGCGACCGCAGCACGTGCCCGACCGCCTCGAATGCTTCGGATGCCGTTCCACCGGTGATCTCCAGCACGGGTCTGCCGGGAGCCGGGGTCTGTGTCGTCGAGAGCGCGACGCCGGCGGCATCCACGAGGGTGAACCCGGCAGGTGAGGCGATGACCCCGATCGGGGTGCGTTCGACGACGCGCACGATCAGATCATGCGGAGGCCGGGCCTCGACGGTGTACGACTCGACGAGCGGGAACGCGACCAGCGCCGCTTTGATGGCGCTCTCGTCCACAAGTGGCAGTGGCGTGCCCAGCTGTGACGACAACGCGTCGGATACCGCTGCGGTGTCCAGCTGCTCAGCGCCCGCTACCGTGATCGTCTCGACAGCGAACAGCGGGCTGTACGCCGCCCCGACGCTGCCGAGCGCTACGAGCACGACTGCCGCGATGGACCCGAGCCAGATCGCGCGACGGCGACGGGCCCTGACGGTGAACCGCCGCACCTCGGACTTGAGCGCGCGCCGCCGCGCACGCGCAGCGCGCCACACCTCGCGCATACCCACCGGCGACGAACCGTCAGAGCCGGGCGCAGCTGCATCTTCCGCGAGCGGCTCGGTTGCTCCGGCCTCGTCTGCGCCGAGCGCCCAGGTCGGAACGCCGGGAAGGACGGAGGCGGCATCCCGAGCGCTCGAGCCGGTGCCGGCATCGGTCGGGAGGGGCCAGACCGGTGCGGGAGCGGTGATTCCGGTGAGGTCGATCGGCTCCGTCGGGGCGTTCTCGACGGGAACCGATGCCGATTCAGCCCACCGGTCCGTGGGGGCAGCTCCGCGTTGCTCGGGTGAGACGCCCCGTCTGCCGTCTCCGCCGGATGGGGTGCGCAACGAGGATTCGTCGTCAGCGCCCGACGGGGCCCCGGAGGGCGGGAGCGGAGTCGGCCGGCGCACCGCTACTCCGCCGGTGCGCCCTGCTGGCCGAGCGCGGCGAGCACGTCGGGAATGATGAGGTAGACGTTTCCACAGCCGAGAGTGATGATGTAGTCCCCGTCCCGCGCGATCGATGCCGTGTAGGCAGCTGCGGCCGCCCAGTCCGGCTCGAAGTGGACGCGTTCGGCATCCGTGAACCTGCTCGACACGAGTTCGCCGGTGACCCCCGGGATCGGGTCCTCGCGCGCGCCGTACACATCGAGCACGACGGTGTGGTCAGCGTGGCTCTCGAGCACCTCGGCGAATTCCGCGGCCATGTGTTGCGTCCGGGAGTAGGTGTGCGGCTGGTGCAGCGCGATGATGCGTCCATCGCCGACGACGGTGCGGGCCGCGGCCAGGGCTGCGGCGACCTCCGTCGGATGATGTGCGTAGTCGTCGTAGACTCTGACGCCGCGCACGATCCCGTGGAGTTCGAAGCGACGCACCGTTCCGGCGAACGCCTCGACGGCCTTCACGGCATCGGAAAAGGCATGCCCCAGGGTCAGGAGCACAGCCACGGCTCCGGCCGCGTTGACCGCGTTGTGCTCTCCGGGAATCGCCAGCGCGGCCGAGACCGTTTGCCCCGCGTGGGTGAGCTCGAACGACACAGGTCCGTCGGTGCGGATGCCGTGCACGCGCACATCGGCATCTTCCGCCTTTCCGAAGGTCATGACGCGCGGGTGGGTGAGGTGAGGAAGGATCCGACGCGCGCCCTCGTCGTCCGACGACAGGACGACGGCCTCGCGCGCCTTGTTCGCAAAGCTCGCGAACGCGGCATCGAAGGCTTCCCGGCTGCCCCAGTGGTCCAGGTGGTCGGGGTCGATGTTCGTGATCAGCGCGACAGCCGTGTCGTAGAGAAGGAACGTGCCGTCGGACTCGTCTGCTTCGATGACGAACAGATCGTCAGCACCGGTGCCGCTGGAGACACCGAGATCGGCAATGACTCCCCCGTTGACGAAACTCGGGTCGGCACCGAGCGCACGCAGCGCCGTGACGATCATCCCCGTCGAGGTCGTCTTGCCGTGCGCTCCCGCAACCGAGACCAGCGGGCGGCGGCCGATCAGCCAGTAGAGCGCTTGAGAGCGATGGATGACGGGCAGTCCCCGTTCCTTCGCCGTGACGAACTCAGGGTTTTCGGGCCAGATCGCCCCGGTGTGGATGACAGTGTCGGCATCCTGCAAATGCGCGGCGTCGTGCCCGACGTGGACACGCGCTCCTCGGGCAGCGAGGGCCTGGAGTGCCGCACTGTCGGCGCGGTCGGATCCCGAGACGCGGATGCCGCGATCCAGGAACATGCCCGCCAGGCCCGACATCCCCGAGCCGCCGATACCGATGAAGTGCGCTGCCTCGATGGTCTCGGGGATCGGGAGGCTGAGGTCGGGTCTGATCATGACCCGACAATCCTAGGTCGGCGTCGCTGAGGAACTCCTTCGGCACGCGGCCTATCGCAGGCTCACCGTATCGATATTCCATGATCGGGAATATGCTCGGGGTCATGGCTACCGCGCGACCTGACACGACCTTCTGGATTCTGACGGCGCTCGCGAACGGACCGCAGCACGGCTACGGCATCCTCCGGAGCGTGTTCGAGGCATCCGGCGGCGCGGCGTCCCTCAAGACCGCGACCCTCTATGCGACGCTCGATCGCCTGACCGCGAGCGGCGCTGTCGAGGAGTCGGGCGAACAGATCGTGGATGGGCGCGCGCGCCGCTACTTTCGCCTGACATCCCAGGGCGTTGCGCAGCTCGAGAGCGAAACCGCCGAGCTCGAGCAGCGGGTCGCCGCCGCCCGCCGGGCGCTGGGCACCGCAGCGGGCGGCGGTGCGAGACCGCGCCCCGCTCATCCGCGGAGCGCGCTGGCATGAGTCTCGACCGAGACCGCTTCGAGCGCCTCGTCCGCTGGTACCCGCGCTGGTGGCGCGACGCGAATGCCGCGGTATTCGTGGGCACAGCTATGGATGCCGCCGAAGCGGGCGGGCTGAGCGCGCCATCGCGCGGTGAACGAATGGCAGCAGCGCTGGCGGGCCTGGGCACCCGCCTCGACGCCACCCCCGCGCGCGTGGCCGGCGCTGCCGCGCTGGCCGTGTCAGCTCTCGTTGCGGCAGCTGGCCAGCTCGGGCTCACCTACGCTGCCCCCTGGCTGTTCACGACGATTCTCGTGACTCAGGTCGGGCTGGTCCCGGCTCTGTGGTGGACGGTAGCCCTCGCCAGTGCCCGGCATCGTCTTCATCTCGATCCGATCCGCACGCTGGTCGCGCTCGGCATTTCCATGATCGCGACAACGGGCGCCGCGCTCGCCTTCACGTCCTGGAGCGTCGGGTTCGATGAGGCGGACGCCGGCGACCCTCGCTCCCTCTTCTCGGCCCTGTTCCCCGCCTTCATCGCACTCGGATCGACAGCAGCCGCATGTGCAGTGGTCGTGGCGGTCAGCGACCGGCTCGCGCGTCGCCGCGGGATGCGGGTCCTGATCGTCGGGACGAGTATCATCGGCGCCGCGCTGTCGCTTCCCCTCGCGGCCGTCATGCTCATGTCACCGATCACGACATTCCTCGTCTCTGCCGCGGCGGTCGTGATCGTCGCCCTCGTCTGGCCCGGGCACCGGGAGCGCAGCAGTGCGACAGCCTCTGCTGTCGACTCGCATGCGGGCCGGGTCGGACGGCGACGCGCTGCGCGTGCGCTTGCCGTTGCCGCCATCATTACGTCGCTGCTGTCGATCACCTTCGCGGTGACAGGGTCTCTGTACACGAGCCTCGACGGCACCGAAGCGATGCTCGTCGGCATGCGCGCGTCAGCCGGATGCGGCATCCTGGTGATCCTCGCGCTCGCCCTCCGCGCGCCGCGGCGGACCGCGACGCAGCAAAGATCAGTGTGGGGGGCCACAACGCTGGGTGCGCTCACGCTTGTGCTCGTCGTGACCGGATGGGGAACCATACTCCCGTCTGGCAACCCTCGCCCGATAGGCGCCGTCGTCTGGCTTCTTCCGGCTGCCGCGATCGTCTGGCTCGTGTGGGCCGCCTCGTGGCGAAACCGATCCCTCGCCCTGGCGGTCAGCCTCATCGTCGCGGTGGCGTTGCCGATCATGGGGCAGATCCTTGCGGCTGTTCTCGGCATCCTGACGCCGATCGTCGCGATCGTGTTGGTATGCCTGCGGGTGAGCGCACCGGTGCCGCAGCACATGCAGGTCGAGCTGGCTTGAACCTCATGGAACTGTATCGACACATTGCGACAATATTGATACAAAAGAGACATGTCTTTCGAGTTCGGCATGGTCTGGTTCACCGCCGCGATCTTGTGCGCGCTCGCCCTGGTGCCGATCATCTACCTGATCAGAAGCCGACGGCACGACCTGAGCGCGCAACAAGCCGCGCGATACGAGCGAGTCGTGAAGCTACCGTTCGGAACCGGCGAGAACTACCTGCGTCAGCCCTGGCGGCGTGTTCTGGCCCCCATAGCCCCCGGAACTGCGTCTGTGGGCGTGGCCGCTGTCCTCGCGTGGCGTTTGGTGCAGCCCAGCCGCATCGCGACCGAAACCGTGCTGTGGTGCGCCGGGCTTCTTGTCTTCGCGATCATCGTTTTCGTCGTGATGCGCGTGATGGAGCGGATCGTGCTATCCCAGCCGCAGGTCGCCAGCGATGACCTCCAGCTGGCGTGGGACGACCTGTTCCGCGCGGACGCGCTGTGGTCACTGCGCAGCGCCGCAACAATGGCCGCAGCACTACCGCTGGGAATCGCTGCGGGAACGCTCACCCTGACCCCGATTGCCGCCACACGCCCGGAGTTGTCGACGCTGATGAGCCCATGGACTCCGGTGTTGATCGCCGCAGCGCAGGTGACGTACTCGCTGGGGCTCGGGAAGATGGCAGCGTCACGATATCCGGCCGCGTTGCGCCCGCAAAGTCGGCGATTCGCGAGCCCGTCGGTCGAGCTTGCCCGGGGAGAAGGCGCATGATCGTCATCGACCCCGCCTCGCCCACACCTCCGTTCGAGCAGCTGCGCGCGCAGTACGTTGCGGCGATAGCGAGCGGTGAGCTGCCGCCAGGCTCTCGGCTGCCGACAGTGCGCCGACTCGCCGGCGACCTTGGACTTGCGCCGGGCACGGTGGCTCGGGCCTACCGGGAGCTCGAGACCACGGGCCTCATTGAAACGCGCGGCCGTTACGGCACGTTCGTGTCCGTCGACGAGAACGCCGCGCTCGGCCAGATTCAGCGAGCTGCCGCAGCCTTCGCCGAGCAGGTCCGTGGCCTGCGCGTCGACACCGATCAGGCCATCGCGGCCGTGATCGCAGCGCTGAAGACCACCGAACCGACGAACTCCCCGCCTGAGGTGGCAACCGTGCGCGCCGACGGTTAGGCGAGGGCCTCGTCGATCATCGCGATGAGATTCTCGGTGCCGGTGCGGATGCCGATCTCCGCGGCCTTCTCGGCCATACCCGCCCGCTCGTCGGCATCCGTCAGCAGGGGCAGGATGCGGTCCCGGACCGTC
>CEPH01072870.1_pt1 | contig 27799 bp, 23 predicted proteins | sample 530571 | NCBI WGS metagenome assembly CEPH01 (sample SAMEA2620413, study PRJEB7988) | marine metagenome | biome: marine biome (ENVO:00000447); feature: surface water layer (ENVO:00002042); material: "saline water (ENVO:00002010), including plankton (ENVO:xxxxxxxx)" | depth 5 m | reverse complement strand
GATCAATCCGAGCGGCACGAGGTCGAGTACGAGCCCCAGCGCGAGCTGGCGGACGCCGCCGACGCGAAGGTTGCCGCACTTCTTGGGGATGTTGCGGAATCGCTGAACCAGGAAGCGGCTACGGACGGTGCCGAGTTCCTGGCCGCAGAGCAGGCCGTATACGCGGCACACCGCGCCAAAGCGAATGCACCCCGTTTCCGTAAGCGCTCGGCCACTCGAACCGCGAAAGACGCAGACGCCCGCCGCGAGGCGGCAGAGCGGATCGTGCACGCCAGGTGGCAGAGCATTCCGCATAGCGAGAGCGGCCTCCCTGCCTGGGCCAAGGCAGTCGCTCAGCGCCAGGCTGACCATGAGCCTGAGATCATCGAAGCACGCGCGGAAGCTTCGAAGACCCATCGGATCGCCCAGGAGATCGCCACGCGCCAGTCGCGAGAACGCGCGGCGCTGTACGAGCGGGTACTTGAGAACCGCCGTCCAGATGCGGTCGCCGCACGGGTCAAGAATCTGCACGAGCAGGCGACACGCGATCGCCGCTACCTGACCCAGCTCGAGGTGCTCCCACCAGATGAGGCGGTCAGACTCATCCACGAGCGCGCTGCTCAGGCAGAGGCTCAGCGCCTCACCTCCGATGAAGCCCGTAGAGCAGCGGGAGCGCGGGCGAAGCGGATCGAGGCTCCAAGCCATGAGCGGAGCCGAGGTCGCTCCCCATACCGTGACGGGCCGTCGTTGTAGTCGGTGGCGCCGAACCGAGCCGAACGAGAGTAAACCGGGAGAAAACGGCCAAAACAACGGGTTCGCCGATAGGCTCTGAGTTATGACTCCGATCGAACTCGTCAAGCCGGTGCCCTCGTGAGTGAGCCCTGGCTGTCTGCCGACGACATCGCCGCTCACCTGGGCGTCACCAAGGAGACGGTCTACGTCTGGATTGCCGATAAGGGGATGCCCGCGCACAAGGTGGGGCGTCTCTGGAAGTTCCAGGTCAGCGAAGTCGATGAATGGGTGCGTTCGGGGGGAGCCTCATTATAGGTCAGCTAACGAATGTCGGAGGTTGGGCATAGCCTGAAAAACTTTCGCGCGACAGACCGAGCAGCGAAGCAACGAAGGGAGGAGAGCACGCATGAGCAGCTTCAGTATTGGACCGGTGAGCGTCGAGGTGTTGGTTGGTCAGCACACGATTGCGGTGGTCCCACCGAGCCAATGGCATGGCGATAGGCAGGAACGCCCCGCGCACGCCGCCCTCGCCAACCTCAAGGCCGACGACGGCCTCCGCGCACAGGTCTCGCTGGTCAGGTGGGATGACAGCGACGAGATCTCGCTCGGGTTCGCGGAGCTGCTCGCAGGACCGTCGGACTATGAGCGGCTGGAGAACGCCGGAGCGATCTCGCCGAAGCTTGTCGACGACAAGCTGGTCGCGCGGATTCGCGCGCTGCGCTACGGGAAGGCTGGGCGAGCCACCGGCGCGGCGGTCGAGTGGTCGCAGATCAGCGAGTGGGCTGGCGGCGACGCGCAGACGTTGCTCGCCGACCTCGGTGCGACGCGCACGGGCGCGTATGGCGTGCTGCTGCCGAGCGCGACGCGCTTCAAGACCGAGCCGGCCATCGAGGTGCCGATCGCCGACCCGGCGGCCTTGTTCGCCGTCTACGCGCTCACGCGCGTCGTGCCGATCATGACTGGCTATGGTAAGGAATCGGTGGAAGGCCCGAACGCATGAGCGGCGTCGACGTCTCCATCGCGCTGCCCGAGGACGAGACGCCTGGCGAACTCATCAAGGGCTACTTCACCCTCATGCGCGCATTCGGGTGGGATCTTTACGTCACAAGCCACTGCACCCTGCGGGAATCGCTGGGGCCGCAATGGTTCGCAGCCCGCATCAGCGAGCTGAAGGACTCGGACCCGAAGAACTGGCGACCCAACCACCGCTTCGAGCCGCAGGATCCCGGTGTGATCCTCCGCGACTACATCCACGAGCAGGATTCGCCGTACCTGAGCGTGTTTGGCGGACAGTTCCAGAAGCAGACCGCCGCGAAGAAGATCCTCGCCACCAGGAACACGTGGTTCCACTTCGGCGACGATCCGACGACCGCCCAGCTTGAAGAGGCGGCGAAGGTCCTGCGCGGATTCGTGCAGTCCAGCGACATGCACATCGCCGGACGCATCGACGCGCTGATCGAGCGCCTGAGTGACCTGCGAACGGGACGCTATCCCGCGGATGCCGTGCCGAGTTCGCCCGCGCCGGTTCCTACCGTCACCGAGCCTGCGCCGCTCGATGCGCCAGAGGACTTGCCGCGCCCGAGCATCGGCGGCACCTGGGTCGGCCCCATCCCGGAGCTGCGCTACCGCATCACTCGCGCGGGTGACGTCGTGCACCCCGAAACGATGGAGTCCGTAAGTCCCAGGGTCACTGGCGACTTCGCCGACAAAGTGCGCGCCTGGACTGCCGTCGAACCGCGTGGCCGCGAGCTGTGGATCGACACCGACGGAGCCGTCGGCGGTTTCATCGGCGCAACTCCGCGACTGCTCGGCTACCTCGGCCCTGACCCGGAGGGCGACATCGCCCGTGGGTTCTTCACGCCGCACTTCTATGCCGTCGACGGCGACGAGATCGCCGACCTCGACTCGGGAGAGCACCGCAAGACGCCGTTCGCCCAGGGGCTCGCGGATGGCGCGATGCTCCGGGTGACGACGTATGGAGACGTCCTGGTCATCGGAGATACAGATGGCATAGAGCGGGTGGCGACAGTAACTGCCGCCGGGTGGTTCCCGGGGCACCTGAGCTAAGCGTGGAGATGAGATTAGGCAAATGACTACACCTACCGTGAGCGACCTGATCGTCGATAACTCCGACGAGCACTGGAAGGCACTGGACTACGTCCGTGAGTGGTGCCAGATCAGCGAGTCGATCGACATCGCCACCGGTCACTTCGAGCTGGGCGCATTCCTCGCGCTCGACGGGGAGTGGCAGAAGGTCGACAAGATCCGGCTGCTGATCGGCGGCGAGACCAGTCGTCAGACGGCCGATGCGATCGCCGCCGCGCTCGACCACTCGATCGAGGTCGAGCGCGCCGACGGCGACCCGCTGCTGACCGGCGCCCCGGCGGTCGTCCAGGCGATTCGCGACGGGAAGATCGAAATCCGCACCTATCGGGAGAAGAAGTTCCACGCGAAGGCGTACATCACCCACGGTCGCCTGTCGGTCGTCGGCTCGGCGGCGCTGGTCGGCAGCTCGAACTTCACGAAGCCGGGCCTAACACAGAACGTCGAACTGAATGTCCGCTTTGGCGGGGTGGAGGTCCGCGAACTGCAGACATGGTACGACCAGCACTGGGAAGACTCGATTCCGGTTCAGGCCGAGCTGCTCAAGGTGCTCGACCACAATATCCGCGAGTTCACCCCGTTCGAGGTGTGGATGAAGTCACTGCAGACACTCACGCAGTCGGTGGATACGCCGGATCGGGAGTGGGAGACGAGCGAGTCGAAGATCTACCCGACCCTCGCGCCCTATCAGCAAGAGGCATTTCATGGCCTGCTGTCGATGGCGCAGGCGTGGAAGGGCGGTTTCCTCACCGACGGTGTCGGACTCGGCAAGACCTTCGTTGGCCTGATGCTCACCGAGTACTACTCGGTGCGCAAGCATCAGAACGTGCTCATCTTGGCGACGAAGACCGCCGAGGATGCCGTTTGGCGCAAGGAGCTGCAGGAGCGCCTACCGTTCCTCGACGGCGAGTTCACGAACGTCCGGATTATGGCGCACACGGACTTCCAGCGTAAGGATGCCGCCGAGCGGGTTGCTCGCCTGAAGGATCGCGTTGACGTGGTGATCATTGACGAGGCGCACAACTTCCGCAACCACGGTCCCACGGACTCGCGCTGGTGGAAAGTGCAGGAATTGTGCGAGGGCAAGACCGTGTTCCTGCTCACGGCGACGCCGATCAACAACTCGTTGCTCGACTTTGCTCACCAGGCTGAGCTATTTACTGGGATGCAGGAAGGCTACTTCACATCGCTCGGCATCAGCGGTCTCACCGCCTACCTCTCCGGGGTGGAGCGCGCCTTCTTCATGGCTCGGTCTCAGGCCGCGATCAGCGGGGCACCAGTAGACCTCACCGACTTCGATGATCTGCTGCGGCAGGACAAGCTACTCCAGGCGATCGTGTGGCAGAACACCCGCAAGTACGCGAAGGAGAGTTCGAAGGCGGCAGGTGGCCCGGATGTGCTTTTCCCGGAACAACAGAAGCCAGAGGTCGTGCCGTACAGCCTGAGCGGGCACTATGGGCGACTCATGGACGAGATTGAGTCTGCCTTCCAACGCAGCGCCCCGCTCTTCGCGCTGCCAATGTACTATCCTTTGGCCTTTTCCAAGGATCCGGACGTTGATACCCGCGCCCAGAATCGACAGCAGCAGGTTGTGGCGCTGATCCGCACGATCTTCCTGAAGCGGTTTGAGAGCAGTATCGCGGCCTTCGCCGGTTCCTGCCTGGACTTGACGACGAAGGTGCTCGACTGGCTGGCGATGAACAGTGCTGGCGACGAGGCTGCCGAGGAGCGCCTGCAGACTTGGACGGGCACCTATGGGGATTTGCGCAAACGGGTGCACGACCAGTTCCGACCCACTCGGGAGTTTACCGACATCATCGACGTGAGCGATCTGACTGCGGAGGAGTTCGACGAGCTGGAGCTGGCCCTCGACCCCGCCGAGTACAAACTCGATGAGATGCGGAACTCCGCGTTCGACGATCTCGACCAGCTCCGCATCTTCCTTGAGCTGTCTCTCGTGGCCGAAGGCGGCGACGACAAGTATGATCAGCTCCGCACTCTGATCGACCCTGCTCAACCCCTTGGTGCCCACCCTGTCTTCGACCCGCAGTTCCGCGAGCAGAAGGTTCTCATCTTCACCGAGTTCGCCGATACAGCGCGGTACCTGCATGAGCGTCTTCTCGCTGACGGTATCGCGGATGTCGATCGACTGGACGGCTCACGCACCGCGGACCGGGTGGCGATGATTGAGCGCTTCGCCCCGGTCTACAATCGGGTCTCGCCCGCCGACCGGGCGAAGCAGGCGCCGTTGCGCGTCCTCATCACAACTGACGTGCTCGCTGAGGGTGTGAACCTCCAGGACGGCACACTGTTGGTCAACTACGACCTGCACTGGAATCCGGTTCGGCTCATCCAACGCATCGGCCGTGTCGACCGTCGGCGCAGCCAGGTTCAGGAGGATGAGATCACTGGCAGGGTGGAGGCGCGGATCAAAGAGCGGAAGGAGATCCGCATCCGGAACTTCCTCCCTCCGGATGACATCGAACGGTTGCTTGCTCTGCATGGCCGGGTCGAGGGCAAGATCCTCCTCATCTCGAAGACGCTGGGCATCCCGGGCGGGAAGCTGCTGCACGCCGACGACATGCTCGACGACGTGAAGGTGCTGCAGGCCTTCAAGGACGAGTACGAGGGGGAGCTGAGCCCGCTGGAGCAGCTTCGTCTCGAGTACCAGGAGCTCATCGCCGCCGACCCAGGCCTCGCCGATCGGATCGAAGCTTTGCCGCGCGGCATAGGCACCGGTAAGTCCTGCCCCGAGAAGGGCGTCTTTGCCTGCCGCGAGGTGCCGACGCATGTGAAGACCGAGGACGGTCCCGGCTACTGGACGCTCGACCGACCCCAGGTGGTGTGGGTGCTGGATCGCGATGGAGAGCAGAGCGAAGGTGTCGCTGAGATCGCCGATCTGATTCGCAGCGATGCCACGATCGCAATGCTTGGCCCCACTGCGGCGGCGTCTCAGGCATTGCGCGCCGCCGAGCGCGAGCAGGCTAAGCGGTACCGCAAGAACGTGCAGCTCCCGCTCGACGCACCCGCACCACGGACCGTGGCCTGGATGGAGCTTCGCTGATGTCGACAATCACCGAATACCTGAAGAAAGCCGGCTCCTCGCTGCAGGCCTTCGCGGACTTGTTGATCTACGGTCTGAAGTGGCCGATTCCGAGCGGATTGGAATGGGACGACCTGCCGATCGACTGGAGTCCGGCCGAGCTTGACCTCGATCCGGAGAAGGTCGGTCCCATCCGCATCCATCAGTTGAACATCGTCACCGATCAGCAGGTCGGCATCCTGGTCTTACAGTTCGATGGCAAGCGCCTCCCGGTGGCGGCCGTTCGTCGCATCATCGAGCGCTTCCTGAAGACACCGGGCGGTAAGACCCGTAGCGGTCGGCGACCGGCGTGGGAGGAGGACCGTGTCCTCGTGTTCGCCATCTCGCCGCAGGACAACTCGATCCATGCGATCGGTGTCGGCCGTGAGGACGGCCGCCGTGTGCTGCGCTCCCTATCCTGGTCGACCGGATCGACGCCGGCGCGACTGGAGTTGATCGCCGAGCGCGGCGTACCGGAGCTCGTCTGGGGCGACCGTGGGCCGGCACTCACGACCGGCCTATCGAGAACTGCAGGCTTCGGGGCTTACCGGGGCGCGATCCGGTCGGCCGCATCGCTTGCGGCACGGATGGCTGAGGTCGCGCGCGAGCTGCGGGAAGAAGTGCTCGACCTGCTGGACGTCGAAACCGAAGGCGGCCCGATGCGCACTCTCCTGGGCGAGTTCCAGGAGCGCCTACTCCCGGATCTCGATCACAAGAAGTTTGCCGATGTCTATGCCCAGACGATGGTGTACGGCTTGCTGTCGGCACGCGTGACGCATCCGGAGCTGTTCGCCGGAGATCGCCCCCTGCTCGGCATCCGCTTCTCTAACGAGCTGCTCGACTCGATCTACGCCCGGTTCCGCGAGCAGACCGCAGGCGAGCTCGACGTCGACGAGCTCGGCCTCGGGGAGCTGGCAGGTGAACTCGCGAAAACCGATATCGAGGAGCTCCTCGCCGACTTCGGCTCGAAGGATCGGAAGATGGATCCGGTTGTGTTCCTCTACGAGCAGTTCCTTCAGCAGTACGACAGTCGACAGCGGATGGATGCGGGTGCGTTCTACACACCACTCCCGGTCGTTAGGTTCATGACGCGCGCCGTAGACCACATCCTCAAGACGACATTTAGGTTGCCGCTTGGGATTGCCGACCCGGCGACATGGTCAGAGGTGTGCCGCAACCTCGGTATCATCCTTCCCGACGACACCGTGCCGGACCGACCGTTCGTGTCGATGGTCGATCCGGCGACCGGCACCGGCACCTACCTCATGGAGTGGATCCGCGTCGCACGCGAGTCTTACGTCGCTGCGAACGGCAACGACAAAGGGTGGTCGAAGCACTTCGAGGAGCATGTCGCCCCGGCAATGCATGCCTTCGAGCTGATGCTCGCTCCCTATGCGATCGCGCATCTGAAGTTTGCCGTTGAGGGCCACGCTTCCGGGATCGAAGATATCGAGCCGACGATCCTGCTTTCGGACACGCTGCAGCACCCTGCTCTCGGGGGGAACACTGGTCTCTGGAACGAAGATGAGGATGACCCGATCGCTGTCGAGGCGGAGCGGGCCGACACGCTGAAGACGCGGGAGCGCTTCACCGTGGTCATCGGCAACCCCCCTTACAACCGTGAGCAGGGCACGGCCGCGGGCGAGCAGCGCGGCGGTGGTGTCGTGCGGTACGGCTCCGGTCAGATCAAGCCGCTCATCAACGACCTGACGAAGCCGATGACAGACGCCGGGCAGGGCGTCCACATCAAGAATCTCTACAACGACTATGTCTACTTCTGGCGCTGGGCCACCTGGAAGGCGACGCAGGACCTCGGTGACGGCCCCGGCATCGTCGCGATGATCACCGCGTCGTCGTATCTCAGCGGCAAGTCGATGAGCGGGCTCCGCGCACACCTTCGCGACGTGTTCGACGACTTCTACGTGATCGACCTCGGCGGCGAAGGCCGCGGGGCGAACACGGAGGAGAACGTCTTCGACATCCTCACACCTGTCGCGATCGGCATCGGGGTGCGGTCCACAGGCACCCGTAACACGTCGAAGAGCCGTAACTGCCGTGTGCACTTTGCGCGGGTCAGCGGCAGCCGCGCAGACAAGTTTGACTGGCTGGAGCGCGACTTCGGCGATGTTGAGTTCGTCGATGTGCCAGGCAAGCACCTCGACTCGCTCGCACCCGCGGCGAGCGGTGCCTACGCCGACTGGCCGAGCCTCGACGATCTCATGCCGTGGTCGCACAGTGGATCCCAGGTGAAGCGAACGTGGCCGATCAGCCAGTCCGCCGACGTACTGCGGCGACGATGGGAGGCACTGCTGTCTGCGAAGGACAGGGTGACAGCGATGAAGGTTAGCCGTGACCGCACCCTCGACTCGACTCCGGCCGCGCTCGGATCGACAGGGCGGCTTGCGGCACTGCGAAGCGTTAGGCCTGGCGACGCCCCGGAGTCGATCGAACCGTACGGGTACCGCAGCTTCGACCGGCAGTTCGTCATTGCGGATGCCCGACTTGCGGATTACCCCCGACCTGAGCTCTGGGCAGTTCGCAGTGATCAGCAGATCTACTTGACTACGTTAACCTCGACGACGCTCGGCCACGGCCCGGTGCTCACGGCGACGCCTTACGTTCCGGATTTAGACCACTTCAAGAACCGCGGAGCTAAGGACGTTTTTCCGATGTGGCGAGACAAGGAGGCTACCGATCCGAACCTCGGCCCGGTCCTTCTCGATCGACTCGCAGAGGCGCTCGGTGAGGGCATCAGCCCGGAGGAGATCGTGCAGTACCTCTACGGGATCGGCGGCACCGCCGCGTTCAGTGAGCGCTTCGCCGAGGAGCTTGCGGTCGCCGCCGGCCCAGTGCACCTGCCGATCACGAAGGATCGTGCGCTATTCGGCGCGGTCGCGACGCTCGGCAAGGAACTGCTCGCCTGGCACACCTGGGGCGAGCGTTACACAAACAAACCGATCCCGCTCGGCCCTGCCGCCGAGGTCGCGAAGATCACGGGCAAACCGGAGCGCTTTGGCTACGATGCCGCATCGCAGACGCTGACCGTCGGTAACGGTGCCATCGCCCCGGTCTCGCCCGAGGTATGGGACTTCGAGGTTTCCGGCATGAAGCCGCTGCAGAAGTGGCTTGGCTATCGCATGGCGAAACGCCAGGGTCGCACCTCCAGCCCGCTCGACGCGATCACCTACGACGAGTGGGCATTCACGGACGAACTGCTCCTGGTCGTCGGCATCCTGCAGCACACCGTCGACCTCACCCCGCGCGCCGCAGAACTCCTCGAGCGCGTCCTTGCGGGCTCCCTCTTCACCGCTGAGGAGCTGAGCTGATGCGCAAGGAAGCAAGGCTCCTGAAAGAGAAGGCGGTCAACTCGCTGCTCTTGTCAATCGATCACTTCAACCGGGTGACCGATATTGGTCGAAGTGAGGCGGTTCTCATCTTTGCCGATCACTCATTCGAGATGCTGCTCAAGGCGGCGATTCTCGCGAAGGGCGGAAAGATCCGGGAGCCGAGGGAGAAGAACACCATCGGGTTCGATCGATGCGTCCGCAAGGCGCTCTCGGATCTCAACTTCATCACGGAAGAGCAGGCGCTGGTCCTTCAGACGATCAACGGACTCCGCGACGCTGCGCAGCATCACCTCGTTGAGCTTTCCGAAAGTCAGCTCTACTTTCATGCCCAGTCGGGAGTCACTCTGTTCCGAGACATCCTGAGAGATGTCTTCTCGGAAGACCTGGGCGCGGTCATGCCGGAACGTGTTCTCCCGGTCTCGACAGTGGTGCTGACCGATCCTCTGGCAATGTTCTCATCGGAGGTCGAGACCGTGCGTGAGCTGTTGGCGCCAGGACGGCGTAAGCGGGCTGAGGCAGCAGCCAAGCTGCGGGGTATTGCGATCGTCGACGGCGCACTGCGGGGCGATCCTTTGCAGCCGGGAGATGGCGAGCTTCAGCGCCTCGGCCAGCGTCTTGTTGCAGGTGAGACCTTCGCTGATATCTTCCCCGGCATCGGCTCCATCAGCTTCAGCACGGATGGTAGTGGGCCACAGATGGGGCTGCGGATCACCAAGAAGGAGGGGGTGCCGGTAACTCTAGTGCCCGAGGGCACGGCGAGCTCATCGGTGGTGGCTGTGCACAAGGTCGACCTCCTGGGTTTCTACAATCTTGGTCATGCTGAGCTTGCGCAGAAAGTGGGCCTGAATCGCTCGAAGACGACCGGGCCTTGACCCTCGATCGTGGACACGGTGTCGTTTCGGTTATGCCGCTTCCGCGAGGGTAGCTGACGCGGTCGCCGCGTAGGCGGCTTCGTAGGCGTTCGGGCTCACGTGGCCAATCGCGGAGTGACGCCGACGGGTGTTGTAACGGTTGGCCCACCGGAACACAGCCCGGTAGGCGGTGGCCTGGTCGGGGAACGCTGCAGCGCCTTCGAGGAGCTCGCGTTTCAGCGCGGCGTTGACGCTCTCCGCCAGGGAGTTATCGGCACTCGACCCCACCGCACCCATGGACTGCGTCACCTTCAGTCGCTCGCAGAGCTCGGCGTAGGCCTTCGAGGTGTAGACGCTGCCGTGGTCGCTGTGAAAGATCGCGCCGGCCAGTGACCCGCGATCACGGGCCGCGGCGCGCAGCGCATCTTCGACGAGCCCTACGCGCATGTGGTCGGCGACCTGCCAACCGGCGAGCTTGCGGGAGCCGAGGTCGATGCAGGTCGCGAGGTAGAGGTTCGACCCGTCCGCGATCGGCAGGTAGGTGATATCGCCGACGTACCGGCGGCCTGGCTCACCGATGGAAAAGTCCCTCCCGATGAGGTCGGGGAAGCGCCTCCCGGACTGGTCCGGGATCGTCGTCTTCACCCGTCGGCGCAGCCGGATCCCGGCGAGGTCGTTCTCGCGCATCACGCGGGCGACCCGCTTGTGATTCACCCGCTCGGCGGCCGGGACGCCGTCGTTGAGGTCGGCGGTGATGCGCGGTGCCCCATAGGCGCGATCGCCACCCTGATCGGGGTCCTGCAGGACACGAATCCGCGCCGCCAGCGCCGCATCGTCCGCCGCTCGCGCAGCCCGTCCCGGGGCCGCCGCGAGCCAGGCGTAGAACGACGACCTGGCGATCTCGATGACCTCGCACAACCGCTTCACGCCGTAGGCGTCCTTGTGGTCCTCGACGAACTGGAAGCGGTTCACCAGTTCGTCTCCCCGGCGAAATACTTCGCCGCCTGGCGGAGGATGTCCCGCTCCGTCTCCAGCTTGCGTTTCTCGGCTTCCGCGGCCGCGAGCTCGGCCTCGAGGCGGACGATCCGCGCCGCCTGCGACTCCGACCGCCCCGACGCCGGCACCGACGTCGATGCGGTCGTCGCACCGGTGCCGAGCTTCTCAACCCACTCCCGCAGCGCACCCCGGGAGATCCCCAGATCCGCTGCGATCGCTTTCAACGTCGCACCGGGCGTGGACTCATACAAATCCACCGCCCGCTGACGGAAATCGTCCGTGTAGTTCTTCCTAGCCATCCCTTGGATTCTCGCTTCCCCAGCGCCGTGCTGGAATCAGCGTGTCCAAGATCAGGGGTCAGGGGCCACCGCGGCAATAGCCGTGGCAGGTCTCAAATCCGATACCGACTGCCACAAGGAGGTGGCAGTCGGTAAAGCGCGATACCAGCGATACTCGCAGAAGGCGATCGATCGCATCCAGCGGCTGGTCGAAGAAAAGGGTGCTGATCAGATCTGGGCGGAATACAAGGCGATGCGTGAGGATCAGGCTGTCCGGACGGCATAGGCGTCAAGATTCAGGTGCTTCGCACCGAACTCGATGTCGTCGCCGCAACCTAAGATTGTCCGCAAGCAAGGAGACGTGAGAGATGCGGAGTGAACGTGCGCGCGTGCTCATCACGGTGAAGGCATCGCCGGAGCCATCGAAGTCGTACGGCGACACCGTGTGTGTCGCCGGTGTCCGCTTGCACGAGGACGGAACTGGATCGTGGGTGCGTATCTATCCTGTGGCGTTCCGTCATTTAGATACTGACCAGCAGTTCAAGAAGTTCGAAGTCATCGAGGTCGATCTCGTCCGTTCGACGAAGGATGCACGCACCGAGAGCTTCCGTCCGAACTGGGAGACGCTGTCGCGGCAGAAGAAGGGCGGCGACTTCAAGACCTATCCCATGGATGCTCGTGGTTTGATACTGAACCAACTCATCGGCCCGACCATGTGTGAGCTTCGCGCTGGTGTTGAGGCTGATCTCAATGCCCAGTCATTGGGCCTCGTGGAAGTGCGCGAACTCAGGGCGCTGAAGTTCGAGAACCACGGCCCGTGGACCGAAACCCAGGTTGCGAGCATGACTGCGGTGATGAGCCAGCCTGACATCTTCGGTGAAGTGGATAAGACTCCGATCCTTGTGGCCCCACGGTACAAGGTGCATTACGACTATCTGTGTATGAGCGAGACCTGCAAAGGCCACAAGCCACGGATCCTCGACATGGAGTTGAGTGCGCTCCAGTACCACCATCGGTTCAAATCAGATGATGAGCTGAAGGCAATCATCGTCCAGAAGTTCCACACCGAGATGTGGAACGAGAAGGTTCGGACGTACTTCTTTGTCGGTAACTTTGGCGACATCGTCAAACGGAAGAACTTCTCGGTGCTGGGTGTCTATCGTCCAAGACGAGAGGCCGACTACGGCGCGACGCTCTTTTAGGCGGTGACGAGTCGGGCCCGGAGTTCTGAGAGCACGATTTCGCGGTGGCAGCGGGTCTCGTCATGCTCGAAGCAGAGCAGTGCGACCGTACCAGCTTCAGCAAGCTCGAGAACGTGGTCCATCGCTGTGCGCGCTGCGGCTGTGTCCAGGAGTTCTCTGAACTTCTCGCGTGCGTGACGAGCTTCAGTACCTTCGAGCTGCCCGAAGCCCTCTCGGTTGTCGCGAGGGTTCCCGAGCGCCGGAAGGTGCTCATATCCGATGTTCTCGCGGATGAGCCGCTCACGAAGTGCGGTCTTCGATAGGCCACGTTTGCGAGAGATTGGGTTCAGGCGAACATCCACGACCGTCGTGACGCCCCTCAGGCGCAGTCGTGAGATGAGTGCTTCAAGGTCCAGGCCTTCGTAGCCAATGCCGATCACGTCTGCTTCCATCATCATTAAGTCTCCCATCCCAGAGGTGAGCCGCAAACCGCCTGTTGGATCAGGCTGCACTAACCGGCCTGTGATCGACGACGCGGCCGTCCTAATGGCACTGGGGCCTTGCGATCTGCGTCAATAGGGTACCATTATTAGTACGTTTACGCCAGGAGGCAAAGCTATGGGGTATCGACGTGATCTATGGGAGATTGCCGCGACCCGCAACGGCGTGGTGACCGTCACCGAGGCGAGGGATGCGGGCGTGCCCGCTGTCGAGGTGCGAAAGCTTGCCGCCCGCGGTGCGCTCCGCGGGTGCGGGCAGGGTGTCTACACACATCGCGACGTGCCGACGACCTCGTTCACCGAGCCGATGATTGCCGTGGCTCTTGCCGGGGAAGGGGCCTTTCTGCACCGTGAATCCGTGCTCAATCTGCTCGGGCTTGGGCAGTTCAATCCGCCGAAGGTGCGTGTGGGCACGCGTCGCCGTGTGCGACGCAAGTTGCCGGAGTGGATGGAGCTGGAGAACCGGCCTGACGTTCCCGATGAAGATCTCACTCGCTACGAGGACGTCCCAGCTACGACCGTTCGGCGGGCGCTGGGAGACATGCGGGATCGGATGCCGCCTGACCGATGGGAAGCTCTGATAGATCAGGCGCTGCGGCGAGAGCTAATCGGAGAACAGGAAGCCGCTGCGTGGCGTGAATCTTCCTAGCTCCTCGCCGACCGCTCACTCCCATGCATGGAGGCGGGGATTCCATTGGCCTCTCGCTGTAGAGGACAGCACCAGATCCGCAAAGCCTGCGACCGCGGCGAGTACGTCGGTAAACGCCGCGGGTAGTTCGCCTTCGCGGTGGGCACGGGTGCGCCACGCACGGTATTTCTGCTGAGCCCGTTCGTTCATCGACGCAAGGGTGGGCAACAGGGGTGCAAGTGTGACTTTGCGGTACTCAGCGACGGTCTCGATCGATGTGCGGAGTTCCCCTGCATCGACCGAGTGGAGCCGGATGAGCGTGTAGACATCAGCGAAGTCGCGCCAGCGAGTGTTTGCAGCGCCGCGGTCGACGGCGGTGACGAGCTTCTCAGCGAGCACCATCGTCAGCGGGTAGCCCAGTAGCGTCACTGGCGGGAGCCCGAGATCGGTGACAGGAGGCAGCTCGATGAGCTGGGGCGCCGGCCAGATAGGGTCACCGAAGTTCACGTCCATTCCGACGGTCAGCCGGGCAGTGCCGAGCGTTGCTATGAGCTTGACCCGTACCCCGGCGTACTCGTCCTCGTCACGAATCGTTGTCGCGGTGACGCTCGCGGGATCGAACACGAGGCCGTCGGCAAGCTCTAGCCTCGCGATGGCGCGGACGCGCTCGGCGACCTCGTCCGGATCATCGGTGAGCCGCGTTGCCTGCAGATCGATGTCCTTCGTTGGACGGCGTGCGGCGAAAGCGGCGAGCAGCACACCGCCCTTCAGAACGAAGTCATCGCGGTACTCAGAGCTCGCAATGCGTGCCAGCAGCCCTTCGAGCGCGTACAGGGTCATTAGCTCCTGCACGTCTCCGCCGGTTTGCCGGGCGAGTTTTCGGAGCGCGATGGTCGCGTCGCCCGCCGAAGTCCCGTGCTGCGGGTTTGGACTCATAGCAGAACCTCCAAGGCTTGCTGGATCGCGGGGCGTGCCTTCGGGAAGTCCTCGGCCATCGTGACCAGTGAACCGGGGCTGTTGTCGCGCTCGCGCAACCACTGCTTGAGTGCGCCCATGGCGAGGTCGCTGCCCCATGCGTGACGCAGGCGGAACAGATCGATGAGGGTCCGCTCGGCGGAGTAGAGGCCGATGGATGATCCATCCGGCAGCGCATGCTCGGTGCGCCCGATGCTGAACGTGTCTGCGTCGAAGCGGTGCCAGGCGATGGGTGCATGGTGAACGGTGACCGGTTGCGTGCCGCGGGGAATGGCGATGTCGCTTCGAGCTGGGATCTCGTCGGTCAGGTCGTGCAACGACAGTGCCGTCAGGAGACACAGCGTGGCATCGGGTCTCTTGGCCGCGATGGCGATCCACGCTGCCGTTGTGTCGTCTGCGAGCCCGGATCTGAGGAAGAGTCCAGGCGCGATGCGCTCGAACTCGCCGGAGTCGATCAATCGATCGAGGCCATGGCGCGTGAGACCCTGTGGTTCCAGATCGCCGTAGCGCAGTAGATCGGGTAGCGTCGCGATGTCCATCACCACCTCTTATCAGCAGAATCTATCACAGATACAGCATACCTGTTATGGTTTCTGTTGAACAGTATTGGTTCAATCCGCGTCGTCGCGGCTGTCGCTGCCGAAGAAGATGACTGCCAGCCGGTCGGCTTCGGATAAAAACCGCACACAACCGCGGTATGTGTGATCGGATTGTATCCATGAATGATCAGCTGAGAACGCTGGGGGCCGTCGTTCGGATCGAACGATGAGTCACGCTACTTGCGTCGGGATTCACGATGCACTCTTCGAAGAAGTGCCACCGCGATGACAAGTGAGCCCGCCTGCCAGTGCCGAGTCGAGGGCTGCAATTGCGACGGCGTCGCAAATCTTGCCGAGCACGGTTTCGACCGATGCGCTTGCTGCCTCGCCGACTGCCCTGACGTTCATGACGGGCCTTCCAGCAGGGTCCGAAACGGGGCCTTAAACCCCTCTGCGGGGTCCGAATGAGGTCGTATCAACCCGCGACAACCCGTAGACTAAGAGCGTAAGAACCGCATGAATACGCGGATCGAGCAGGTTTGCACGGAGCATCCCGGAGAGCCAGAGCCCCTCAGTTGTTCTTGGTTCGAGTCCAGGTACCCCAGCAAGAGAAACCCGCGGAATCCCGCGGGTTTCGTCGTTTCTGATGACCCGCGCGTGCGACGCACCCCCGTCGAGGGCGCGCCGTCGCGAGCCCTCGGGGGCGCCTAGGCTGAGCCCGTGACAAGTCGTGAGTCGCAGGCGTGGGAGTGCCCGACGTGCGGCGACCGGCTACGGTACGAGATCCTCGACGATGAACGTTTCCTCGTCGCCTGGTCGTGCGTCAGGTGCGGGCTCGTACGCACGACGGAACCCACCTAGGTGTATGAGGCCAGGAGGTTGTTGACGCGAATTGGCACGAGCGTGGCCGGCGGCTGACCGTCCGCGGCACCGTGCGGGCGGTGGTAGTTGTAGTGCAGGTTCCAGCGCTCGAGGGCGTTGGCGCGTTCGTCTTCTGAGGTCCATGTCCGTGCATAGAGGAACTCTTCGGCAAGGATCCGGTTGTACCGCTCGATCTTTCCGTTGTGGCGGGGCGTGTAGGGCGTGATCCGTTGGTGCCGCGACCCGGCCAGTGCATCGGCGAACGCTGAGGCGCGGTAACAGGATCCGTTGTCGGTCACGATCCGTTCGATGTGCGTGATGCCATGAGCCGCGAACCATGCCCGCGCTCGCGCGAGGAACGCAACGGCCGTCGCGGCCTGCTCGTTCGGCAAAGCCTCGGTGTACGCGAGGCGTGAGTAGCCGTCAATCGCTGAGTGGAGGTAGACGTAGCCGGCTCGCGTGCCGCGGGTTTTCGTCCGCGCGACGGCGCGAGCTTCCGGGCTGTCCTTGCCATGAGCCCGCCATCCGCCGCCATCGGGGATTCGGCCGACCTTCTTGACGTCCAGGTGAACCATGTGGCCGGGGCACCGAGCGACAATCTTCCTCGCTTCGCGGTTACTTTCCCCGGTCGGGTCGATGAAGCGGCGCCGGTTGAGCTGCAGGTCGGTGAGGATGCGACTCACCGTGCGCCGACTGATCTGAATGCCGACCTGTTCGAGCTCGAACGTGATCCGAGCCGCTGACCACTTGTGCTCGCGCCGCATGCGTTCGACTTCGCGAACAACGACGTTGGGGGCGGCTGTCGGGGATTGCTTAGGCGTCGATGAGCGGTCGAGCAGACCGACCTCACCGAACTCACGATGGCGATGGACCCACTTTGACGCGGTAGCGCGGGAGATTCCCATCTCAGCTGCCACGTGAGCGATCGGCCGGGTCTTGCAACGCTCGACCAGCCGCCGACGTCCCTCGACTGACAGTGGCGAGTTGCGGTGAGTCATGCACGTCCTTCGAAGAATGTTCCAGTCGAGTCGCTGAGTCCCGGACCAAGCCCCCCATTCAGCCGTCGGCTACTGACCCTCGTGGTCGCCGCCTGACACGCCGAGGCCGACGTTCGTGGTGTCGCAGCAGGCCTCCGGCGATTCGGAACTGGCTCGACGCCGCCTATGGGCGGCGCCAAGGGCGAGTACTACGAGGAGGGAGATGACCGCGAGCGCCGCGATCGGCGCCGTGTGAGCCTGAACCCAGCCGGACAGGGTCGTTGAGAGCCTGGCGACACCGCCGGCACGGCCGGTCGCGACGAGGTTGTTGTCGGCGGTGGCGGCGGGCCACCAGTACCACGCGAGGTAGACGCCGGTGAGCAGCAAGACGGCGCCGGTGATCCGGGGGCCATAACTCCCGAGGCGTGCGACGTGGCGGGTTAGGCCGGTACCCGCGGCGGTGGTCGCGAGTGCGAGCAGCAGCAGGATGCTGGCTGAGCCGGCGGCGTAGACACCGAAGACTAGCAGCAGCCCCGCGTAGCTGGCGGTGGCCTGTGCCTGGGCGATGACAGCAAGGATCACTCCGAAGGTGCACGACAGGGAGGCGAGGGCGTAGCCGATCCCGAAGACCAGCATCCGGGCGGTTGGCGGGAGGCCTTCGGTTGCTCGGCCGGTGATCCGGGGCAACCGCACGGAGATCGAACGGCCGGCCAGCATCCACAGGCCGAGGAGCACCAGTAGGACGCCTACGGCGAGACCGAGTTTGGGCGCTGCCTGGATCAGGCCCCGAGCCCCGGCGCTCACCAGCAGGCCCGCAGCTGCGAGGGTGCCGGCGAACCCGATCGCCAGTGCGATTCCGGACCGCAGGGCCCTCAGCAGCCGCACCGGGACGGGCGAGGCGTCAGCGTCGCCGAGGGTCTGGCTGATCCAGGCCGGCAGCAGCGCGAACCCGCATGGGTTGACCGGCGCCACCATGCCGGCGGCGAAGGCGAGGCTGAGCAATCCGCCCATGGATCAGGCTCCGGCCTTGACGAGTTCGGCGGTGATCGTCTTCGCGTCGGGCTCGGTGGCACGGAAGGTCACTTTGCCGTCGCCGTCGATGACGATGAGGGTGGACAGGGCGGCAACGTCGAATCGCTGGGACAAGGCGGCACCCTCGTCTATGGCGGCCGGGACGTGTTCGGCGTCGACGTACTCCATGAATCCCTCGATGGTCTCCTTGGACTCGCCGGGGTCCATGTCGACGGCGAGGAAGCTCGCCCCAGCACCCGACTTCTCGGCAGCGGTGGCGGCCTCGCCGAGGGAGCGGACGCCTTCAACGCATTCGCCGCAGCCGACGGAGAAGAAGAACACCGCGGTCGGCTTCCCGCTGGCGGGCAGGCTGACCATCTGGCCGTCGATGCTAGTAACCGCCGCTGGCGTGCCCGCATCTGCGGCTGGTGTGGCGTCGGTGTTTCCGCAGGCGGTCAGAGCCAGGGAGCCTGCAAGCAGGAGGCCGGCGACCGAGAGGGTCGCGCGGCGGGTGCGGGTAAGCGTCATCGGTTCTGGTCGTCCTTCGTGTCGCTGGGGTGGGGGGAGTTCACAGGCGGGCAACAGCCATGCCTGGCGTTGTTGCCGCCGCTGCGGCGCCGCGTGGTCGCGAGGACCGCGAGCACCAGGACGGCGATGCCGGTGCCGATCACCCAGGGGTTGCCGAGGAACCCGCCGACACTGGCCAGCAGACCACCGGCGAGGAGCAAGGGAAGTAGGGCGCAGCAGGCGACCATGAGCAGCGCGGCCCCGGCTCCGAGGAGCAGGCCGCTGCCTCCCGGTTGGTCGTCGTGGTGGACTTCATCGGAGTGGAGTTCCCTTCGGTGTTCTTGGTCAGCAGCGGCAGTGGCCGTCGTCGGCCACTGCCGCGTTGGCCTGGAACTGGTTGAGGAAGCCGGTCGTGAGGTCGGTACCGATTCGATAGGCAACGGCCACGGGCACGACCTCGGCGCGGGGGTGCTCGGCCAGCCAGCCCGCGGCGTCCTCATCGGAGGTGAAGTAGTGGACCTGGTTGCAGAAGGAGGACCGGATCGAGGTGATCTGGTCGGGGTTGACCAGCGACACCACCGCGGTGGCGGGTTCGACGCTGGTGACGCCGGCGACGGGGTCGATGGTGACCCGGATCGGCTCGCCGCTGGTCGGGGAGACCGACTCCACGCTCGCCGCGCGCTCGAGCAGGGTCGGAAAGATCAGGGTGTCCAGGGCGCACCAGGTGTAGAGCTCCTCACCGGCCACGGTGAACCGGTGAGGGGTGGGGCGCAGGGTGAGGCCCTGGCCGATGATGCGGCCCTGGTCGTCGTACTCGGTGTCCGGCACCACGGCCAGACCCGTGCGTACGTCGTCGACCGGACGGCCGGCGGCCGCGGCGAACTGCTCGACGGTGACCGGGCCGCCCTCGACGATCAGCCGCAGCAGCGGGATCGATAGGACGGCGTCAAGGCCGGTCTCTTCGGTGTTGTTGAGTCGTTCGGGCAGTTGCGTCGTGAGCTCCGACATGGCGGTACCTTCTTCATGAGTCGGGTGGAGGCTGTCGGCTGCGGGTCACGCGCAGCAGGACAGCTTGGAGATGTCGGTGGTGAAGGCCTTGGCGGCGATCCGGATGCCTTCGGTCATGGTCAGGTAGGGCGCCCATGCGTCGGCGACCTCGGTGACGGTCTTGCCGAGGATGTGGACACCGGCGGCGGCGAGCTCGCCGGCGTCTTTGGCGACGGCGGTGAGGCCGAGGATCTCGCCGGTCTCAGCGTTGGCGACGATCTTGATGAAGCCGCGGGTGTCGCGGTTGACCAGCGCCCGGGGCACGTAGTCCAGCGGCAGGACGCGGCAGTCGCAGCGGATCCCGGCAGCGAGCACCTGGGCCTCGGTCATCCCGACCGCGCCGATCGCCGGACTGGTGAAGGTCACCCGCGGCAGCCGGCTGTGGTCCACCGACCGCTCAGCGCCAGCGAACGTGTTCTCGGCGACCATGTTGCCGTGGTGGGCGGCGACGTAGACGAACTCGGGGTGCCCGGTCACGTCGCCGGCTGCCCAGATCCGGGGGTTGGAGGACTGCAGTTGGTCGGTGACCACGATCTCGCCCGTGTCGCCGGTCTTCACCTCCACCGCATCGAGGTTCAGCCCATCGGTGACCGGTCGGCGGCCGAGGGCGACGAGGACCTGTTCGGCGTGGAATTCCTGCTCGCCGCCGGAGATGTCAGCGGTGACAACAACCTGGCCCCTGACGTCGTCACGGGCAACGTGGGTCGGGACCGCACGGCGGACCACGCGGATGCCCTCGTCGGCGAAGACCTCCTGCAGCGCCTTGGATACCTCCGGCTCCTCCTTCGACGCCAGCCGGGAACGAACCAGCAGGGTGACGTTCGACCCGAGCCGGGCGAACAGTTGGGCCTGCTCCAAGGCGACGTAGCCGCCGCCGAGCACCAGCAGCGAGTCGGGAACCTCGGTCAACTCCATCGCCGTGGTCGAGGTCAGGTAGCCGGCCTCCTCAAGACCGTCGATCGGTGGGGCCCATGCGCTGGCGCCGGTGGCGACCAGGTAGTGATCAGCGTCGATCGTCTCGACCGCACCGTCAGTCGCGGTGACCTCAAGAACGGGCGCTTCTGGCGTGCCGGCGAACGCAGCGTCGCCGTGGCGGATCTGCCAGCCGTAGGCGTCGGCGACGTCGACGTACTTCTCACCCCGAAGTTCCTCGACGAGGTCCTGCTTGCTGCTGATCAGCGCGGGCATGTCCACGTCGTCCGCTGTGGTGGCGATCCCCGGGAAACGGTTGCCCGCCTCGGCAGCGGTCTGGCGGGCCTCAGCGGCGGCGATGAGCGCCTTCGACGGCACGCAGCCGGTGTTCACGCACGTGCCGCCGAAAGTGCCGCGCTCGATCATCACCACCGACTTGCCGAGCGTGGTCGCGCGGATCGCGGCGGCGAACGCGGCGCCACCCGATCCGATGATCGCAAGGTCGTACCTGGACTGCATCCCGATTCCTCCCCTGAGTCTTGAGAATTGCTCTTGATGCAGCCACAATGGACCTTCCAGTGCGGGGGAAGGTCAAGTGCGACCTGTGACACATCGGAGACCCAGATGAGGATCGGCGAACTCGCCGAGGCGGCCGGCACCACCGCCAAGACCCTGCGGTTCTACGAGGAGCAGGGCCTGCTTCCCGCGGCCGAGCGCACCGCGTCGGGATACCGCGACTACGATCCGGAAGCAGCGACTCGGATCGACTTCATCCACCGCGGCCAGGCTGCCGGACTTACCCTCGCGCAGATCAAACAGATCCTCGACATCCGCGATGGAGGCGAGATTCCCTGCGGCCACGTCCGGGACCTCCTAGACGTTCGTCTGAAGGACATTGAGCGCCAGATCTCGGATCTCGTCTCCCTCCGCGACAACGTTGCCGCCCTCCGCGACGCAGCCGCAGAACCCGAACCCGAGACCTGCAACGCCGACGAGGTCTGCAGGTACCTGTAGCCAATCCGAGATGATGCGCGCAGAGGCGGAGCGTCCTGCCGCGACCTTCCTACGTGACCACAACGTTATGGCCAGCAACACCTAGGCCGATCGAACCGGACCGGAACGATCGGGCGCGCGCGGGGTCGACTCTCGCAGGCTGGATGTCGAAGGAGGCCCCATGATCGCGGAACTCAATCGACTGATCGATGTCATCGACGACGATCTATCCGAAGACCTCGATGTCGCGTCGCTGGCGCGGGAGTCGGGCGTGACGGAGTACCACCTGCGGCGGATGTTCTCGTCTTTGGTCGGGATGCCACTGTCGGAGTACGTGCGGCGGCGACGGATGACGGTGGCAGCTGCGGCGGTCGTCGCCGGTGACCCGCTGCTCGACATCGCGGTGCGGTTCGGGTACGGGTCGACCGAAGCCTTTGGCCGGGCGTTTCGCGCGGTCCACGGCTCGACGCCCGCCGAGGTGCGCGTGAGTGGCGGTCCCCTTCGTACGCAACCGAAACTCAGGCTCCGCCTGACCGTCGAAGGGAACACCACCATGGACACGCGCATCGCCGAACGCCCCGCGTTCCGTCTGGTCGGACACGCCGCTCGCGTGCCGCTCATCAACGAAGGAATCAATCCGCACATCCAGACGTACATCGCCGCACTGCCTGAGAGCGAACACGCCCGACTCAAGGGGCTCAGCAGCACCGAACCGAGCGGCTTGCTGCAGGTGAGTGACGGCGTCGATCCGGACTACCGGGAGGGAACCGAGCTCACCTACCTGCACGGCGTCGCACTGGATGCTGAGGCCCCCGTGCCCGACGATCTTGATGTGATCGAGGTCGAGGCAGGGGAGTGGGCGGTGTTCCGCACGTCAGGACCGTACCCCGCAGCGCTCCAGGAGGCCTACGCGGCCTCCGCGTCGGACTGGTTCCCCGCCAACCCCTGGCAGCTGCGTCCCGGTCCCTCGATCGTCGCCGTCCTCGAACGCGCCGACGACTTCAGTACCGCAACGACGGAGCTCTGGATGCCGATCGCACGCCGCTCATAGGTCACCTGCTCGGCGCCTACCGCATCGCGGTCAGCAGTCCTGCGGCATCCAGCTCGAACTCAGCGTCCAGCCTCAGCCGATCCAGGAATCCGCGGTCATGACTGACCACGATGATCGCCCCGCGGTAGGCGCCGAGCGCATCGATGAGTTGCTCCGTGGTCTGAAGGTCGAGGTTGTTGGTCGGTTCATCGAGCACGATCAGCTGAGGTGGCGGGTCGGTGAGGAGCACCTGCGCGAGCGCGACGCGAAAGCGCTCGCCGCCCGAGAGGGCTCCGACGGGCCGATCCACCATGGTGCCGCGTACGAGGAGCCGCGCGAGCCGGTTGCGAAGCTCAACTCGCGGAACGTGGGGGGCGACCCGTGTCACGTTCTCCATAACGGATGCAGCGTCGTCGAGGTTGTCGAGCCGTTGTGAGAGCTTGCCGATGCGGTGAACGTGCGCGACCGCCGCGGCCGTCCCAGGCGCCGCCGCCACGCCGGAAATAAGCCCCTCCAGCAGGGTCGTCTTGCCGACCCCGTTCTGTCCCGTAATCGCGATGCGCTCCGGTCCCTGGATGATGATCGTGCGCCCGTCGCTCCCCGTGAACTCGGCGATCCGCTTGCCTGGAGGGACGGCCGGGTCGGGAAGGTCGATGCCAAGGCGGTCGTCATCACGGATGCGTGACTCGGCCTCCTGCAACGAGCGCTGCGCCGACTGCATCCGATCATCGAGCAACGAGCGCTGCTTTCCTTGGGTCTTTTCGGCAGAGTTGCGTCGGTCATTGACGACGGCGCCGATGTACTTGCGGTTGGCGGCATCCTTCTTCCCCTGCCGCTGGCTGTGCGCGATACGCTCGGCTGCGGCGATGCGCTGCCGCTTCTCGACGCGCACCGCGTGCTCCGCGGAGCGTACCGCGCGCTCGGCCGCCTCCTGGTCCCGCGAGACCTGCTCTCGGAACGCGGAGTACGGACCGCCGTACAGCGTCAGCGAACCGGCCCGCAACTCAGCGGTGTGCTGCATCAGCTCGAGCAACTCGAGATCGTGACTGACGACGATCACCGGACCGCCCCATGCGCCGATGAGGTCGTGGACTCGCGTCCGTCCGTGGGCGTCGAGATTGTTCGTCGGCTCGTCAAGCAGCGCAATGTCGGCTCCACGCATCCGGATGCCGGCGAGCGCGGCGACTGTCGCTTCCCCGCCCGAGATCGTCGTGACGGGTCGGTTCAGGTCGTCGATGTCGACGCCCGCAGCGCTCAGGGTGGCGATCGCTCGCTCTTCGATGTCCCAGTCTGCGCCGATCGTGTCGAACAGGGCGGGGTTGATCGCTCCCCGTTCGATCGCGGCTATCGCGTCCACGATCGAACGGATGCCGAGAAGATCGACGAGGGTATGGCTAGGGTCGGCATCCGTCCGTTGGGGCAGATAGTCGACGACGCCTGCCGCCTGGACGGATCCCGACGTCGGCCGGAGTTTCCCGGCGATCAGGCGCAGCAGCGTCGACTTGCCGACACCGTTGAGGCCGACCAGTCCCGTCGAGCCGGGTGGGAACGAACCCGACACGGCGTCGAGAACGCGGTGGCCGTCGGGCCAGCTGAATGTGAGGTCGTGCAGAACGACGGAAGGAATGGGGGCAGGCATGCGGAACTCCAGAACGTGTCGGTTCCTGACGAAGTCAGGGGTGACGCTGACACGGGTCCGCAGAAAGGGAGGATGGTCCGGTCAGCAGGGGATGCTGAAGCCCGAACCTGTCATGTCTCTTCCTTGCCGTTCACTCCCTCTCACGAGCAGCGGATGCCGCTGGAGTGCGACCTCAGTATGCCACTGCCGCCGCTGTACGCAAACGCGCCCGCGCGTTCCCTAGTGGGACAGGTGCTTCGCGAGGAACTCACGGCACCGTTCGAAGGCGACGTCACCCTCGGGATGGACACCCGGGAAAAAGTAGAAGCCGTGCGGCATCCCCGCGGGCCAGTAGCCGTCGGTGGGAGAGCCTGCCTTCTCAACCAGGGATGCGAACTCCCGCGCCGAATCGATGATGGGGTCGTGCGTGCCGGTCGCGAGAAAAAGCGGCGGGTATCCGGCCAGATCACCGTAGATCGGGCTTGCGAGGGGCTCGGTCCACGGCGTCGTCGGCAGATAGGCGCTGCGGATGAGCGCGAAGAACGGGCTGTCGTAGACGATTCCGCGCGGCGCCTGCTCTTGGAACGAGGGCCACCTCTCCTGGGTGAAGTCCGCGAACGCACCGAGCATGATGACCGCAGCGGGGGCAGGGAGATCGTGCGAGCGGGTGTAGAGCGGCAACGCAGCGGCGAAGTTCGAACCGGCCGAGTCGCCGGCGACGGCGACGCGCGACGGATCGCCGCCGACTCGGCCCGCCTCCCGCACGAGCCACGCATAGACGTCGGCGACATCGTTCAGGGGCGTGGGGAAGGGATACTCCGGAGCCATCCGATAGTTCGTCGACACGACGACGACGGAGTTATCGCGCGCCAGACGCCGAGTGATGTAGGCGGTGTCGAAGTCTGAGCCCACCGTGAACCCGCCGCCATGGGCATACAGGATGACGGGCAGCGCGGCATCCTGGTCAACGGCGTGCGGCCGGTAGACCTGAGCACTGACATATCCGTTGCGCACGGGGAGGTAGACCGTCGTCTCCTCCACGTCGGGGACCGTTTCCTCGGCCGAGGGTGGGATGAGCGCCGGATCGGGCTTGCGGATGCGGTCGGCACCGATGTAGCCCGTGCGCACCGGGAGGATCATCATGTCGCGGAGCGCAACGGGCTGGCGATTGTTCGCAATGACCCGGTATGACGGCATCGCGGGATCGTCGGGGGAGATGTAGCTCAGCCCGTCGATCTCCTTTACGACAGTGACATCTTCGGCAGCGTGAGCAGCGCAGCGTCAATCATGTGACCTCCCCGATCCGGGGCGATGCTATCCGACCTGCGCGGCTGGGTCCATCCCCGCGTCTGGTCCGTCGTGTAGGTCTCAGCGCGTGCCCGCAGCCAGACGGATCTGCACGATGTTCTCGGTTTCGTCGATCTCGGCGACCTGCGGATGCGCCTTGATGAACTCCGTGAAGCTGCGGAAGCCCAGGGCGCGCTCGCTGAAGCCGGGATCCAGGCGCGTTATCAGGCTCTTGACCACGTTCGCGTGCTGCCAGTCCGTGCCCTCGCGGTCGCCCTCCAGCCGCAACGCCCGCTCGAGAAGCTCGGCGCCCGGATCTGCGGACTTCTTGCGGCTGCGGCGCGTCTTGCCGGACGCCTTGTCTTCGGCATCCTTCGCCGGCTGGCGCTCGATGCCGGGGAGAGCGTCATAGGTGTCGAAGCGGTCACAGGCCGCGGCGAGGGAGCGGGCGCTGGAGCCTGCAACGCCGACTCCCACGACGAAGCGACCGAGGCGCTTGCAGCGCTGCGCGAGCGGTACGTAATCCGAATCACCGGCGACGATCACCACGTGCGAAAGGTCGGGCAGCCGAAACATGTCCTCGACGGTATCCACGGCGAGCCGAATGTCGGCACCGTTCTTCGCGTACGCAGCGGCCGGGAACAGCTGCACGAGATCGACCGCGCGAGCAACGAGCTGCGAACGGTACTCGGCGTTGACAGGCGACGACCAGTCCGCGTATGCCCGCGTAAGCACGAGTGTGCCGAAGGATGCCGCGTAGTCGATGATCGCGCCGAGATCCACGGTGGCTGCGGCCAACCGCTCCGCGATCTCCGGTTCGGTCGGATCGGATGCGATGCGCTGGCGGTCCCTGCCGTAGGCGTTGCGGCCATGCACGGTGTCGTACCAGGACATCACGATGTTGTCGAAGTCCAGATACACGGCTACGCGTGGGTCGGTTCTCTCAGCCATGCTCACTCCTCGTGGGTCCACGGGCGCCCGCCTGCTTCCCCCCGAGCCTAGTCTCGACATCCGTCCGCCCACACGGGTCGCGCTGTCCCGCAGATCGCGGAGGATCCGTAGGGTGCCAGCATCGGTGGTGGATCGGAGGACGCCCATGTCGCCCGTGTCTCGCGGTTTCGGTGCTCGTCGGCGCGAAACGAACGACCGGTTGCCGCCGGGGCAGTACCTGACGACCGACTTCCCGGTGCTGTCGGCTGGCCCGACGCCTCGTATCGACACGGGTGCGTGGAGCTTCACGATCCGCGATGGACGGGGTGGATCGCGGGCATGGACGGCGAACAGCAGCACGATTGCGAGCGCGCCGACCGCAGCCTGGATCACCGAGACCACCGTGGAGTAGCCGGGATACCAGAGCGAGATCAGCACCGCGGTCACGCCGGCCACCACGATGAGCGAGACCTGTGGCCACAGGATGTCTCGACGCCGTGCAACCCCGAACGCGAGCCCGACAAGCAGCGCAACCGGCACGGCGAGCGCGGCGGTATAGAACTGGTGCATCCCGTCGACGGCCGAGAACATTGCCGCGAAGATCACGAGCCACGCCCCGAGGAACACGGTGACTGCGCGCGAGAAGCGCAGCATCCATAGCACCGACGCGGCAAGAAGTGCCGCCGGCAGGAGCCACGCGATCTGGCCGGCGAGCTGCTCGGTGAACAGCCGCACCGCGCTCGGGTCTCCGGAGAAGGGTGGGCTGAATGACAGGTACTCGGATGAGTCGGCGGTGGCCGAGAAGCGGCCAAGGCCGTTGTAGCCGAACACCATCTCCCAGGGATTGTTGCTCAGTGTGCTGCCGATGTAGGGCCGCGAATCGGCGGGGATGAGCGAGACGATCACGATCCACGTCAGCGACGCCGCAATGCTGATGGTCGCCGACGCGGCGAGGTGCCAGAGGCGCCGGATGACTGGCTGGGCGGTGATCAGATACGCGAGCGCGAGAGCGGGCCACACAGCCCATGCGACGAGCATGTACATCTGAAACGCGAGCCCGATGAACAGGCCCGCGGTGATGAGCCAGCCGAGGCTCCGCTGGGCGAGGGCACGCGCCGCAGCCCACGCGACCAGGGACAGACTCAGCACGAAGAAGGTTTCCGGCTGATTGGAGCGCGACACGGCGATGAGGATCGGTGTCGTCGCTGCCACCGCGCCGGCGATGAGCCCGGCCGTAGGCGAAACGAGGCGCCGACCTGTCGATGCCACGACGACGACCGTCGCCAGGGCGGCCAGCGCGTTCGGCAAGACGACCGTCCACGTCGAGTACCCGAACGCGGCGACGAAGAGCGCGGGAACCCAGAACGATCCCGGGATCTTGTCGAGACTGACGGTTCCCGCTGGGTCGAAGGCGCCGAAGAAGAAGTTCGCCGGG
>CEPH01031865.1_pt1 | contig 28137 bp, 25 predicted proteins | sample 530571 | NCBI WGS metagenome assembly CEPH01 (sample SAMEA2620413, study PRJEB7988) | marine metagenome | biome: marine biome (ENVO:00000447); feature: surface water layer (ENVO:00002042); material: "saline water (ENVO:00002010), including plankton (ENVO:xxxxxxxx)" | depth 5 m | reverse complement strand
GAGCCGCACGAGTGCAGCGCGTGCTTCGTCGGTCAGGGCCACGGCACCGGCAAGTCCGCGCGCATCCGACACCGCCCGGTCGATGAGTTCGGCGAGATCGGCATCCGTCAGCGGCTGCAGCGTCAGCAGCAGCGACCTGGACAGCAACGGCGAGATGACCGAGAACGACGGATTCTCCGTGGTTGCGGCGATCAGGACGACCCAACCGTTCTCGACGCCAGGCAGCAACGCGTCCTGTTGCGCTTTGGTGAATCGGTGGATCTCGTCGAGGAAGAGGATCGTGGAGGTTCCGTACAGGTCGCGCTGCGTCAGAGCGTCCTGCATCACCTCGCGCACATCCTTGACTCCGGCGGTGACAGCCGACAGCTCGACGAAGCGGCGACCGGATGAGCGCGCGACAGCCTGGGCGAGAGTGGTCTTGCCGGTCCCCGGCGGACCCCAAAGGATGACGGATGTCGCCGCTCGCGCGCCACCATCGGGATCCGCGAGCACGACAAGCGGCGCACCCGGCCGCAGCAGGTGCTGCTGTCCGGCGACCTCGTCGAGGGACGTGGGTCTCATCCGCACCGGCAGCGGGGTTTGCCCGGAGAAGAGCCCCGCCGTGTTCGCCATGGGATCCAGGCTAGCCGCGCACGACGACATCGCCGCCGCATCCGAGCCTGGCCGCGGAGGCGCTCCGTATTAGGCTTAAGCGTCCATCCCCCGCAGGCGGCTTCGCCGCATTGAGGTGCCTTCCGTGTCAGACACAGCTTCGTCCTCCACCCCCGTCGAACAGCCCTGGGGCCGCGTCGATGACGACGGCACGGTTTCGGTTCGCGAAGGCGACCAGTGGCGCGTCGTCGGTCAATACCCTGACGGCACCGCTGAAGAGGCTCTGGCCTACTACGAGCGGAAATTCTCTGATCTCGCCTCCGAGGTCACACTCCTGGAAGTTCGCCACCGCCGCGGTGGTGCCAGCGCCGCGGACCTGCGTGCGACAGCTGCGACCCTCAGCGGGAAGATCTCGGGAGCGTCAGCTGTCGGCGACCTCGCAGCGCTGAGCGCCCGGGTCGAGGCTCTCACCGCGTCGCTGACCGAAGCGAGCGCCGCCGAGGCCGCTCAGGCTCGGGAGGCCGTGGATGCCGCGATTGCCGAGCGGACACGGCTCGTCGAGCAGGCCGAAGCGATCGCCGCGCGCGACCCCAAGACCGTGCAGTGGAAGACGGCCTCGGCCGAGATGAGCTCGCTGTTCGACCAGTGGCAGTCTCACCAGCAGAACGGTCCGCACCTTCCCAAGTCGATCTCGCAGTCGCTGTGGAAGAGATTCCGAGACGCGCGGGCAACTGTCGACAAGCACCGCCGCGAGTTCTATGCCGAGCTCGATGAGGCGCACAAGGCAGTTCGTGAGCGTAAGAACCGTCTGGTTGAGCGCGCAGAGGCGCTCGCGCCGCGCGGCGAAGACGGCATCGGCGCCTACCGTGACCTGCTGAACGAGTGGAAAGCTGCGGGCCGCGCCGGCAAGAAGGTCGACGACGCACTATGGGCTCGGTTCAAAGCTGCCGGGGACGCGCTCTATTCGGCACGGGCGGGTCGTGAGGCTGCGGAGGTCGAGGCATCGAAAGAGAAGATCGACGCCAAGCGGGAACTCCTCGAGCGGGCACGCCCGATTCTCGACATGTCAGACCTTGCCGCTGCGCGCAGCGCCCTCACCGCGATTCAGCGGTCGTGGGATGACATCGGTCGCATCTTTCCGCGCGATCAGGAGCGTGCCCTCGATGATGAGCTGCGCAAGATCGAAGTGTCGGTCCGTGCGCGCGAGGACGCCGAGTGGACGCGGAACAATCCCGAGACCACGGCACGTGCCAACGACATGACCCGCCAGCTGTATGACGCGATCACCAAGCTCGAGGCGGAGCTTGCCGAGGCCACCGCACGTAAGGACCAGCGGGCGATCAAGCAGGCAAGCGAGGCTCTCGAGGCCCGGCGCGCCTGGCTCCGCGCGGTCGAGGGCTGACCGGGACTTCTCCACAGACTGACAACAGCGCACCGGCGAGTGAGTCGACCGGAGGCAGACTGCGGGGATGACCTCGCCGTTTCTGTACTTCGTCGATGAGCGACTCTCGCTGGCGGAGCTGTCTGCCGCACGCCTCGACGGGCACCTCATCGAGATCGACGCCGCCTATATGCCGGCAGACACCGTGGAAACGCCCAGCGCGCGGGCAGCGTCTCTGGGGCCCTTGCTTCGCGATCTCATGGCGGCGACTCACCTCTCGGCAGCATGGGTGCACGGTGTCATCAGTGAGCCGCCCTCCCGGCATACCGTGCAGCGAGCGGTGCCGCATCGCATCCACGGCGTCATCCATCGCCGACTCCACTATCGAGACCCGTACCTGCCCGCCAGCGACCTCTACCGGATCGGCGGGGTGCTGGTCACGTCTCCGGCGCGGACGGTCGCCGACCTTGCTCGCGTGGGTGACGCCGACCACCGGACAGCTCTCGACGGCTTTGCGCGAGACCCCGCGACGATCCGGGCAGGCATCGACTGGCTAGAGCACGCCGGCACCGTTCCGCACAAGGTGCGAGCCCTCGACCTGTTGCGTTCCCGCAGCGCTGAACCTACGAGGACGTGACCCGGTAGACGTCGTAGACGGCATCGATGCGGCGGACCGCATTGAGGACGCGGTCAAGGTGGACGATGTCGCCCATCTCGAACACGAAGCGGCTAATCGCCAGACGGTCGTTCGTGGTGGATACGGATGCAGAGAGGATGTTCACGTGGTGTTCGCTGAGTACGCGAGTCACGTCACTGAGCAGCCCTGAACGGTCGAGGGCTTCGACTTGGATCTGCACCAGGAACACACTCTTGGTCGTCGGGGCCCACTCCACATCGATGAGGCGTTCGGGGTCCGAGCGCAGCGATGCCACGTTCGTGCAGTCAGCTCGGTGCACGGAGACACCGCTTCCCCGCGTCACGAACCCGAGGATCTCGTCGCCGGGCACCGGCGTGCAGCACTTCGCGAGCTTGACGAGGATGTCGGGTGCACCGCGCACGAGAACGCCCGAGTCACCGGCGCGCGGCTGACGCGAGCGCCCGACGTGCGGGAGGTCGATCGGCCCCGTGGCCGTGTCGTTCGATGCGCTGACGAGCGCCGTGACCTTCTCGATGACCGACTGCGTCGAGACATGGCCTTCGCCGACAGCCGCGTACAGTGCTGATACGCCTTCGTAACGCAGTCCGTCAGCCACTTCGCTGAGCGTGTCCTGGTTCATCAGTCGCTGCAGCGGCAGGTTCTGGCGTCGCATCGCGCGCGCGATCGACTCCTTGCCCTGTTCGATTGCCTCTTCGCGCCGCTCCTTCGTGAACCATCCCCGGATCTTGCTGCGAGCTCTGGTGCTCTTGACAAAGCTCAGCCAGTCCTGGCTTGGCCCGGCATCCGGGTTCTTCGAGGTGAACACCTCGACGACGTCCCCGCTCTTGAGCTCGGACTCGAGGGGAACGAGCCGCCCGTTGACTTTCGCGCCCATCGTGCGGTGACCGACTTCGGTGTGCACTGCGTAGGCGAAGTCGACCGGCGTCGCGCCCGCCGGAAGTCCGATCACGCGCCCCTTGGGGGTGAAGACGTAAACCTCTTTCGCGCCGATCTCAAAGCGCAGCGAATCGAGGAACTCTCCCGGGTCGGCGGTTTCTGCCTGCCAATCCGAAATCCGCGCGAGCCACGCGAGATCTGCGTCGACGGCTTTGTCGTCGATCTTCCCGCCGGCCATCCGCTCCTTGTACTTCCAGTGGGCTGCCACACCGTACTCGGCCTGCTGGTGCATCTCGTGGGTGCGAATCTGGATCTCGACGGTGCGACCCTCCGGTCCGATCACCGTCGTGTGAAGCGACTGGTAGAGGTTGAACTTCGGGGTGGCGATGTAGTCCTTGAACCGCCCGGGCAACGGCGTCCACCGGGCATGAATCGCACCCAGCACGGCGTAGCAGTCCCGCACCGACGCGACCAGAATGCGGATGCCGATGAGGTCGTAGATGTCGTCGAACTCGCGACCCCGCACCACCATCTTCTGATAGACGGAGTACAGCTGCTTCGGGCGACCGAGTACGCGCCCGCGGATACGCAACTCGCGCAGATCGGTGTCGACGGCGTCGATGACGTTCTGCAGGTACTTATCGCGCTGCGGGGTGCGCTGCTTGACCAGGCTCTCGATCTCGGCGTAGAGCTTCGGATGCAGAACAGCGAACGACAGGTCCTCGAGCTCGGACTTGATGGTCTGGATACCGAGGCGATGCGCGAGTGGTGCGTAGATCTCGAGCGTCTCGGTGGCCTTCTTGCGGGCCTTCTCGGGAGGGACGAAGCCCCACGTCCGTGCGTTGTGCAACCGGTCAGCGAGTTTGATGAGCAGGACACGGATGTCGCGCGACATCGCGACGATCATCTTGCGTACGGTTTCTGCCTGCGCGCTCTCGCCGTACTTGACCTTGTCGAGCTTGGTCACCCCGTCGACGAGCATCGCCACCTCGTCGCCGAACTCCGCGGCGAGGGCATCGAGCGAGTAACCGGTGTCTTCGACGGTGTCGTGCAGAAGGGCGGCCGCCACAGCCTTGGGGCCAAGGCCCAGATCGGCGAGGATTTGGGCCACAGCCAGCGGATGCGTGATGTAGGGCTCGCCGCTCTGACGCTTCTGTCCCGAATGGGCGCGATCGGCGATCGCGTAGGCGCGCTCGATGATCGCCAGATCACCCTTGGGATGGTGCGTGCGGACGGTGCGCAAGAGCTTCTCGACATCGTCGCGACGTGCGGCACGCGAGAAGATGCGCGGCACGAGCCTCAGCAACGACGAGGACCCTGGAGGCACGCTCTGGGCGGGCGGGACTGTCTCGGTCACCCGGTAGCCCTCCCTTCGCTGGAGCCCATATCCTACGCTGCGCTAGGGGCGATCAGGCCGAAGCTACCGCCTGTTCGCGGGCGGCGAGGACCCGCTCATCGCGCTGACGGATGGCCGGCTCGCCCTCACGGAACAGCGAGAACAGCGGCGCCGCGACGAACAGCGTCGAATAGGCCGCAACGATGATTCCCACGAAGATCGACAGTGAGATGTCGCTCAGCGTCTCGGCTCCGAGCCAGAACGCCCCGATGAACAGGATCGCGCCGACCGGCAGGATCGCCACGACTGTCGTGTTGATCGAGCGGACCAGCGTCTGGTTCACTGCCAGGTTCACCGACTCGCCGAAGGTGCGGCCCGATATCTCGCCGTCTTCCGAGGTGTTCTCCCGGATCTTGTCGAACACGACTGTCGTGTCATAGAGCGAATACGCGAGAATCGTGAGGAACCCGATCACTGCGGCAGGCGATATCTCGAAACCGAACAGCGCATAGATCCCCACCGTGATCACCAGCACGTCGACGAGGCCGATGATTGCTGCCGCAGACATCTTCCAGGTGCGGAAGTACAGCGCGAGGATGATGAAGGTCAGCGCGAGGAAGATGGCCAGACCCCAGAGCGACTGGCGCGTGACGTCCTGTCCCCAGCTCGGGCCGATGAACGACGTGGTCACCTCGCTCGCGTCGACGCTGTACGCCTCGGCGAGTGCTGCAGCGACATCGCGCGTCTCGGCATCCGTCATCTGATCGGTCTGGACGCGGATCGTGTCGGCACCGACTGTCGCGACCTTCGTCGTCGCGCCCGGCACGACCGACTGCACTGCTTCGGTGGCGATGAGCTGGTCGGTGCTGGTGGCACGCGAAACGGTGAACTGGGAGCCCCCGGTGAATTCGATCGAGAACTGAATCGGCCTGATGAAAGGCACAAGTGCCGAACCGATGACGAGGATCGCGGCGATGATGAACCACAGCCGCCGCTTGCCGACGAAGGGGAAGGACGTCTTCCCGCTGTACAGGTCGTTTCCGAGCTGGTTGAGGGAGCGCATCAGGGGGTGTCCTCTCCCTCGGTGGTCTGGCTAGAGCCGGACGTGCGGGACTCGGCAAGCTTGCGCTCGGCGATCGTCTGGCGGCGCGCGGCCTCACCTTTGGAGCGAGACGCCCGCTTCTCGGCGGCTGTCTTTGGCGCCACGACCGGCGCGCGGAACTGTGCCCGCCCGCGGTAGACGGCGCCCAGGGCGTCGGGATCGAGGCCCGAAAGCGGGTGGCCGGATGAGAAGAATCTCGTGCGGGCCAGCAGCTGCATCACGGGGTGCGTGAAGATGATGAAGATCAAAACGTCGATCGCGGTCGTGAGGCCGAGGGTGAAGGCGAAACCCTTCACCGTTGCGTCGGCCAGGATGTAGAGCACGACCGCCGCGAGAATGTTGATCGACTTCGAGATGTAGATCGTGCGCTTCGCTCGCGACCAACCGTCTTCGACGGCGCCGGTGATCGACTTGCCGTCGCGCAATTCGTCTCTAATGCGTTCGAAGTACACGATGAACGAGTCAGCGGTGAACCCGATCGACACGATCAGACCCGCGACACCGGCGAGCGAGAGCCGGAAGCCCATGCGCCAGCCAAGGATCAGCAGCATCACGTACGTGAGCACCGCCATCACGACGAGGGAGGCGATGATCACGAACCCGAGGGCGCGGTAGACGATGAGCGAGTAGATGGCGACCAGGGCCAGGCCGATAAGGCCCGCGATCAACCCGATCTGCAGCTGCTGGGACCCGAGGGTTGCCGAGATCGTGTCAGAGCTCACGACGACGAAGCTCAGCGGTAGCGCACCGTACTTCAGCTGGTCGGCAAGGACCTTTGCGGACTCCTGCGTGAAGCTGCCGCTGATGCTCGGGCGTCCGTCGAGGATCTGCGCATTCATCGACGGAGCGGTCAGGACGTAGCCGTCGAGGACGAAGGCGAACTGGTCGAGCGGCGGCGTCGCTCCGAAGAGCCGCTGGCTGATCTGCCCGAAGGTCTCAGTCCCGGACTCGTTGAACTGCAGGTTCACGACCCATCGACCGGAAGTCTGCTCGAGTCCGCTCGTCGCGTCGACGATCGATGACCCGTCCAACTCCACCGGTCCGAGGATGTACTTGACCGTTCCCGATGCGTCACACGTGATGAGTGGCTCATCAGTGGGCGCGTTCGCGGGATCGTTGTCCGGGTTCGCACAGTCGTACGCAAGAAACTCCGCCTGCAATGCCGGCGTGATCCAGTTGGTGTCGCTCCCGCTGGTGGGCTCCACTGTCGGCGTCGACTCGAGGCTGGGGTCCGGCGTCGGATACGGGGTGGACTCGCCGTCCTCGCCGATGAACGACGTGGCAGGCGACCCCGTGTACAGCACAGCTCGCAGCTGCAGCTGCGCGGAGGCCTCGATCCTCTGCCGGGTCTGCTCGTCTGCCTCGCCCGGGATCTGCACGACGATGTTCTTGCCACCCTCTGTGGTGACCTCAGCTTCGCCGACACCCGAGGCGTCGACACGCTGGCGGATGATCGTGACAGCCTGATTCATCTGCTCGGCCGACGGGTCAGCACCGTCCGCGGTCTGCGCTTCGAGAATGATCTGGGTGCCGCCCTGCAGGTCCAGGGCGAGCTCCGGTGCCCATGAACTTGCGTTGAACCCATAGACGCCCAGGGCGTTGATACCGAACAGAACCGCCGTGATTGTCAGCAGACCGGTGAGGGCCCGCCAGGCACGGCGAACAGGAGTGGATGCAGCCACGGGATGCTTTCCAGAAAGGGTCAGGCGTTGGGCTTGGTGTCGCCGTCGCGCCCGTCGGCGTCGGTCTCGGCGGCCGGCTCCGCGTCCGTGGTCACAGCATCCGAGGACTCGCCGTCGTGGGTCTCGTGATAGTTGTCGACGATGTCGTCGAAACCGTCGTCGGTTTCGTCCTCAACCTCGTCAGCGGGCGTGATGATCCGCAGAATCGCCTGGCTGTGGACCTTGATGTCGACGCCGGGCGCGATCTCGACAACCGCAGGCTGGTCGAGATTGTCGGGGTCGAACTCGACGATGGTGCCGTACAGGCCGCCCTGCAGCAGCACCTCGGCGCCGGGAACGGTCTGGCGCGCCTTCTGTGCCTGCTCCTCGCGCTGCTTCTTCATGCGGCGGCTGGAGTTCCAGAACATGAACACCAGGAGGGCGCCCAGCAGGATGAGCAGGCCGTAGTTGAGGAAGAAGTCCTGGAAGTTCATGAAGAAGGGCGCCTTTCGGGTGCGGCCGCGCAGACGTCGGGCCGCGTGGGGTCAAAGCCTCCAGGAATTATAGGTCATCGAATCTCAGCGTCTGATCGGCATGACGTACACCGAGGTGCGCGTAGGCGTCAGGAGTCGCAACGCGGCCGCGGGGGGTGCGGCCCATGAAGCCGATGCGCACGAGGTAGGGCTCGATCACAGACTCGATCGTGTCGGCTTCCTCGCCGACGGTCACGGCGAGAGTGTTGAGTCCGACGGGACCGCCATGGAACCGGCGCACGAGCGCCTCCAGGACGGCGCGATCAAGTCGGTCAAGGCCAATCGCGTCAACGTCGTACAGGTCGAGGGCGGCGTCTACGGATGCCGCAGAGGCGCTGCCACCGTGGACGACGACGTAGTCGCGGACCCGCCGTAGCAGCCGGTTCGCGATGCGCGGTGTCCCTCGTGAGCGCCGGGCGATCTCGGCGCGAGACTCGGCTGGCAGCGGAACGTCCAGCATCCGCGCCGATCGCTCGAGGACCCGCTCCAGTTCTTCGGGCTCGTAATACTCCAGGTGCGCTGTGAAGCCGAACCGATCTCGCAGCGGATTCGGGAGCAGGCCCGCGCGCGTCGTGGCGCCCACGAGCGTGAACGGGGCCAGATCGAGAGGGATGCTCGTGGCACCGGCGCCTTTGCCGACCATGATGTCGATCCGAAAATCCTCCATGGCGAGGTAGAGCATCTCTTCGGCAGAGCGAGCCATGCGATGGATTTCATCGATGAAGAGCACTTCACCGGGAGTCAAGCTCGAGAGCAGAGCCGCGAGATCGCCGGCGTGCTGGATCGCCGGTCCACTCGACATCCGCAGCGGCCGTTCGCTCTCGTGAGCGACGATCATGGCGAGCGTCGTCTTGCCCAAGCCTGGTGGACCGGCCAGCAGGATGTGATCGGCGGGTCGCTCCTGAAGGCGTGCTGCGTCGAGCAGGAGCTGAAGCTGTCCCCTGACCTTCGTCTGCCCCACGAACTCAGCGAGGGACGACGGCCGCAACGCTCCCTCGATCGCGAGCTCCGACTCATCCTTCGAGGGCGCGGGGTCGGTGAGGTCATCCACGGGTCGTCTCCTTGCGTGCGGGCCCGAGCTCTGCCAGCGCTCGGCGCAGCAGATCCTGCACTGACGCCTCGGAGGCGGCATCCTCGATGACGCTCGCTGCCACCTCGGCGGCGTGGCGCTCGGGCCATCCGAGCCCGGTCAACGCGGCTGTCACCGCGTCAGCTCGGCTGTCAGATCCGGATGCCGCGCGCGACGCCGCAGCGGGGGCTATGACCTTCCCCGTCAAGTGCAGCACGATCAGCTTTGCCGTCTTCGGGCCGATTCCCGATACCCGACGGAAGGGCGCGTCGTCTTCGGCGGCGACAGCGGTGGCGATCTGATCGACCGACATCGCGCTGAGCACTCCCAGTGCGGACTTCGGGCCGACGCCGGTGACTCCGACCAGCAGCAGAAACGTCGTCAGCTCGTCGCGGGTCTCGAAGCCCACGAGGCTCAGTGCGTCCTCTCGGACGATCAACGATGTGTGCAGGAACAGCGGTTCACCGACTCGCGCCGCGCGGGCGACGTCGGGCGTCACGGCGACGTTGAGTCCCACTCCCCCGACTTCGATCACCACCGAGTCCAGGTCGGCGTAGCCGACGACGCCCCGCACTGACGAAATCATCGTGCTCCTTCCGTTCGGCGCGGCCCGCGCCTCAGAGCAGGCTATGCGGCGAATCGGACATTTGTTCGAGCGACACGCTCAGACCCGAGCGCGCCGCTCGGCATCCCGCCAGGCCTGCTGCGCCTTGGTCAGCGAGCCGCCGGTCGCCGCGCGCGCCTGAGGAGCGCCGCGCCACGCATGACACAGAGCGAGCGCCAGGGCGTCGGCGGCGTCTGCAGGCTGCGGGAGGACATCCAGCCGCAGGATGCGCGCCACCATCGTCTGCACTTGGCGTTTGTCGGCGCTGCCGTACCCGGTGATCGCGGCCTTGACCTCGGTCGGGGTGTGCGTAGCCGCCGGAAGACCCCGCTCGCCCGCGAGCATCAACGCGATACCGCTGGCCTGCGCAGTACCCATGACCGTGCTCCGATTGTGCTGGGCGAACACGCGCTCCACCGCAACGACATCGGGCCGATGCGAATCCAGGATCTCGCGGATGCCGGACGCGATGCCGGCGAGCCTCAGCTCGATGGCGAGGTCGGCATCCGTCCGGATCACGCCGACATGGACAAGTGCCGCAGAGCGGTCGGCAGCGACATCCACGACACCCACGCCGCAGCGGGTGAGGCCGGGATCGATTCCGAGCACGCGAACAGTCGCCACCCGGTAACGCTAGGCGCGACGAGCGGCGGTGCCCAGAAGGCGCGCCCTACTCGTCGTTCTCGAGCTCGGCCTGGACCTCGGCCGACAGGTCGAAGTTGCTGTAGACGTTCTGGACGTCGTCGCTGTCTTCGAGAGCGTCGATGATCCGGAAAACCTTGCGTGCAGTGTCGGCGTCGACCTCGACCTTGAGCGAGGGAACGAACTCGACATCCGCCGACTCGTAGTCAAGGCCCGCCTCCTGCAGCGCCGAACGCACGGCGACGAGGTCGGATGCCTCGGTGATGACTTCGAATCCCTGAGCGTGCGGCTCGATCTCCTCGGCCCCTGCCTCGAGTGCCGCCATCATGACGTCGTCTTCTGTGGTGCCCTCACCCGAGACGACGATGACTCCCTTGCGGTGGAAGTTGTAGGCGACTGACCCGGGGTCTGCCAGCGTTCCTCCGTTGCGCGAGAGCGCTGTGCGCACTTCGGCTGCCGCGCGGTTCTTGTTGTCGGTCAGACACTCGATCATGAGGGCCACGCCGCTCGGTCCGTAGCCTTCGTAGAGGATCGTCTGGTATTCGACGGCGTCGCCCGAGATGCCTGCACCGCGCTTGATTGCGCGGTCGATGTTGTCATTGGGAACCGAGGTCTTCTTCGCCTTCTGCACGGCGTCGTACAGCGTGGGGTTACCAGCGAGATCGGCACCGCCGAGCTTGGCTGCGACTTCGATGTTCTTGATGAGTTTGGCGAACGACTTGGCACGACGCGCGTCGATGACGGCCTTCTTGTGCTTGGTCGTCGCCCACTTGGAGTGGCCGGACATGCGCTCGATTCTATCGGCCGCGTGAAGCGTGCTCCGTCAGGCTGCCGAGCGCACGGCGCGCAGAAACAACTCGTGGAACCGCGTCTCGCCGGTCACCTCGGGGTGGAACGAGGTTCCGAGCAGGGCACCCTGGCGGACGGCGACCACACGGTCGTCGTCGAGGGATGCCACGACCTCGGCTCGCTCCCCGACCTGCTCGACCAGCGGCGCACGGATGAAGACCGCGTGCACCGCTGGCTCGCCGAAGACTGGCACATCGATGTCAGTTTCGAACGAGTCGACCTGGCTTCCGAACGCGTTGCGGCGCACGATGACGTCCAGGCCACCAAATGTCTGCTGACCATCGATGCCATCGATGATGTCGTCGGCCAAGAGGATCAGGCCGGCGCACGTGCCGTACATCGGCATCCCGGCCTCTCGCGCCGCGATGATCGGCTCACGCATCCCGAAGGCTCGGGACAACTTGTCGATCACGCTGGACTCGCCGCCGGGGAGGACCAGCCCGTCGACAGCGGCGAGTTCCTCGGGTCGGCGCACGACGGAAACCTCGACGTCGAGGCCGCGCAGCACCGCCACATGCTCGCGCACATCGCCCTGGAGGGCGAGCACACCGACATGCGGACGGGTAGTGCTCACCAGCCCCGCTCGGCGAGGCGATGGGGTGCCGGAAGGTCGGCGACGTTGATGCCGACCATCGCTTCGCCGAGGCCCCGGGACACGTCCGCGATGACCTTCGCGTCGTCATGGAAGGTCGTCGCCTTCACGATCGCCGCCGCGCGCTCCGCCGGATTCCCGGACTTGAAGATGCCCGATCCGACGAAGACGCCGTCGGCCCCGAGCTGCATCATCATCGCGGCATCCGCGGGCGTAGCAACGCCCCCAGCGACGAAGAGCACGACCGGCAGCGTTCCGGTCTCAGCGATCTCGGCGACGAGCTCGTACGGAGCCTGAAGTTCCTTGGCGGCGACGTACAGCTCATCCTTGGAGAGCGCACCGAGTGCGGCGATCTCGCCCTTGATCTTGCGGATGTGCTTCATGGCCTCAGAGACGTCACCGGTGCCGGCTTCGCCCTTCGAGCGGATCATCGCGGCGCCCTCGTTGATACGGCGCAGAGCCTCACCGAGGTTCGTGGCACCGCACACGAAAGGCACCGTGAAACCCCACTTGTCGATGTGGTTGACGTAGTCGGCGGGCGAGAGTACCTCGGATTCGTCGATGTAATCCACGCCGAGCTCCTGCAGCACCTGAGCTTCGACGAAGTGCCCGATCCGCGCCTTGGCCATGACCGGGATCGACACCGCCTCGATGATGCCGTCGATCATGTCGGGGTCGCTCATGCGCGACACGCCGCCCTGCGCGCGGATGTCAGCGGGCACCCGCTCCAGGGCCATCACCGCGACGGCGCCCGCGTCCTCGGCGACCTTCGCCTGGTCGGGGGTGACGACGTCCATGATGACGCCGCCCTTGAGCATTTCGGCGAGCCCGCGCTTGACGCGAGACGAACCGGTGGTGGATGCGGACACGAGGATCCCTTCGTCTTGACCTATGCCAAAACCTAGCATGTCCCACCGCTTAGACTCGTCGGGATGACTGCCCTCGATGCGCACCCGGCCATCGCCGGCTCGACGGCGACCGACATCGCGGAGAGCGTTCGGGGCCTCGTCGAACGCGGCGTGCTCGCTCCCGGTGACGCGCTCCCCCCGGTCCGCGCCCTGGCCGAGCGTTTGGGCGTGAATCGCAATACTGTCGTCGCTGCCTATCGCCATCTCGCCCAGGCGGGAACTGTCGTGACACGGGGCAGGGGCGGGACCCTCATTGCCGGATCGCCCCGGATGCCGCAGGAGGGCTTTGCTTCCGGAACGGTTCTGCGCGACCTCGGCACCGGAAATCCGGATGCCGCACTCATCCCCGATCCAACCCGCCTGCTCTCGCGCGTCACTGGCCGACCCGTGCTCTACGGTGAGCCGGTCATCGACCGCGACTTCGAGGCGTGGGCGAACGCGTGGATGCGCGAGGCGATGGTCGATCAGCCCGAGCTGCGGTTGACGATCACCGGCGGCGCGTCAGACGCGATCGAGCGCCTGCTCGGACAGTCCCTCGCCCGTGAGGATGCCGTCGCCGTCGAAGACCCCTGCTTCCTGTCGACGATGAACATCCTGCGTTTGGGCGGCTACCGGGCGGTGCCGGTTCCTGTCGACGACGAAGGAATGACTGTCGCCGGCCTCCGTGCGGCCCTGGATGCCGGGGTGCGTGCCATCGTGAGCACCCCCCGCGCCCAGAATCCCACCGGCGCCAGCCTGTCAGCAGCGCGGGCAGCCGCGTTGCGCGCCGAGCTCGCCGCGCACCCGTATGTTCTCGTCGTGGAGGACGACCACTTCTCCCTCCTCTCCGAGCGCCCCTTCCACACGATCGTCGGACCCGATCACGAACGCTGGGCTCTCATCCGGTCGGTGTCGAAATTCCTCGGCCCCGACATGTGCCTGGCGGTCACCGCGTCGGACCCCGAAACGGCGGCACGTCTCGCGCTGCGCCTGAGCCCGGGAACGACGTGGGTGAGCCATCTGCTTCAGCGCCTTGCTCACGCGCTGCTCACCGACGATGCAGTCCGCGACGACATCCGTCGTGCGGGAGCCCACTACGCCGAACGCAACGCTGCAGTTGCGCAGCTGCTGCAGAATGCCGGTGTTCCGGCGCATGCGGCCGACGGCCTCAACCTGTGGGTGCCGCTCGGGGCCCCAGCTCGCGCTGTCGGCGAGCATCTCATGCGGCGCGGGTGGCTCGCGCGCTCCGGCGAAGAGTTCGTGCTCGCCGGGGAGGATGCCGCCCAGCACCTGCGCCTGACCGTTCACGACCTCACCGATGCCGAGGCGACACGCCTGGCATCCGATCTGTCAGCCGCTATCGACGCGGCTCGTTCCACGAAAGCAGGCCAGCCCTCATGAAGATCCTTTCGATCCAGTCCGCCGTCGCCTACGGCCACGTCGGCAACTCGGCAGCGGTGTTTCCGCTGCAGCGCATCGGCGTCGAGGTCTTGCCGGTGTACACCGTGAACTTCTCCAACCACACCGGGTACGGCGCCTGGCGCGGACCGCTGATCTCGCCGGCGGACGTCGCGGAGGTGCTCACCGGCATCGAGGAGCGCGGAGTCTTTCCGCAGATCGACGCGGTGCTGTCGGGCTACCAGGGCTCCGAGGGCATCGGAGATGTGATCCTGGACGCCGTCGCCCGGGTCAAAGCCGCCAACCCGGCGGCGGTCTACGCCTGCGATCCGGTCATGGGTAATGCGAAGTCAGGATGCTTCGTTGCGCCGGCCATCCCGGTGCTGCTGCGCGAGCGTGTAGTTCCCGCTGCCGACATCATCACCCCGAACCAGTTCGAGCTCGGCTTCCTGACGGGCACCGAACCCGCCGATCTCGAATCCACGCTCGTCTCGGCGGATCTCGCCCGCGCCATGGGCCCGCGGACGGTCCTGGTCACCAGTGTCGAACGCCCTGACGCTCCCGAGGGCACGATCGAGATGCTCGCCGTCACCGACGACGGCGCATGGATCGTACAGACGCCGCGCATCCCGATGAAGGCGAACGGCTCCGGCGATGTGACTGCCGCGCTGTTCACCGCCCACTACGGGGCGACCGGTGACGCCGCGCTCGCCCTCGCACGGACGGTCTCAAGCGTGTTCGATCTGTTGCAGAACACGTACGGCTCGGGCGAGCGGGAACTGCAACTCATCGAATCGCAGGAGGTTTATGCCCACCCGCGGATGCAGTTCGAGGTCGCACGCGTTCGCTGACCTCTACGCTCAGTCGGCGGGCCAGGCTGCCGCGAGGGTCTCGCGCACGTCGCCCAGAAGCTGAGGCAGCGCCTTGGTGCGCGCGATGATCGGAAAGAAGTTCGCGTCCGAGGCCCATCGCGGAACAACGTGCTGGTGCAGGTGCTCGTCGACACCCGCACCGGCTACCGCACCCTGGTTCATCCCGATGTTGAAGCCGTCACAACGCGACACCGAGCGAAGTACGCGCATAGCTGTCTGCGTGAGCTCGGCGATCTCCTGGGTCTCCTCGGCCGTTGCCTGATCGTACGTCGCGACATGGCGGTACGGGCACACCAACAGGTGACCGGAGTTGTACGGAAAGAGATTCAGCAGAACGTAGGCGCTCGTGCCGCGGTGGACGATCAGGCCGTCGGCATCCGGCTTTCCCGGTGCGGCGCAGAACGGGCAGGCGGCGCGCATCGCGTCGGCCCCGGCCTGGATGTACGCCATCCGGTGAGGTGTCCAGAGCCGCTGAAAGCCGTCGGGCACCCCGGCGAACTCGGACGACGGCACTCCCTCCGATCCGGATGCCGCGGCATCCGTCATGCCAGGTCCTCGGCGGTATCGACGAGCGTCTTGCTCTCGATGGCAGCCGCAATGCGCGCGACCGCCTCATCCAGCGGAATGCCGTTCGTCTGCGAGCCATCACGGAAACGGAATGAGACGGTTCCCGCGGAACGGTCCTGCTCCCCCGCGATGACCTGAAGCGGGACCTTCTGGGTCGTGTGCGTGCGGATCTTCTTCTGCATGCGGTCGTCGCTGCGATCGAGCTCCGCTCGGACGCCCGCGGAGCGGAGCCGGTCGATGAACGAACCGAGATAGGCGGCATATTCATCGGCGACGGGAATGCCGACGACCTGAACGGGGGCCAGCCATACCGGGAAGGCGCCTGCGTAGTGCTCGAGGAGGATCGCGAAGAACCGCTCGATCGAGCCGAACAACGCGCGGTGGATCATCACCGGCTGGTGCTTCGCGCCGTCGGGACCGGTGTACTCGAGTTCAAACCGCTCGGGCTGATTGAAATCAAGTTGGATCGTCGACATCTGCCAGGTGCGACCGATCGCATCGCGGGCCTGCACCGAGATCTTCGGTCCGTAGAACGCGGCGCCGCCCGGGTCGGGCACGAGCTCGAGGCCCGAGGCTTCGGCCACCTCGCGGAGGGTCTCGGTAGCTTCCGCCCACAAGGAGTCGTCACCGATGAACTTCGGGTTGCCTTCCTCTTTGGTGGACAGCTCGAGGTAGAAGTCCTGCAGACCGTAGTCGCGCAGCACCGAGAGCACGAAATCGAGGTTTCGCGTCAGCTCGTCGCGCACCTGATCGGCGGTCACGTAGATGTGGGCGTCATCCTGCGTCATCCCCCGCACGCGGGTGAGACCCGCAAGGGTTCCACTCTTCTCGTAGCGATAGACCGTGCCGAACTCTGCAAGTCGCAGCGGCAGTTCACGGTAGCTGCGGCCTCGCGACCGGAAGATCAGGTTGTGGAACGGGCAGTTCATCGGCTTGAGGTAGTACTCCTGCCCCTGCCGGGTGACGTGGCCTTCGGCATCCACGATCTCGTCAAGCTCCATCGGCGGGTACATCCCGTCGGCGTACCACTGGAGGTGGCCGCTGGTCATGAAGAGGTCGCCCTTGGTGATGTGGGGCGAGTTGACCATTTCGTAGTCGGCGGCGAGCAGGCGCTGACGCATGTACTGCTCGATCTCGTAGCGGATGATGCCACCCTTGGGATGGAAGACCGCCAGTCCCGGCCCGATCTCGTCCGGGAACGAGAAGAGGTCCAGTTCAGCGCCGAGCTTGCGGTGATCGCGCCGCGCAGCTTCTTCGAGACGGTGCTGGTGGGCGCGCAGCTCGTCTTTCGTCGGCCAAGCGGTGCCGTAGATGCGCTGCAACTGAGGGTTCTTCTCGCTGCCGCGCCAGTAGGCGCCGGCGATTCGGGTCAGATCCCAGCCGTTACCGATCATGCGAGTGCCCGGAACGTGCGGACCGCGGCAGAGGTCCTTCCAGACCGTCTCGCCGTCGCGGCTCACATTGTCGTAGATCGTCAGTTCCGCACCGCCGACCTCGACCGACGCACCCTCGGCGGCATCCGCTCCTCCACCCTTCAACCCGATGAGTTCGAGTTTGAACGGCTCGTCGGCAAGCTCCGCACGTGCTTCATCCTCGGTGACCACCCGTCGAGTGAAGCGCTGGCCCTCGCGGACAATGCGCTCCATCTCCTTCTTGATGGCTTTGAGGTCTTCGGGCGTGAACGGTTCGTCGACGCCGAAGTCGTAGTAGAAGCCGTCGGTGATCGGCGGTCCGATCCCGAGGTTCGCCTGCGGCCGGATCCGCTGCACGGCCTGGGCGAGCACATGCGCTGTCGAGTGTCGAAGGATGTCGAGCCCGTCGGCACTGTCGATCGTCACGGGCTCCACCGTGTCCTCGGCGGTCACAACCGTCGCGAGATCCCGCAACGTGCCGTTGACCCGCAGGGCCACGACAGAGCGATCGGGGAAGAGGGCGAAACCGTCGGCGGGATAGGCCACGTCAGACGGGACGAGCGGTTGTGTCACAGCGAACTCCTGGGCGATGTCAGTCTCAAGGCTACCGAGCCGAGCGGGGGCATCCGACCAGAGCGATCACATGATCTGCCCGATGTACGAGTACTTGACGAAGACCTCGGGCGCGAGCCCCGCCTCCTCGAGCACTCCCTGCACGGCAGCCATCATGTATCGCGAGTCCCACCCCATGTACAGGTGATGGTCGTCATCCAGGCTGTCCCAGTCACCGTTCCACGCACGCTCGTTGTAGACGGGCCCACCTCGCCGGGAGCAGTACGCGATGACCGCGTCACGTCGATCCGCCCACAACCGCTTGAAGATGCGATTGAAGAGGTACTTGATGTCGGGAACTTCCCAGTGCTCACCGATGTACTCCACATACGAGAACTCGCGCTCCCAGCCTCGGGGCCATCCGCGGCGCGGAATCGCATCCAGAATGGGGGTCAACCCATCGTCGTCGATGACGAGCGGGCCCCGGCGGCGCCAGAGCGTCATCACCTGCTGAGCGAGCTCCGCTGACCGACCGCTGATCGCGGCGGTTCCCCACGTCTCGATCGACGCCAACGGCTGCGTGACGGTCATGGAACTCCTGCCATACACCGTGCGCTTATCGGGGAAGTCCGCGTCGAAGACCTGGGCGGCAAGGGGCTCCTCGAGCAGCGCGAGGTTACCGAGGGTCGCGGCCAGAGCCCGGTGACTGTTCTGTTCGTCCTCGCTGTAGTCCTTCCACCGCCGCCCATCGCCGCCGGTCCAGTCGTCCGACGGCGCGGGCGGGAAGACGTGGTCGATGACGAGGTCATCCTGCGCCGGATCCACGTCGGCCAGCCGGGACAGGACATACTCCGGATGCGGCAGCGGGCTGTGCTTCAGCGCAACACGCACACGGTCATCCGACGGGGTCTGGCGAGAGATCGCAGCCGCGAGTGCGTCGATGCCCTCCCGTGATGCGCGGACGAGGCGGGCAACGAGACGATCCGACCCGACGCTGACCACGTCGCGGCGCAAGAGGAGCGACTGCAGATCGTCGAGCACGCTCAGAAGATCGTTGCGCTCGATCTCGCCGGCGCGGTGGCGCGCGTAGAGCGCCATGACGAGCGGATACATCCCGCGGCCGAACGTGTTGAGGTAGTGCAGACGCGCCCGGATTTCGGGATCCGGTTCCCCCTCCGGGTCAAGCAGCGTCGCGTAGAGCTGCGCGAAGGAACGCCACTGTTCTGCCAGGGTTCGAAGCGCCACGGGGTCGAGCCGCGGGAAATGAGTGCGGAATACGTCGTAGACACCGCGACCCGACGCGGTAGTGGCGACCTCGCGTCCGCCGACCATGACGAGGTAGTGGGCCCAGAACGAGGCGATGTGATCGCCGGTGCTGCGCTCGATGGCAGCCCAGTACTCGTCTTCGATGACCAGCTGCTCGGCATGCGAGAGTCCCATGAGCACGTAGTTGTGAATCAACTCGTGGTCGCGCAGTGGCTCGCCCGTGGAGTTCAGGCTCTCGAAAATCTGCTGCGCATTGGCGCCAGTACCCAGCGAAATGGCGACGTGCTCGAGCCGCTGAAGCCCGCGCCAGACCCGGGCCACATCATCGGCGGAAATCTGGCTACGGAAGAACGCGTAGTTGTCGGCGAACCGTGAGGGCGCGGGGACCCCATCCGCAGCCCCAACGACGACGTCCCGGAAGGCTCCTGCCCACTCACGGTGAGGCCGAAGCTTCGTGTCACCGGTGGCAGCGTGAAGGAGCACGCGCTCAAGTTCTGCGGCAAGGGCGGCATCTTCGTCCCGGATGGTGTGGAACAGCGCGGCGACCAGCAGCATCAGTGTCGTGATGCGTTGCTGCCCGTCGATGAGCACCCATTCCTCCGTGTCGTCGCCCGAGCGGGGACTCGAAGAATCGGCGGCGCTGAGAATCGAGCCGATGAAGTGCATCTGATCGGCATCCCGATCGGCGACAGCGCGGATGTCGCTGAGGAGCTGTTCGCACCCGCCGATATCCCAGCGGTACTGCCGCTGATAGACCGGGACGACGATCGTGGCCTGCGCAGACGCTAACCACGCAACCGTGTTCACGGCGTGAGCGCGGATGTTCGTCGCAGTGATCATCGAGTGTCTCCTCCGGCTGCGTGGACGACCCCGACGAGTCTAATAATCACGGCGCGGATGCCCAGGTTCCCGCGCAGGGCCGGAGGTAGGGTTGCCTACGTTGGGCCTGTAAAAACGCGCTGGCTCACCGACCGAAAGGCACAAACCCTATGGGTTACATCAAGAGCGCCGCTCTCGACGAGACCGGCTTTGTCGTCCTCGACAGCTACAACGATCCGATCGATCCGAAGGAATGGCTCGACATCGAGTACGTGGATTGGAAGTCCTCGGGTGACACTCGTTTCGCACCTCTTGCCTCTGCCAAGGGCGAGATCGAGTGCAACGGCTTCTGGAACCACCAGCCGCCCCGTACCGACAAGGACGGCGTCTGGATCGATTCCCAGACCGCACTTGCACCAACCCTCACCGCCCGGGCGAAGGAGCCAGGCGCGAACGTGGGACGGTGCCGCATCATCGAGCTGCAGCCGAACTCGTACGCCGACTGCCTCTACAACCTCCACCAGGACGACAACAACCGCCTCAACCCCGACGGCACCGGTTGGGTAGTTCGTGGGTTCTTCAACCTGACCGATGACAAGGACAGCTACTTCGTCCTGCGTGAGAACCGCACCGACCCGAGCATCGAGTACCGCATCGCGCTGCCGGCTGGTGCTCAGTTGATCGTCGACACGCAGCGTCTCTGGCACGCCGTCCACCACCAGGGCGACGAGCCGCGCTACTGCCTCATCACATCCTGGACGTCGGGCCCGGAGCTTGACGCCTACATCGAGAAGTACCACGGCAAGCCCACCACCGAGTACTACCCCGTCTCGGAGGAGATCCGCGAGGCCGGCCAGGCCGAGCAGGCGCGCCGGGATGCAGCCCGTGCCGCGTATTACGCCGCAAAGGGCCAGAAGGAGAAGCTCGCGATGAGCGAGGCCTGATCCACATCGACCCGAAGGCCCCCATCCGATGAAGGACGGGGGTCTTCGTCGTTACGTGCTGGAATCGACCGGCACGTGTCGTGCGTGCGCAGCGAGACTCTGGGTCGGGTCAAGGCGATCAAGAATGATCTCCGCGATCTCGCGCAGCAGCGCCTGCTGGGTCGGGGAGAGCGCGTCGAGCACGAAAGAACGCACGTTGGCGACGTGCCCTGGTGTGGCCGCGATGACCTTGCGGCGTCCAGCACTGGTGAGTTCGACATCCGTCGCACGCGCGTCCTCAGGCGCCGGGAGGCGCCGAACGAATCCTCGCTCTTCGAGGCGTGAGACGACATGCGACAGACGCGGAAGCGTGGCGTTTGACTCGATCGCCAGTGTGCTCATCCGCAGTGTGCGCCCATCGCTGAGTGCCAGTAGCGAGAGGACGAAGTAGTCGAAGTGGCTGAGCTGTTCATCCCGCTTCAGCTGCGTGTCCAGTTGTTTGGGGAGCAGTTCGAGTACGGCAACGAGCGGAACCCAGGTGGCCCGCTCCTCGGCCGTGAAAGATCGGGTTCTGTGCATTGTGCGATTCTACGGGAATAGTTGTTGCTACAACTATGTTGGGCAGTCACATAGCTCGCATGGGCTATCCACCTCCCGCAGGCCCGCGGGACTCTCAGAGAAGGCAGGTCACATCATGAGCACGATCACCATCTTCGGCAACGGAAACATGGGCGGGGCCATCGCCGGCGTCCTCGCTCGCGGGGGCGCCTCGATCCAGCACATCGTCAGCGGTGATACGGACGCAACGATCGAGGGCGACCTTGTCGTCCTCGCCGTCCCGTATGGCGCCCTCGAGACGATCGCAGCAACCTACGGCGAGCAGCTGACGGGCAAGACCGTCGTGGACATCACGAACCCCCTGAACTTCGAGACGTTCGACTCCCTCGTGGTGCCGGTCGGCTCATCGGCTGCGGCTGAGCTCCAGAAGGCTCTGCCGGGCGCACGCGTCCTCAAAGCCTTCAACACGAACTTCGCGGCTACCCTGGCGGCTGGAACGGTCGGAACCGAGAAGACCACGGTGCTGGTCGCCGGAGACGACGCTGACGCGAAAGCTGCCTTGATCAACGCTGTCACCGCCGGTGGGCTTGCAGCGCTTGACGCCGGCGCTCTGGCGCGTGCACACGAGCTTGAGGCGATCGGCTTCCTCCAGCTGACCCTGGCTGCCTCCGAGAAGACCAGCTGGACCGCTGGCTTCGCGGTCGTCCGGTAACGGCTCTGGACGACAGGAACGAAAGGTTCGGCATGTCTGACAAGCTCGCGGCAGCAACCCACATGGGAGCGGTCACTCTGAAGGTCGGAGACCTGGATGCGATGATCCGCTACTACACCGAGGCGGTGCCGCTGCAGCTTCTCAGTCACGCCGGACCGACCGCCACGCTGGGACGTGGCGGCGTTCCCGTACTGGTCCTTGTTCACACGCCCGAGCTCCGTCACGCCGCGTCCGGGCAGGCGGGCTTGTATCACACGGCAATCCTGTTCGAGACAGAAACTGCCCTCGCTTCGGCTGTGGCATCGGTCGCACGTCGGGCCCCTGGAACGTTCACCGGCAGCGCCGATCACCTCGTCAGCAAGGCCTTCTACTTCACGGACCCTGAGGGCAACGGTGTCGAGTTGTATTGGGACCGCGCCCGAACGCAGTGGTCCTGGACGCACGGACAGGTCGAGATGGACACCCTCTTCCTTGACCCGAATCAGTTCCTGCGCGAGCACCTCAGCGACCCGTCCACCGAGCCTGACAGCATCCGTGCGGCGCGAGTCGGGCACGTCCACCTCAGCGTCGGAGACGTAAGCATAGCGCGCGATTTCTATGTCGACCGGCTGGGGTTCGACGCCACGCTGGACTTCCACGGCTCGGCGCTGTTCGTCTCCGCCGGTGGCTACCACCACCACATGGCGATGAACGTGTGGAACAGCCGCGGCGCCGGGCGGCGTCAGCCCGCGCTGGGCCTCGGTGAAGTCAATCTCCTGGTCCCATCGAGTGACGACCTCGGCGCGCTCGATGAACGGATGCGCCACCACGGTGTCGACGTGGCCGATGACGGCGCGACACTTACCTTCGAGGATCCCTGGGCGAATTCGATCCGGGTGGCCCTGGCCGCGTAGTGCGCAGCGAGCTTGCGCGGAACCAACCACCTGGACACACGAGAAAACCCCCGGAACTCCGGGGGTTTTCGTTGTTCGTGGTGCGCGATACTGGGATCGAACCAGTGACCTCTTCCGTGTCAGGGAAGCGCGCTACCGCTGCGCCAATCGCGCCTAAAAAAGGCTATTCAGTTGTCATGCGAGGTGGCGACGGGATTCGAACCCGTGTAAACGGCTTTGCAGGCCGGTGCCTAGCCGCTCGGCCACGCCACCGTGTGTGGTTCGACCCACGTGTCGTGCTCCCGAAGGAAGCCCCGCACTCGAGCGGATGACGAGACTCGAACTCGCGACCCTCACCTTGGCAAGGTGATGCGCTACCAACTGCGCTACATCCGCATTGCACCACCGTGTGGCGCTTGATCGACTTTAGTCGAGAATCGCCGCCGCGCAAAACCGAAACGGCTCCGCGCGTGTCGGGGTCCGCGGTCGTGTGCTCGACCAGGAATCCGGTAGGATAGAGACTTGGCCCGCGAGGGTCTTGGGCGATTGGCGCAGTTGGTAGCGCGCTTCCTTCACACGGAAGAGGTCATCAGTTCGAGTCTGGTATCGCCCACCACATTCGGCATCATCGGCGCCTCTCGGCGTCCCATCCGTAACGGCGGCGCAGTGCGTTGGCGACGAGCACGAAGCGATCGAGATCCAGCGCCGCCGCCTCACGACGCATGCCCCGACGGTGCACACTGTAGAGCTGCTCGATGTCGACCCAGGATGCTCTCCCTCGCCCATCCCACGGCCCTGAGCCGATCGCGATGTAGCCTCCCTCGCCGTCGTGCGGTTGGCTGGTCAGTCGTACGGCATAGACGTGATCGGCGTCCTGGCGCCCGATCACGAGGACTGGCCGATCCTTGCCTCGCCCGTCGCCTTCGGCGTAAGGCACCCAGGTCCACACGATCTCGCCGGCGTCAGCGTCCCCGTCCGCGTCGGGTGCATAGCTGATCTTCAGGCCGTTCGCGCCAGGTGAGGCAATGAGCCGGGTGCGGACGGTGAGCGGCGGCGCGTCGGGGGCGGCATCCGTGCGCACGTTTCTGCGCACCGGCGGCGTGAGCGCACGAGCAACCTTGCGGACAAACGAGGACAGCCGATTCACCAGGTCACCCTAGCTGCCGAAGACGCGCGGAGACGCCTCAGGGGCGCCGCGAACCATTCGCGACGCCCCTGAGGGTTGGGAGACGAACTCCCGGCAGATCAGACCTGCTCGGCGAGCGAGTAGCCCTCTTCGCCGTGCACGCTGGTGTCGACACCGGCGAGCTCGTCCTCGTTCTTGATGCGGAAACCGATCGTCTTCTCGATGGCGAAGCCCAGGATCCAGGCGACGACGAAGGAGTAGATCAAGACACCGAAGGCTGCGATCGCCTGCACCGCGAGCTGCTCGAAGCCGCCGCCGAGGAACAGACCCGTCTCGGTTGCGAAGAAGCCGAGGTACAGCGTTCCGACGACACCACCGACGAGGTGGATGCCGACAACGTCGAGCGAGTCGTCGTAGCCGAGCTTCCACTTGAGCTCGATCGCGAAGGCGCAGATGACACCGGTGACAAGACCAAGCAGGAGCGCCCAGCCGGGGGTCAGGAACGCACACGCGGGGGTGATTGCGACGAGACCGGCGACGGCACCCGAGGCGGCGCCGACCGACGTGGCCTTGCCGTCCTTGAACTTCTCGACGATCAGCCAACCGATGATGGCGGCAGCGGTTGCACCGAGCGTGTTGATGACGATGACGCCAGCGAGCGAGTCGGGGCCCATTGCGCCGTACGAGCCGTCACCGTTGAGCCAGTTCGCCTCTGCACCCGCGTTGAAGCCGAACCAGCCGAACCACAGGATCGACGCGCCGAGCATGACCAGCGGCACGTTGTGCGGCTTCTGGATGCCCTTCTGGAAGCCGATGCGCTTGCCGAGCACGAGCGCCAGGGCAAGAGCTGCAGCACCCGCGTTGATGTGAACGGCAGTACCACCCGCGTAGTCAAGAACCGCGATACCGGACTCCTCGCCGAACAGCGTGGTGCCGAGGTTCATGATCCAGCCGCCGCCCCAAACCCATGCGGCCACAGGGAAGTAGACGACTGTTGCCCACACACCGGCAAAGATCATCCACGATCCGAACCGGGCGCGGTCAGCGATGGCGCCCGAGATCAGGGCCACCGTGATGATCGCGAAGGTGGAGCCGAAGAGCGCGAGCACGAAGTCGGAGCTCGAGAGCTCAGGCGACGAGAGTGCGAAGTTCGAGAAGGGGTTTCCTGCGAAAGCCCAGGGGTCGCTCACGGCGGCCATGTTGAATCCGTACAGGATCCAAAGCACAGCGATCAGAGCCATCGCGCCGAAGCTCATCATCATCATGCTGATGACGCTCTTCGCCTTGACGAGACCACCGTAGAAGAAGGCGACGCCGGGCGTCATGAACAGGACTAGCGCCGATGAGGTAATACCCCAGGCGAGAGTTCCAGCATCCATTGAGAGTCCTCAATTCGTGTCGTGTGTCGAAAGCTGCACCGACGCGGGTAGCCGATGCACTTGCGGAGCCAGTCTCGCGGCGACCGGTTTCGACCAGAGGGCGCCCCGTGTTTCGCGTCTGTTACACGACCGACGCTCAGGTAAACATCAGGTTTCGGGCGACCCCGAGGTCGCCACGAAATTCACGCGAGCGTCGATGCGACCAGGCGCGAGATCGCCCGGAGATACTTCTTGCGATACCCACCGGCCAGCATTTCCTCCGGAAACACCCGGTCCAGGGTGATGCCGGTGGCCCGAATCGGGATCTGCGCGTCATAGATGCGGTCGACGAGAGCGACGAACCTCAGCGCTGCGGACTGATCGGTGAACACCGACACGTCACGCAGACCCACCAACGACACCCCCTCGATGAGACGGATGTACCGGGAAGGGTGCACGCGCGCCAACTGAGCGACCACATCGTCGAAGGCGTCGTCGCTGACCAGTGCCTCGCCGGATGCCGATTCGATTGCCGCTTCGTAGTCGGAAGCCTCCAGGGCCACCGCGTGTCCGTCTACGTCGCGGTGACGGTAGTCGGTGCCGTCGATCCGTATGGTCTGGAAACTCTCGGCCATCGCGTGGATCTCACGCAGGAAGTCCTGCGCCGCGAATCGCCCCTCACCGAGCGCATTGGGTGGGGTGTTCGATGTCGCCGCCAGCCGGGTTCCCGTGGCGACCAGCTCGCCCAGCAGACGCGTCATGACCATCGTGTCGCCGGGATCATCGAGTTCGAACTCGTCGATGCACAGAAGGTCGGCGCCGGTGAAGAGTTTGACGACGTTCTGGTAGCCCAGGGCCCCGACCAGCGCCGTGTACTCGATGAACGATCCGAAGTACTTCCGCCGCACCGGCATCGCATGGTAGATCGCGGCGAGCAAGTGCGTCTTGCCGACCCCGAACCCGCCGTCGAGGTACACGCCGGGCTTCAGTTCGGGCTGCTTAGGACGGCGCCGGAACAGCCCCCCGCGCGGCGCGTCGGGTCGTCCACCGGCAAAGGCGATGAGCATCTCCTTCGCCTCCTGCTGTGACGGGAAGGCCGGGTCGGCGCGGTACGACTCGAAAGACGCGTGCGCGAACTGCGGCGGAGGCGTGAGTGACGCCACCATCTGGTCGCCGGAGAGTTCGGGCGAACGCGTTGCGAGGTGGACGATGCCGGTGGGGCCGGATGCTGGCATGGGTTGCTTCCGCGGCGGAGACGGATGCGGGCTGGCCGCGTGCCGCCTAGAGTCAGGGGGGCGGGAGGACCCTCCTACCTTACGCGGGCTGTCGCCGCGCCCCGCGCACCCGAAGACTCCCCCGACCGAACTCCCGTGGGCACAGAGAGGATCTCTCCATGATCGTGACCGAGCTGTCTCCCCGAAGTCTCGACACGATCGAGATCGATGCCGATCGTGATGCAGCACGCGCGTGGATCGCCGCGCGCTACGGGTCGGCGGAGGCGGAGACTGTGCGGCTGAACATGATCACCTCCCTCACCGGGTCCGCCGTCGGCGGTGACGGCACCAGCGAGACGCTCACCGGAGGAGCGGACCGGCTAATTCTCAGCGCTATCCGCGCGGCGGCGGATGCCGTGATCGTCGGGGCGCAGACAGTTCGCGCCGAGAGCTACCTTCTCCCCCGGTCCGCCACTCTTGCGGTCGTGACGCGCTCTGGCTCACTCGAGGGGTTGCGAGTCTCGGACGAGGCGAGCCAGCGCCTCATCGTCCTGTGTCCCGCGTCACGGACGGAGCAGGTCGAAGCCTCAGTCGCTCACCCTTCCGCCGAGGTCGTCGGACTGCCCGCCGATGAAACGACACCGCAGCAGATCGTCGACGCTCTCCGAGACCGGGGCCTTCGTCGCCTCGTGTGCGAGGGTGGACCGTCGCTGGCTCGACAGTTCGCGGAGTCGGGGATCATCGACGAGTACTGCATCACTGTCGCGCCCGCGCTGACGCCCGCCGATCATCCGTTTCTGGGGATCAACGACGCCGTCGAGACGGAGATCGCGGGTCACCTCGTCGACGACACGGGGTTCACGTATCTGCGTCTGCGCGCTCGCTGACGAACCCGTGCTGTGTCAGCCACCGCGTGATCCTGCCCGTCCAGCGCTCCTGGTCGTAGTTCCACAGCTTCGTGTGGCGGGCGACACTGAAGACGTCGAGGTCCACGAGGTCGGGGCGTGCAACCACCAGATCGTGGGAAGCATCCGAGGGGACGAACCCGTCATCGTCGCTGTGGAGAATGAGAATCGGATGCCGCAGCTCCGCCGCACGGGCAAGCACATCGAGGCGTCGGAAGGGGATCGCAGCGCCGGCGCCGGTGAGGGCCGTCGCCCAGTCGGCACCGAGGACGGTGATCGCCAGGCGCGTGACAGCCGGAGGCAGCTTGATGAGCCGCGCTTGGTAATCGAGCACGATGCGCCAATCGACGACCGGTGAGTCGAGAACGAGGCCGACGATGAGATCGCGATGGGCCGAGTTCAGGGCGAGCTGCAGTGCGATCGCTCCTCCCATGGACCACCCCATGATGATGACTCGCTTCGCCCCCCGGCGGCGGGCGAAGCCGACAGCGGCGTCGACGTCGCGCCACTCGGTGGCACCGAGTGTGTAGGTGCCCGAGCGGCTCCGAGGCGCCTCGCCGTCATTGCGATACGAGACGACCAACGATGTGATCCCCAGTGCGTGGAAGATCGGCACGGCGCGTAGGCACTCCGCTCGTGTGGTGCCACGCCCGTGCACCTGAATCACCCAGATCTCACCCTCGCCGGCGGGGAACAACCAGGCGGGGCAGGGTCCGAGCGCCGAACCGACCAGCTCCGGACTGAAGGGCAGATGCAGTTCTTCGGGACGCTCGTAGTACCACCCGCTGAAGGCGGCATCCCT
>CEPH01086866.1_pt1 | contig 28591 bp, 23 predicted proteins | sample 530571 | NCBI WGS metagenome assembly CEPH01 (sample SAMEA2620413, study PRJEB7988) | marine metagenome | biome: marine biome (ENVO:00000447); feature: surface water layer (ENVO:00002042); material: "saline water (ENVO:00002010), including plankton (ENVO:xxxxxxxx)" | depth 5 m | reverse complement strand
TTCAGACGGCGATAGATGCTGTTCAGGCAGACGTTGATCAAAATGAACTTGACGCTGATGCAGCATTTGTTGTAGCCGCAGCTGATAGAGAGCTTATCAGAGTTGAGAGAGAAGCTGCTGTTGCAAATGAGGCAAGCCTCAGGGCTGTTGCTATAGCCGGATCTCACAAGGCTCTTGTACGTTTTGATGGGGATGGTACCGATACTTTTGCTGATTCATATACTGGTTTAGCCGAAGACTTTGGTAACAGTGATGCTTCTACGGTTGCATATCACTTCGGAAGACTAATGGTCTTTAGAAATGGTCTACTTATGGCTCCGGCGCACACCACTGTTGGTGAATTCTGGAATGGCACATCGTTTGTTTCTACCTCAATTCTTTCCCACACCTTCGAGGGTGATGGTAGTGGAGACTTTGTTGTAGATGCTAGTGGTAACATTAGATTTTCTGAAGTTATCCCAAGCAATGAGTCCATTACTTTGAAGTGGGCATAAGATTTTTTATTAATCTTATACAATAAGTTGTTATAAAGTAAGCTGAACGGAGGAGGGGATCTCCCCTCCTCCTACTTTTATTTATATAAATAAGGAAAAATAATGAGCGATAATAGTTTAAAAATAGATACCGTAAATAAACATTTTGAAGATTATATAAAGAATGTTAAAAAAGTTCAAGAAAATATCAAGGAAGAATCAGAGTACCACAGAGGCTATCTTGATTGTGTAAGTTTGGTTTCTAGCGCTATTGCGAGTGGGGAAGAGTTGCCTGATTGGCTAAAATCTGTAAAAGAAAAAATTGAAATGGATGAGAGAAGCAAGGTTGTTTCTGAGCTTATGAATGGAATAACTCCACTGGCAGAATTATATAAGAAATTTTCTGATAAAAAATGAAGTTTATAACAGTAAAAAGTCCAGAAAGCATCTGCAAGGAAAGAGCTAAAAAAGCTGCAGATGAAAAGTTTGACGAAAATTTAAAAATTTTATATTCAAAGTTTAAAGAAACAAAAAATAAAAAATTTTATGCAGAATATTATTTTGAGCAAAAAAAGAAAAAGAGCTTCGAAGAGGAAATGTATACATATTTTAGAGAAAATTATGTTCCAGGAGATGATATGTATAAAACCGAAGAAGATCGTAAAACTTTTGGAGGATCTTTTGCAAGTGCGAACGAAATACTTCTTGACGCATTAAAGGAATTTCAATAATGGCAATATTATCTGTAACCAGAAAGGGCGGAAGAACTATTGAGGTTTTGGCAGAAACTGTCGCTGACGTAATAGATGTGGGTGGAATTTCTGCAACTCCAATAAGCGTTCCAGGAGAAACTCCTCAGGGAGAAAGTGTTCAGTCTTTTGCAGGAGTGGGTACTTTTGTTTCTGAAGATTTAACAAAGCAGGTGACAAATAATAAGATAGTTTATGTTACATCAGAAAACTATGTACCCGGATCGACAAGTGTATTTTTAAATGGCCTCTATATGACAAGGGGAGCTGACTATGATGAGTTTGAGCCAAATGAGATACGATTTATAGGAGATTATGAGACCGAAACAGGGATCATAGTAGAAGATGTTACAATTTTATCAGTAAGATATGTAATTTTGGAGAATTAATATGGCAATGGGAAGTTATGATATTGGCATGACGGTAAAAATTCCATTTCAGATATCGGATGGAGGAATACCGATTACAGATATAGTTCCGAAGATTGACAAAATCGTAACACCGTCTGGCAAGACTGTGCCTGGATTTCCAGCAAATATGAAAGCGACTGACGCTAGCAAGGGCACTTATCAGTACAAGTATAAGCCTCGTGAGATTGGGGATTATATAGTAATAATTTCAATAGATATAGATGGTAATAACTATGTATCTTTGGAAAATTTTACAGTAAAATCAAATAATAGCGCAGGCGTTATTGCCGTGCCACGCGCAGAGCATAGGTAGACTAAGATATGTCAAATAATAGAAGCAAGGCAATACGAGGAGAGGACGTAACTCTCAGTATTCAATATTTTGGACCTGATGGCCTTGAGGCTGACTCTAGTGTTCTTCCTGAGATTACAATTGTTGATGAAAATGGCAATACAATATTGGGACCTACTTCATCCGGAGTAACCAGAGATGCGCTGGGCCTGTATTGTTATGTTTATTCGGTTCCAGAAAATGCTCCGAAAGGTCTTTGGACCGATACTTGGAATGCCGTCGTATCTGGCGCAACTCTTATAAATGAATTTAAGTTTTTGGTAGCAGATGAAGCATCTGCTCTTACTGGGTCAGTAACACTTGGTGATGATGTCGCATTTGATTTTTCTGAAGAAGAAATAAATGGATTAAATATTTTATTAAAATATTTAAAGTCTAGACTCAGGTCTGATGGCAAAAAGCCTAGAAGAGATGAGTTTGGTGCCTTTATTACTGATGGCTATGGAGAGATGTTGATGGAAGACTGCCCGGTATTTGATGATGAAATACTAGTAACGTTTTTATGTCAAGCTCTGTCTGAGTTTAATATGATTCCATTCTTTACTTCATTTAGATTTAGTGATACAATAATTCATAAAACTTTTTCATACGCGATAGTTGAGGGGGCACTAATTGTTGCTCTAGCATCTCAGGCCCTGATAGAAAAGGGTCGTGATTTCACAATAAGTGATGGAGGCATAAGTTATCAGCCTCCAGCTTTGGGTGATTTTTTGCAATCACAATATCAAAACTGGATGAGCTCATATAGAGAAAGATTAAAGTTTATTAAAAACTCTATACGACCCAACCCAACTAGCTATGGAACTTATACAAATCTTTCGAGCGGAAGTCCTGTTGTTACTAGATTAAGACATCTTCGAGCAAGAAGAATAATATAGGAGACTTATGAGAAGCCCAGACAAATGTAATTTTGATTATATTGGATTTGAAAAGCCAAGATCATTTGAGGAAGTGAGATTTGAAATTTTAGGTTTAAAAAATCTTATAAAAAAAGCAGAAGAAAGAATATCATCTCTAGAGCAGAGTGCATTTCTTGCAGAAATCGCAATAAATTCGGAAGATGATTCGCTAAGAGGATATTTAAATGAGCAAAAAAAATAAAAAAGATAGGCCATATACAATTCGTGAAGCATTTAAAAATTTATCAAGAATACGATCTGAATTGTTAAATGATCCAATTGCAAAAGATATTGCTTCAGATTTAGAGGATGATGCTGAAAAGTTTTTAAAATGTGTTTCCATATCTTTTGATGATCTAGATGTTTCTGCAAAAACTTATAATGGAAATATAATTTTAAATCAAAAGTTAATAGACAAACCGTTCCCCGTAATGATGAGATACGTAATTCATGAGTTGACTCACGCTGTGCAACATATAATTCATGATGGATCGATGAAATCTAAAAAGAATGAGGATTATCTAGAGAAGGATTCAGAAGTGGAAGCATTTCAAAGGCAGCTAGAGTGGCAAGTTGATAACTCCTCGTTTAAAGATGCGGAAAAATATGTAGACGATTTGTTAGCCTACCATGATACACCAAAAAGAAAGCAGGAAGAGATTAAAGAAGAGCTTTTGGAGAGGGTTGCCGCTACTAATAAAAAGCATTAGTTTAAGCTAATAAAATTAGGAAAATCTTATGTTTCAAATAGCAGGACAATCACCGACCGAAGGTGAAAAGCTCGTCTCTCTTCGTCCAATTGTAGATTTTGTTTTTATAGACAATGATTCCAGAGTAGATATAGCGTCTCTAGTCATTCTGATTAATGGAATTCCTGCTTTCAAAGACTTAGAGTTCAAAGATGGATTTGACGGTCCTAGTTCAGCAATAACTCCCAGTGATAACAATTATTTAGTTTCTATTGAGCCAGAGTCAGACTTTTCTCAGGGTGAAGTTGTTTTAGTAAAGATTCAGGCTAAGAGCCTTGATGGTAAGTTTTTTAACTATGAATACAATTTTAAAACTGTTCCAAGAGAGCCAATATTAAAAGTATCTTCGCCAATCGATTCGGAGATAATAAAAACAGAAAAAATGATTTTTTTACAGTTTGAAGATACAATAGACGACGTAAATATAAACTCGATCAACGTATCTATTGATGAGGTCCCAATGGTTGTTGGAGGGGTAATTCAGCAAGATTATAATGGCATAGCATCTGAAGTGGTAAAAGTTGATGATGGAGCATATGTTAGAATAGATAAAGAAGAGCCTATGAGAGACGGCGTTTATCAAATATCGTATAGTGTGGAAGACTTTTCTGGCAATAAGTTATTGGGATTTTTGAATTTTGAAGTAATTTTAAATAAAGCTATTTTATCATCTATATTTCCTCAAAGTACATTTTTGGGAGGCAAAGGGGGTATAGATAGAGTTATAAATTATGGCGATGGGAGTAGATTAACTATAGAATGGCATAAACCAATTTCAAGATCATATCGTGCTGACAGCTATGTGTTGCTCTATGAAGATATATCAAGGTTGGAAGTTTTTGATAGTCAGCCGAAATATTTAGCAGTTGGTGATTCTCAGGCCACAACAATAGGGGGCTATGAGACTGGATTAACAATGTCTTTTGCCGCGAGAGTCCTTGAGACGTATAGAAATACACTTAATGTCGAAGGGATGATTGAGGTGTCAGAGAATGTATATTCAATTCCAGAACCTGTTGATGTTACCGGAATTATAGATTCAAATGATACAATTATAGCAGTTACATCAACTGTTGGATTTCCATCTTCAGGTATTTTAATTATAAATAATTCAGAAGTTGTTAGATATATATCAAAAACTAATACTACTTTTATTTTGCCACCAAGTGGTAGGGGGTTAAATAATACATCTGCAGAAGTTCATGTAACTGGAGATGAAGTTAAGATGTTTTTAGAGTGTCAAGATAAAAATACTGCAATTGTTATGGCGACACCTCATTATGATGCAAATACCCAGAGTGGTAGAGAAATTAAAAATGTTGGACTCGTAGTCACTGACTATACAGATAATGACAGAAAGCATTTTCAAGGTTTTGATTTTTGTGGATATCACAGAGCAATGCCTCAGAATACTTTATCTGGGAAAGATGACTGCGGTAGTTATTTGGGCGGCGAGTTCAATGGAATGAGGGGGATGAATCTTTTTGATCGCATGCTAAATAGAGAGGAAGTTTTGCTTGATCAAACTGGTGAACCTGTAATTTTACTTAGAAGAAACTGGGAGGGAGAAAAGTGTAGCTGCTCAACTTCTAGAAAAAATCATCCCAAAGTTAAGAGCTGCAAAAAATGTTTTGGAACAGGGTATCTTGGAGGCTATACCCAGCACTTGAATAGGCGGAGAGAAGATCTTAGAACAATGGTTCACTTTGGAGATACACAGGAGGACTTAAAGCTAGGACCACATCAGCACCTTGAGCAGTCTTACGAGCCACAATGTTGGACTCTTCCTACTCCAGCTATAAGAGACCGAGATTTAATAATAAGATTCGATTTTAATGACGATGTAGAGTATTTCTACGAAGTTTTGCATACTACAAAAGATAAGCTATTTTTTAGACACTATACAAGACAGAGGTTGTCTCTAAAGAGATTGGACAAAACCGATATAGTTTACACATTTAACTATATATTTGATGGTGGATTATAATGTTTTGGATAAAAAATACAGAAGGCAAAAAAGACGCAATGCTTACATTTGCCCTCATAGCATTCGGAGTGGTTACTTTAAATATTTTACTGTCTACTGTAGGCAAGATAACGGTTGGAACGTTTAGTATAAACTTTCAGGCGATGCAAGCAAGCGCTATGACTGCTTATCTTGGTGCAACATTTACTGCGTATGTATCTAGGAGGTGGACTGATAAAAAATATCACGAAGAAGATGGAAAAACTCCTTCTATAGTTCCAAATATAACAACTGGAAGCAATAGCAGTAAAGAAAATAGGATAAAAATAGATAATGGATAAAAAAAGTATAGAAAAAAAAGAATCTTCAAGCGGAATTTGGAGCACAATTAAAGAATATTTTATAAATATTTCTACAAAGATAAAGTTGATTGTCGGTGCAATAGCTGGTATTTTTGCGGTAGTTATTTACTTTATAATAAAAAAAGAAATGAATGAAAAAGAAATATTAGAATTGCAGCTAAACAAGCTTGAAACAGATATAAAGGTAAAATTAAAACAAGAAAGCGTTGACAGCAACTCTGAGGAGATAGCTGGTTTAGAGCAAGAGAAAAAAGAAATAATTAAGAGAATTGAAGAGATAAAAAGTAAAGATACAGATGATGAGCAGGATTTGGACAAGTTTTTCGATGATAGGGGATTCTAGATGTACGAACAAATTTCAGAATTAGCAAAATTTGCAGAAAAAAAGAATAAAGAAATACACGATATGTTAAATAATATGCTAGAAAAAATAGCAAGAAATAAGTCAAGAAAAATATATTTAAGTATTGACCCCGAAGAAATGGAGGGCATGGTTAATCCCAAAAAGGTCTCCAGAGAAGCTTCCGTAGGCTTGGTGACTTTAGATGAAGATTAAGATATTAATTTTTTCTTTAATATTTTCATTTTCTATTTCTCCAGTATTAGCGGGAGATAAGCTGCCGAAGGGTTATACGTTAAATGTAGATTCTTATGTATTTACCATAGATGAAGCAACCCGATTAATGGAGAGAATAAAGTATTTAGAAAAAATTGAAAAAGAGCTCAATGAACAAAAAAAATTAGTCATTATTCAAGGTAGACAAATTGATTTGCTAAAACTAAATGAACAGCATAAGAATGATCAGATAAAGTATTATTCTGATTTAGCAGGAATAAATCATAAGTTACTAAAGAAATATGAAGATAGAAGTGATATAAACTCTTGGGCAAAAGTAGGTTACTTAACCCTCGGCGTAGCAATAACTGTTGGAGCCTTTATTTTGGCTGGATCTGTAATTGATGGAACTAGCTCAAATTAAGGTTACATGCTAATTTTAATTCCTTAATTGTAATTTAAGGGTAATATTTAAATGTCAAAATCAAAATTCCCAAATCAAATTGATTCATCTATAGAGATACCTGCTGTTAGAGATAATATAATTGAGGTTGGATCGGATGTAATCAATAGACTTAGGTCTGCAATATTCCAAATTGAAAAAACTTTGGGCATAAACCCACAGGGGTCTGCAGGAAATACTGTTTCGAAGAGGCTAGACAAGGCTTTAGACGGAAATGGAAATATTTTAAAAGAAGCTTTAGATAGAGCAAATTTGTTATCTGGACCAATAACAGACAGCAATGTTTCAAGTGTTGCCGCCATTGCAGAGTCAAAGTTAAAATTAGATTTTCCAACGAATCTTTTGCAGGACGAAATTTCAATACTAGATAAGCAATTGGAATCAATTATTCTACAGATTGAAGGCTTATCTGCTAAGCTTTCAGCTCATATTCATCACGATGGAATCAATAGGCATAAGGCCAAGGCAATATCTGTAGAAAAAATAGATAAAATTGATAGCCCAAATTCGATTGATTCGACTAAGGGCGGAACAGTACAGGAGGTTTTTGAAGAAATATTTTCTTCACATATAAACTATGACGGTAAGAATACCGATTCCGATAAGAATTCTCATAGTGCAAAACAAATTTTCTTCGATAATACGAATGTAATAGACAAAGTAAAGTCCCTCAATACTCAAGATGCAATTGAGGAGATATTAAGCGCAGACATTGGAGGAATAAGGGATCATCAAAACTTATTTCATAGTAATGGGCTGCTTAGATCGACAGACGAAATGGGGTGGACGAAGACTGGTGAGCAACTGCCGATAATAGGTCCTGTAAGCATAACATTTTCTGGATCTGCAGCTGCAAATTCTGCAAGATTTTTTAACATATTTTTTGAAGATGCAATCGATATCTCAAATTTAGAAATATTAAAATCTGACATATTAGAAATAGATGATATTGATTTTAATTTCAGATTTCAAATATATGAGACCATATTAGATAACGACCTTCTATCTGGATTGGTTGTATTTGGAAATTTAAACATCGACTCAACGGTCGGCACAGTTGGCAAGATATACAAAAATAGGAGTCAACCAGCACAACTATCGAGTTTGCTAATTGGTGTTCGGCCAGATATAAACCATACTTCTGCTGAAACAATTCAGATAGCAGACCCAAGATCGACCTCAATTATTACTTACGGCTTAAGGCCATTTGAAATTAATAGTGAAAATAGGTTTATTACTTTAAAAATAGACGGAGGAGATGAAATACTTATAGATTTGTATGATAAATCTTTAGATAGCCAAAGTATAGACTCGATAGTAAATAGGGTAAATATACAGCTATTATCCTCTGCGCATCCAGCTTTAGCTTATAGGGTTGAGATGCCATATGGCGGAGTAGAGATGGCTATAGTTCACAATATTCCAAGTAGCCCGGATAAAGACTACTCTCTGAAGGTTGAAAAAGGAAGTGATAATGCAATAGTCTCATCTGGGTTTGAATATATAAAGGGTGTAGAGGTTTATTCTAGATCTGGCAGTTATTTTTATATCAATGGAATGACAAAGTTTGGACTCAATCGCTCTATGTCGCGTTCTGATCTTTTTGCAACCGATGGTACCACATTTATAGAGTCTATCGACGTAAGTCTTTTGAATAATAACGTATTAAAAAATAATTTAATCAATGTATTTAAAGAAAATTCTGTAGAGACATATAAAATAGCATCTTTATCTGATCTTCAAATTACGACTGATATTAATCAGATGCCCGATGGGTTTAGCGAATCAGATAGCATATCTAAGTTTGAAATATATGAAAATACAATTTCATTTGAGAATGAAACATTTAGTGAAATAAATAGTAATTTTGCTTCTGGAATATTTGATATATTTATAGATTCAAGTGGACATTTAATATCAAACAAAAGATTGTCTTATGAGTCGAATTACTCTCCTGCAGCAACTTCTTCGATTTCAATTGTTGATTTCCATGGAATGGCTACCGAAACTAAATATTTATATGCAAAGATAATTGATATAGATACAATTGAAATGTCTTTGGGCTCTGGAAGGCCATTTAGATTCAAAAGACTTGCTACCGGCGGATTCTATAGAGAGTTATATGATGGTTTGTTTTCGATAAAAGTTTATGTAGAGAAGTTTTCTTCATTATATAGCTATATAAACGATTCAAACAACATTCCAGACAATGGATCTATAACTATTGCAATGAATATTTTCTCAGATGTTAATAGGGAGGAAAACTTCCATATTGGAAGAATTCATTATGAAAGTGGAATAGGCAGAGTTTCTGGTGCTGGATCAAACATGCCAAGAGTAATTAGCTCTATAAATAGGGGAACTACGGGCTTTAAAGATATATCTTCGAATGCAATTTACAAGTTATCTAATGAGCCAATATCTGAACTAAGAACAAGTGGAGTAGTAATAGGTCTAAAGGTTGAAAAAGCTTCCGATGGTGATCAGCTAAGTGATGGCTTGTTTAAGTTAGATGTCAGTGATGGAATCTGCTATATCGCTGGCAAGAGAATGGAAATATCGGGTGGCTCTAATATTGTTACAAATATAGATTCAGCAATTATCGACAAATTTTATGTTGCAATAAATCATTTGGGAGAATTTGTCTTTTCTCCTGCAGACTCTGTAACGTGCGGATGTCTTCTTGATATATCGAGTCACTGTATATTGGGCGCTGTAGAGTGGGATAATGTAAGCTCATCATTTGTGGACTTGAGGCTATTTATAGATAATTTAGACTTAAAGCTTTTGAACTCGATAACGGTGAGCCCAGAGCCCGGAATGGGTCACTTCGATAACCTTCCTGATGCACTACAATATGCAAAGAGATTTTCTGAAATTTTTACAAAAGCTGGAACTCCGACCATACAAATGAAGTCTGGCAGGCATTATATTGAGATAGACACTGGAGTCCCACTCCTTAGCCAGGGTGGAGCAAATTTGGCTCTTCTAGAGCCTGGCTTTGTGGCTTCAAAAATTTTTGAAGCTGGATTAGTAATAAATTTCCCAGTAAAAATAGTCGGAGAAGGTGAGTCAACGATACTTGATATAAGGTTTGCCTTTGCTGATGATGAAGGCGATGTAAGGTCTGAGCCGGAGGAAACAGGCTTTAGGCCACAAGCTCAGGTCGGTGTCTTGATGATATCAGGCGATGGCATACTTGATTCGCTAAAGACCATAATGGGAGGCGAAACCTTAGTCGAAGGCCTTGTGGAGATATCAAATCTTAAGCTTAATCAGTGCAAAATAATGAGCCATGGGATAAATACTGAAAAAACAATAGATAATAACCTATATATACTTAATTGTGGATTGAGATTGTCCAACATAATTTTTGATTATACAGAAAATAAGCCGAATCTTGGACCAGTGAGCCTCGGCTTGATACAAAATGGTATTGGTATTGAAATTGGCTCTGATGACCATTTGCAAGTAGAAAAGATTGGCAATCTTTCTGTGGATAGCTGCACATTTCTTAATTGCTCAATAAGATTTAACCTGCTTGATGTTACCAAGTATAAAAACATATCTTTAACAAATAATAGGGTCTCGGGGTTTGGCCTAAAGATGAATACCAAATATGTGCGAGGCCTTATAGATGCAGCGGACCCGTTTGGCTCAATAATAGACCCGAGGATGACTGACTACGGAAAGAATAATATAAATATACTTGGGAACATTCATGAGTCAGGTGGAAATAAAATAGATGCCTCGATAGCCCCAGGCGGTCAGGCTCGACCCCGAGATCGAGGGTGGCTTGACAGAATAAATAGAACATTAATAGTCGGAGATAATATTGGAATAAAAGAAGGCTGGCCTGAACATGAGCTCGTAATAAAGGGCGGACCAAATGATGCACCTCCAATTATTGAAATGAAAACATCAGATATAGCCGGAGAAGAGTCTAAAATAATATTTACTAAAGACAGCATGAACGGACAAACTGTAGTTGTCGGCAAGATTGGCTTTGAAGACGATGGTGGCGGGATGTTTATGAGATCCGGAGATGGCCAAACTGGCATAACTATAAATTCTCTTGGCGTTCAAACTTCAGAAAGACTTTATGCAAATGCAGGTTTTACTATTTTTCGTGAAGCTCCAAAAACATTTCTCAGCAATGAAACAGATTTTCGGGGACAAACAAGAATTACTGGCAATGGGTCCAGCTTATCAATAGATTGTGATGGTGGGACTCGTTTTGCCCTAAATCATATTGCTACGATAGGGAATGATGCAACAATGGAGCCGCTTGGAGTATTGATGTCTGGACCGGGAGGAACATCAACGGCAGTCGGAATTCACCCAACGGGGCTGTCTAGTAGATCTATAAAGAGAGATATAGTAGATTTAGATATAGGTTTAGATGAGGTTAACAAAATGAGGCCTGTATCCTATGTTTTAAAGTATGATGAAAGTGAAAGAATCAATATTGGAATGATAGTAGAAGAGCTGGCAGATCTTGATAATAGAATGGTTATAATGGGTCCAAAAGTTACTGTTGAAGATGGAAAAATAAATAGGGATCATAATATAGAAAGTCCTGTTCCATACAAGTGGCAGGCAAGAGAGATTGTTCCAGTATTAGTAAGGGCAATTCAAGAGCTTAGTCAGAAGGTAAAAGATCTAGAGGAGAAGTCTAATGCCTAAGTCAAACTATCCAAATAAAATAGATACATCAGTAGAGATAAGGCCCGTAAGAGATAATATCACAGAGATTGGATCAGATGTAATAAATAGCTTGAGATCTGCAATTTTTCAGATAGAAAAAACCTTAGGAATAAACCCCCACGGAGCTACAGGAAGCACCGTAGCTTCTAGAATATCGTCGGTGATCGATGAGGCCGGAAAAATAAAAAAAGATGCCTTAGATAAGGCCAACATCTTGGCTGGTCCAATATCAGACAATGATGTGTCTAAGGATGCTGCAATATTAGAATCAAAATTAAAACTTAATTTTCCAACTAACTTGCTTCAAGATGAAATATCTATTTTAACAAATAAGTTGGAGTCATTCATAAATATGCTGGAGGAGTTATCTGGACTTTTGTCGGCACACGTTCACCCAGAAGCTTTGAATAGACATTTTGCAAAAGCAATTAATCTTGACGAATCAGCTGTAACCAGCCTGAATATCGCAACAATGAGTTTAAAGGGAGTTACTGTTCAAGAGGCTTTTGAGTCTATTTATAATGCTCATATAAATTTTTCTGGAGATGCTATTTCCTCTAGCAATAACTCTCATAATGCTGATCAAATTTATTACGATAACTCAAAAACCTCGGAGTTTATCGAAGGCAATTCTGCTCAAGAAGCACTTGATGAAATGGTATCACTTGAAGGTCGAGCTTTAAAGCGGTCCATGTTGAATCTACATTCAAACGGATTAATAAGGTCTGGAACAGTAGTTGATGAGTTTGAGGCCCTTAGTCTTGGCACAACCTTGGTAGACTCTACTCCGATAAGCTATACTGGTCCATCTTCATCTTCCAATGAAAAAATTATATTTTCATCGCCAGTTAAGCCATTGGGTGATATATCTCAGTTTGATATAATAACTATAAGTGGAATAGTAGGAGAGGATGAGTCCGGTAGTTATGTTATATCAGAGGTTGAATTTGATGCTGCTGGAAATTTAGCTTCCGTAGATATTTATGGAGGGCCAAGAGTATCGGTATCAGAAGGTGCAACAGCTAGGGTTACAAAAAATATATATGGTCCATATAATGAAAATGGCTTAAATGCTTGTGTTAGACCAAGGTATAACAAAACAAATACTCCAGATATTCAAATAGCCCACCCTAATTCTGCAACAATTATTACATCAGGGGTAGATCCCAATAAAATTACAAAAGAAAATAAAAAATTTGCGATATCAATAGATGGTGAAGACCCAATAGATATAGATATTTTTGATGAAGATTTTGGAGAAGGCGGACAAAGTTTAGATTCTATAGTTTATAAAATAAACGAGTTTTCTGTTGATAATAGACTTGGATTTATGGCTTATAAATTGAGAAGAGCAAATTGCTATGAGCTAGCATTATCTCATATACTTCCGAATATGTCGGGGGATGTTAAAAATAGAACTTTAAAAATTTCAGAGCCATCTACAAATAGTGCTATTAGTGAGCTTGGCTTTGAAGCAGATAAAGAAGTTGAGGGTGGTGTTGATAATCTATGTCTCATAAATGGAAGTCTAGTAAATAATTTTGGAAGAATGTTGAGCTTTTCAAACTTAGATGCTTCCATTGTGCCTGACTCTACAAAGGTTCGATCGAGTAGCGATTCTGTAGATTTTTTAAAGATGGGAGTTAGGGAAGGCGACCTTATTTATATTTCTGGGGCCGACAATCCCACTGATGATGGTCCATACAGAATAAATGACGTTTCTTCGGGTGAAATAAATGTAGATTTTTGGGGTGATTTTTTTACAGGAACTTTAACTGAGGATTCTAAGTTATACATATTAAGGTTATCCGCCCATGTTGGTGAAATAGAGTTTGATCGATCTGGAGCAAATGGTGGTGTTATTTTTGACACCTTTGTAACGAGTGACGCAGATATATTTTTTAAAAAAAGAATGGTAATAGGAGAAATGCCCGAAACTAATTCTTTTAGCTCCGTAATATCTGGTGTTTCTAGAAACTTTATTTCAGATACAAATGCAGAGCTAAAATTTTATGGCGGTCCAGGCCTTACACTTTATGCCGCCATAAGAGATGGAGCGGGAGAAGAGGGAGATAAGGTTGCAATTGTTGATAGCGGATCTTATAAGGTTTTCTCTGCAAGCAAAATGTCTTTTATAACATTGGAAGTAAAAGCTTCTGGCGTCCCGCAGATTGCAAATCCTGCAACGACGGTTCCGTTGGTAGGCCATTTAGAAGTTCCTCCAAGCGCATACCCTATATCTAGGGGTACGTACTCTACTAACATGGGGATGGTTCTAGGCAAGGTTGCATTACAAGGTTCTGCAGGTGGAGTCCCTAGTTTAACAGATATTAGAGCTACTGGAACAACTGATAATACAATTATTAGCGAAAATTTTATAGAAAGATATATTCAGGGCCCAAGAAACGAATTGAGGGGCCATGGAATAATAAGAGGGGTCACTGTAGAGTCCGTAAATGCTGCTGATAGCCCAAAAATATCTCTATCAATTTCAGCGGGAATTGCAATTGTAAATGGGATTAGATATGAATATGTTGGGAATGATAATTTTGTTACTTACAAAAATTCAAATTTTTTCGTAGGAATTGATTCCAAGGGATGCATAGTTGCCTCTGAGGATGTTGGGGCCGCTTCACCATTTGCTGGAATGGATATTGCTCACATTGCTTATATAGATATTGTAAATAATTTAATTACAGATTTAAGATTATTTGTTGATCATATTGATTATAAACTTGTTGCAGATATAACTGTTGCAAATGATCAAGAGTTTGGACATTTTACCAGTATTAAAAAAGCTGTAGATTATTCTAGAATTTTTACTAGGCTTTTCCCAAAGATGGGAAGGCCAAGCATACTGATAAAAGAGGGTACACACGTTATTGATGAAACGATATATTTAGATTTTGATATAGAGATAAAAGGAGCTGGTCCACAAGCAATTATAAAAAGAGGAGAAGGCTTATACAGGCCGAATGAAGAACTTGGAACCAATTATACCATTATGGAGAGTAGCATTAAAAATAGCTTATTTTGCATCGGGTCAAAAACAAGGGGATCTTCAGAAGAAATTATAAAGGGCATTACAATTGCCAATCTTTCTTTTGAAACTTCTGATTTTTTGCTCGAATGGACTCCAACTGCAGACTGGCCTGTATCTATAACAAATTCTTTTATATTTATTACTCAATCCATAAATAAAGGATCTTTATCGGAATCAGCTTTTTTTAGGTTTGTAAATTTAAATTTTCTTGGCCCTAAAACCATTAGCTTTGAGCAGAATCATGAGTTTGCGATTGTAGCAACAAGAGGTCATGACCACCCTGATGGAAGAAAAAATTTAACTTTTGGGAATATAGTTGTTTCAAATTGTATGTTTAATCGTACTGGTAGTGAGTGTGGGTCAATGGGAGTAGTAATTGATGATGATGCTACTAATTTGATAAAAAATATTATTATAACTTCAAATATATTTATCAATGTATCGCCTAATATGGGAAAGGCTTCTCAAGGTCAGTATAATTATTTTGGAGTTCAGCCTGGCGATGCTGATCATGCACTTGGAATTTGGCAACCCTGGGGTAATCATCTTTTTAACATGAGAGGTGTAATAGCAGATTCTATGAGTAATGTTTCAGAGGATTAGTTTAATTTAAGTTTGATATTATGAGTAAAAAAACAAAATCAGCGATAGATTCGATATATAGCATAGAAGAAAAGCTAGAAGCTTTTGAGGGAAGATTTTCATCAATTGAGTCACAGCTTAAGATTCTAAGCTCTAAACTAGAAAAAGCAATAAAATCAAAAGATTCAGAGGCCAAAAGCTCTGATATGAAAATGCCATCTGCAAAGCCGCCCGTTGCGAATGCAAAAAGTGTAAAAAAAGTTGAAAAGCTTGTTTTGGGCAGCATAAAGACTTTTGGATATATTGTTAACAAAAATCAAGAGCCAATAAAAGGTGTTGAGGTTAGTGTTTATGATAGTGATAATGATATAATAAAGAAAATTATAACTAATGATGATGGATATTGGTCGGCAAGGTTACCTTCTGGAAAATTTGGAGTTGAGTATATTCACAAGAAATTTAAGCCAATAAATCGTACAATATTGATACCGGAGAATGTAAACGAATTCGAAGTGAGGTAGTGGTTGATATGTTTACGGTAAAAATAAGAGGTGGCAAAAAAAATAATATTTTATCTAAAACTGCAAAAACAATTTCAAATTTTTTAAGAATTAAACTAAATAAAAATACAAACATTATATCAGATAATTCATCAATAGAAATGATTGCAGCATCCCCTGTACATACGGAAGGTGGAGAAGATCATCTTATTGCGGAGCTTTTCATAAAAAAAACAATTATTATTAATAATTCTGATTTAGAAGACAGAGAAAAGTTGGACAAGTTTTTGTCAGAAATAAAATATTTTTGCGAACAAGCTTCAAAAATTGAGGATGCGAAATATGTTCCGCTGGAATTTAGAAAGAGAGAGTAAAAAGAATGATGAGTGATCAGCAGTTACCAGGAGGTATAAATGCAGATCATCGTGTTTATTCCAGTTATTTTTCAGATAACAACATTATTCAACAAGTAGCATTAACCCAGCCTAAAAATCTTCTAATAGATTCTATAAGAAAAGTGTTTAGATCCGACTCAATATTTACTTATAGAGATGATGAATATGGATTTCCCATGACGCCTGATCTAACGGGTGGAGACATAGATGCGGAAAACACAACAAAAATATTGATAAGCGACTTGTATAGGTATGAGGTAAAATTTTTTCCATCAATTATAATTAAGAGTGGGGGCGGTAGTTATAAGCCACTTTCATTTAATCAAGATGCAACTTACAAAAATAGAATAGATATTGTAGAAGATGAGTTTGGCGGTCGACATACTATTTCAACTCCAACTCACAGAGTTTATAATGGAAGATGGGAAATGAACTTTGATGTTCAAATATATTCAGAGAGCCATAGTGAGTTAGAGGAGCTGGTTGATATAACTTCAATGATAATTCAATATACCCTGTGGAATGAGTTAAGAGAAAATGGTTTGTTTATTAAAAGTTTAAGTATCGGAGGAGAATCTGCTGAGCCATATGCTAATGATTTTGTATATGGGCAAACAATTACTATTTCAACACTCTCCGAATGGAGGGTGGAGATACCAATAGATAATTTAGTTGAAAAAATAGTCTTTAGATTTGAACCTACCTGGCATCATATACCCGGAGTTAGTTCGAAATCAGATGTTGTATCAATGAAATACAATGATGTAATTGAAATGGCAGAAATAGAATAATAAAATAGAAAATATATGAATTTTAAACTACTAATAATGAATGATTTACTAGAAATAACCAACAAGGTATGGAGATTTTAAATGGCTAATATACCCGGAATATCAGGATATGTTCAGCCTGGCGTATTTGCCAGGGACAGAGTATCATCAAGGGGCGTATCATTATCGGGCGGCTTGCGGCTAGCCTGCATCATGGGAGAGGGCTTGCGAGAGGAGACTATTGTTTCTCCTGCTGTAGGCGGAGGTCGAGATGGGCTAGCTTCTGTTTCTCCTACTGGATCTGGTGATGGAAGATTTTTTAAACTTGCCGGAGCACCCGTAATAAGCGGAAGAACTGAGGTTTATTTAAACGGTTCTCTTTTATTCGGAACTCAAGATTCTGTAATTGATACTGCAGGTTTTGATCAAGCTTTTGATTATAGATTAAATATAGAGACTGGTGTTATCGAGCTTCAGGGTGCAAGCATAGGTGATCAAGATGGTCAGAGATTTTCTGCTTCAACATTGAATGTAGGAACTGGGTTCTTGCCATCTGGAACTTGCGGAACTCTTGGAGACATAATAAGTGTTATTGACGATAATGCGCCGGCAGAAAGATGGACGATAAAATGCGTAAGTGTAATAAGAGATGATAATGGTGATCCAATACCGGGAAGGTCAACATTTACGGCGGTCGGCTCTGTATCTGGACAAGTAACCGACGAGTCTGGAAGGCCAGTTACTTTTTCAGGCTCTTATTATACAAGCTCTCTTGGTGCTGTTTCTGGAAACAAAGTAACTTCGGATAACGGGTTTATTGTTGCTTCTGGTCAAGACTGGGGCAACGGTGTTGCGACTCTTAGAGCTGGAGATCAAACTCCGGGCACTACAGATACTTTTGTAATAACTGGTAACTTGGTTGCGCAAGGGCAAGTTTTGCCTGGCGACGAACTCTGCGTTGATGGGTATGTTGGACATGAAATCGGCTCTTTAGAGTATGACTTGGCATCAAATCAGACAACGATTACATTATCATCAGATAGCTTGAAGCTCGACACTGCCCCTGGAGAGGGTGGCAGCTGGACTTCAGACGCTTGGAATATTCGGGCATCGAACGTTCTAATCGATGACGAGTCTGTTCTTCATGACCCATTTACAGGAGATCCAGCATCAGAGGGTGCCTTTTCAAGCGCATCAGTCGGAAAGATAGTCGCACTTTGTGGAGCAGGCAACGTTGATTCTGGATTGTTTGAGGTTTCTGCTGTAACCTCTTCCAGAAGATTAAGGGTGCACAAGCTTGGAGATGAGATGGTCGGGTTTTCCGAAATGGAAGACGATATTGCGGAAGGCATTGGTCAAAACGGACTCCGATTCCATATGTTAGAAACAAATGGAGTTTTATTATTTGGCATAAAAGAAATAGCAGCAGATGGAGAAGAGGTAATAGCTCCATTCGAGGTAGGCGATAAGTTTTATATAGATGTAAAATCAAAAATATTAAAAGCTGGAGATGAATTGGTTGCAAAATATATTTCAGAATTGGATGTAAATGATCCAGAATTTTTCGACAGTGCCATACAGCTTCAGGCAAAGCATGGTGGACCATCTACTGATAATACGCTTTCTCTTGGTGCGCAGCTTGCTTTTGAAAATGGAGCTCCAGGTGTTTTGGCAATGCAGTGCAAGCCACCTGTTCCAAGAAGAACTTCTGTAACCCTCATTGAAGAAGTCGATACAAATGGAGATGGAGGTTTTGCGGGATGCACTGGTGGTGCTGATAGCTGCGAAGTAGACGATCTAAAGCTGGTCATACCAAGGCCAATTACAGGGCTTAGAGCAGGAAGGCCAGCCCCCGGAACTACAGTAAATATATTTTCGGTTAGAAATGGCGTTGAAACTCAAATATTTCCAAACAAAACTGGATTTTATAATACTCAGCTTGAATCAGATGTTACACAGTTTGATTTCATATCAAGTTCTGATTTTTCATTTGGGTATACAGTTGTAAATACTGGATTTGATGTCATAGGCTCTGGCTCGAATGGATCGATACAGACTGAGGTTGGATTAACAACATTTTCGACACTTGAATTTGACTTTGACGCAAGACATGTTGGTCATCAAATTGTTATAACTAGCATGGAGCAAGCAGATGGAACTATATTGACATCTGCAGCCGCAATATCAGCAGCGCTATTTAATGGAGATGCTGGGCAAGATCCTGTTGTTACAATTAGCGAGATAGTAAGTGATGCAGAGGTTCGGTTGGTAGAGCTTGGTGCATTGGCTCAGGGCTTTTCCGACGTACAATTTTTTGTAAGAGATCCATCTGACACAACAAACGTTGACGCAGCATTACTGTTACACAGAGATCTTGTTAGAAGCGGAGTTCTCGCTCAGGGTGATGGTATTAAAATTTCATATATTGATGAAAATGATGCAGATTTTTTTGATACAAACTGGTTTTCTGCATTAGAAATTCTTGAAGCTCATAGCGCTCAGATGATAGTACCCCTTCCAAATCAATCTATATCTTCAATATTTAGAGCTACAGTAAATCACTGTGAAAATATGAGTACTATAGCAAATCAAAAAGAGCGAATGGCAATGATTGGCGCTCAAATGGGAGTTACTCCCGCCGCACTTATAGGTAGAGAGCAGATTGCGATTGAAGATATTGGAATAATAGAAGGAATTCAAGGCGATGATCCAGAAGAAATATTGAGCGGAAACATTGAAGACTTAGTAAACTTTAAGCTTAATGACAACTATACTAGCAATAGAGCTGTATTTTTCTGGCCTGATGAAATTGTCAGAAGCATAAATGGAACAAACACAAAGATTCACGGATTTTACACTGCTGCAGCAGCCGCAGGTTTGCTATCTGCAACTCAGAATATAGCAATACCTTTAACGCATAAAACTCTTTCTGGGTTTTCAATATTGCGCGATAAGATGCTAAGAGACGTTATTAAAAATGAGCTTGGATCAGTTGGCGCAACTATGCTTGTTCCGGTTACTGGTGGTGGCAAAATATTGGCAGGGAGAACGACTTCGACTTCAGGCTTTGTAGAGGATGAAGAAATATCTGTAATGTTTATTAGAGATAGAGTAAAGCAAAATCTAAGAGATGCAATGAGAAGTTTTATTGGTAAAGTTCAGGATGAAAACACAGTCCCCCTAATGGGGCTTAGGGCGCAAAGCGTGATGTCTGGAATGATTAGCCAAGGTTTGGTTTCTTCTTATAAGGATATAACGGTAGAAAGAGACAAGGTTGACCCTCGTCAGATGAATGTTTTTCTACGATTCGTACCAGCATATCCAATAAACTATGTTTATATTGATATTGAAGTAGGGATACAATAAACTTTTAAGGAAATAAAAAATGGCAGAATATCCACAGACAGGAAGCGTTCTTGATTCGACCACAAGAACTGGTCTTTCTACACAAATCGTTATAATGGTAAACGGCAATCCCGTAGGGGCAATTCAGAGTTTTGCTGAGAGCCAAAATAGAACTACAAAAGCTATTAGTGAAGTTGGGACAGATGGTCAAATTGAAATTGTTCCGTCAGCATCTACTACGATAGAGTTGAATGTTACTAGAATTGTATTTGACGGACTTTCTATGACTGAAGCTTTTTCTAGAGGCTTTAGAAATGTTGCCTCACAAAGATATCCCTTTGACATTGTTGTTTTTGATAAATCAGGTGGTGGTGATGCAACAACTTGGATAACCACTACTTACCACAACTGTTGGTTTAAAAGTATATCAAAGACATATAGTGCTGGTGACTATGTTATACAAGAGCAGGCTAATGTTACTGCTGAATTTATGTCAACGTCACAAAATACAGAGCCGGTAGTTAGCCAGGGATATGATGGAAGAAGAGATCTTGGTAATGGCGTTGATATTGATGCGATTGAGGGTCAAGCTGATGCTGGAATTAATGGTAGACGTGGCGCAATGGATTATCAAGGAATATTTTCAGCAGCATTTGATGAATAATTTTATATTTTAGTAAAAAAACAATAATGCCGTCAGATTAAGTTTTGGCGGCATTTGTTTTATGGGAATAAAAAAAGTAAAATATAATAGTTATTTTTGTTTAATTATAGGAGTTTACAAATGCCAAAGAGAACAGCTTCAGTAACCCACTCTTCTCACCAAGAAGAGCCGACGATTGAAAAAATAGAAAGTGAAGATAGTCAAATGCTTGGATCATTAAAAGATTTAATATTTCTTGGAAGAATTACAAATACTGTTGAAATACAGGGTTATGAATTTGAGCTACAAACCTTAAATACAAAGCAGCAAAAAGATATTTACGCAGAGTTAATGCTAGGAGAAGATCCTAGATTAACAGAGATAAAGCCAATAGTTTTATCTAGATCAATTATTACTATTAATGGCAAGAGTTTTCAAGACGTTGCAGATAGTGAGGGCATGTCTGTAATGGACATAATAACATCATGGCAATTCTCACTTATTGACAGGCTTTATGCAGAGTATGAAAGAATGGTTGAAGAATCAAACGATGCAGTTGGAGCAGAAACTGTAAAAAAATAAGTGAGGAGTCAGAAAGCTGGCTCCGCTGGGAACTTTGCAAAGTATGGGGATGTAGCGTAGACGATGAGCGATTTTCTAGAATAAATGACGCTCAATGGTATTGGTATGCCGGTATGATACAAGCGGATTTAAATAGGCAATATGAGCAAAGGCTTAATTTTGTTGAATATCTCGCCTCATTTTGGAATGCAGAAGCAGTAGAAAAGATTAGACTTGCTAGAGATACCGATGGAGATTCTCGATTTATGTCTAAGGACGAGTTCGAAAAGAGAATCGAAGACGGTCAGATTATATCTAGTGAAGTTCTTGAGCAAATTCAGAAGAAATACGAAAATACTAATTATAATACAAGTAATAGTCATAAAAACCCTGGAGATAGAATGAGGCTACCGCAGGATTTTGACGGATTAAAAGATATTATAAAGAAGTAAAATATGAATTTTGAACAGTTAGCAGCAGCCATCAAGAGCTTAAGAAAAGAAATAAGCACTCTTAAGATAGGCACAGATGATGATAAAATCATCTCACAAAAATTACTTCAAATAGAAAAATATAAACAAGCACAAAGAGAATTGCAAGGAAGAACTGACGAGCAAACAGGCTCGCAAGATAGGCTAAATAAAAAGAATAGAGAAGCAATTTCAATTTTGCAGAGAATGGGCAATATCGCTGAAGCAACTGGAGGTGCCCTTGGCAATGTGGCTGATGCAGCATATAATGGAACTCATGCATTTGGAAACTTAAAGAGAAGCATTTCTGAAGCAATGAAGATTGGAACAGAAGCCTCAGGACTTTTGGGCGATATTCTTCCTCTTGAATATGTGGAAAAGATCCCCCTGATAGGCAAGGGTCTAAGCAAAGTTGGTGGTGCGATTGGCACAGTAGCATCTGAAGCTTTAAAGTTTACTAAGGATTCAATTGATTTATTTAGCAAGGTAACAACAGCAGTTGACGCTACAACACAAAGCCACAGAAGGCAGGTTAAATCAATCTTTGATGTAGGTAAGCAATATGGTAGCTCAGTAGAGGATGCGGAGAAGTTTACTAGTTCCATGAGAAATGCAGTCTCTTCAGAGTTTGGGAAAAGTGTTAACCTAAGGATGAAAGACCTGGATGCCTTTATGATCTCAACATCTCGAACAAACTTAACACTAAAAGATATGTCTGAGTCAACAACTGTTGCAGGAAAGCGAGTGGATGCTTTCGCTGCAGCAACAGCTCAATTTCAAGCCTTGGGAATACTTAATTATGTCAGTGATTTAAATGATATGGTAAAGGGTCAGGGATTGACAATGCAGGAGTCTCTCGAAACATTTGCGTTGTTTGGTGATACTGCAAAAGAGACGGGCTTAAATGTAAACGAGGTTTCAAGAACGTTGATGAGGACGGCTAATAGTTTTCAAAAGATTGGAATGTCAGCAGAGTTTGGAGTTCCAATATTAAAGGGATTTACAGATTCATTAAAAGATATGGGCCTTGGAACTGAAAATGCGCTGAGCCTAACGACCTCGTTGTCGAGTGCTCTCGGCAAGCTGACTGAAGATTATGGCTTGGCATACTTAACCTTTCAAAGAGGTGGACTAAATATAGGCGGAGCAACTGGTGCAGGTGGAATGCTGAATACGTCAATTCAGCTTCAAGCAGAAATGTTAGAAGCAGAAAAAACAGGAGATCAGAGCAAAATAGCATCTCAAATGGTAAAGGGTATGAGAGATACAATCGCATCTTTTACCGGAGGCGACATTGTTACCGTAAAAGAAGCTGCAGAAGATAGCTCTCTTCAAAACGCTTTTTATATGCAGCAACAGATGCTCTCAAGTCAATATGGAATAACTGGAGCAGACGCTACAAGAACCTTGGAAATGTTGTCGAAGCTAGACGAAGCGAATGCAAGAGGGGATACAAAAACGGCGCAAAGCCTCGAAAAGCAAATACAAGAGCAGAAAAAAGCTGAAGATAAAACTCTTAGCATACAGGAAAAGATGGGCATTGGAATATCTCAGTCCGCAGCATCTTTAGAAGAGCAGACTATTATGATGAAGATGCAGGTGAGAAGAATTTATGATGAAAAAATTGGAGAAAAAGTTGTAAATGCTATTTCTGCAGCAGGAAAAGCCACAGAGGAGGCTTTTAACTCAGAAGATAAAGACGGTGCAATGAGGAGGGTTAGAGATGGAATTGATAACTTTATAAAAAAAATGAATGATGAACAGGCAAAATCGGCAAAAGCTGCTGCCAGCGCTAAAAAGATGACTAAAAAAGAAAAAGGAGCACTAGACGAGATACTTGGAAAGGATAAAAAAGATGCCGGAAAGAAGGGGTCAGGTGATAGTGGCGATCTAAAGACGGCGATTGATAAATTGGTCGCATACCTTGAAAAGCCACAGAGGTTAACTGTATCTTTTTCTGAAAATGCAAAAGATATACTTGAAATTGCTAGAGATGCAAGAGAAGCAAGGGGCGGACGGTAATAAAAATGACTTCAAGGCAAATAAATTCAAGCTTTCATCAGCAACGTAATACTATTATGTTCTTTTTGCCGGTATACTCTAAGGATGAACATTTAGAGGGCGGAGAGGTATTTAAAAAAGAAGTAAAAGTCATGTACCTTAATCCACAGAGTTTGGCAATAAATGAGCAAAAGCTTATAAAGCCAACCATGACCAAGGGTGGATATACTGTGCAATATTGGGGTGAAGAGCTTACAAAAATTACAGCAAATGGAACAACGGGATCTGCAGGTATAGAGGGAATAAATATACTTAGAGATATCTATAGGCACGAACAAATAAAGTTTAGAGACATGCTAGATAGAAGGCGAGCAGATGAGGAGCTAAGAAATAAAGTAAAAGTTGCTGGTAGTGAAAATATTAGCAATTCAGTTACGGGACTTGGAATAATAGACGCCGCACTTGGTGGTCTTGGAGCAAGGGTTGCGAGCGGCGTATCTAGTATAATGGACTCTTTTAGAGAGCCATTTGAAGAGGAGAGTTTTGAAACTTTTTCTTTACCTCCTTCTTTGGCAACCTTTGCTACTTCAATAGATATGTACTATCAGGGAGAGATATTTAGAGGATTTTTTACTACGTTTTCGTACAATGAAACGGCGACAGAGCCAGGTCTTTTTACTTATCAGTTTGCCTTCACAGTAACTAGAAGGTCTGGAGAAAGATTAAACTTCATGCCGTGGCATAAGAATCCATTAAATGCAGATGGAACAACAAAAAAAGCAAGTGAGCCAAATTCTGGGTTTTCAGGACAGGATGGTATAGTCGAAGGGCTATTAAATAATGCAAATCTAGAAAGAACAGAGCTTAGCTTTAAGGGTATGGGAGTTCAAAATCTTTCAAGTGCTGAAGATTCTTCGGCAAAAGGCATAGCTGTTGATAGTAAAAGTGAAACAGAAGAAAAAAAGGGCCAGCAGCCATTAAGAAGAAGATAGATATTTTTTACGTTAGGTTTTAAATGAGTACTAAAAAATTAAAAGACTTCGCACTATCAGTTGTAAATGAGGCAATGCGAGGAATTATATCCGGAGATAATCCAGCCTTTGTGCACACTGGCGGATCACCATCTTTGAGCAGCAGCTCTCAGGGTCAAAAACAATCGTTAAACTCTGGCGGCTACAAGGTAACTATTGGAGGTGGAAATAGCAAGCTTTTTGAGCCCGAAACAAGGAGCATCGTAAGTATGGCTCCAGAAGCAACCATTTTGATTAGAAAAAGGGAGTTTTCTTCATTAAAAGAGTCAAATGAAATTCAGTGGATGGATGCAACAGAGAAGATGCTACTTAGATCAACTAAGGCACTTTTTGCTGGTAAGGTTGAACAAATAAGGCTGTATGAATCTTTGACGAAGTTTGAAAACTTTTTTTCAAAATATCAAGAATATAGTTTAAACTTGCTTTCTCAAGTAATTTCTGACTTAGAAGCAATCGTAGAAGAAAAAGAAAATCAGGCTGCTGCGAATAGCTCTGGTAATTTTTTTGGAGATCTTCTTACTGCAGCTTTTACTACGCCTGAGGCTGCAAGGTATCAGCAAACACATAGTGAATTGATAGATCTAATAAGAAGAAATGCGTTTGCTCAAGATAATCTCGTTACAACTTGGATAGTTGATCCATCAAATATTGATAATTACGGAGTGGGGCCGGGTACTGGTACTATTGAGCTAAATATGTTTTCTCAGTTTAGTACAAACTGTGATTTAAAGAGCGCTCCAAGCTCAGCCTCTATAAGCATAGAAGATCCATATAGAATAATGTATGTATCAGATGAAGACATTGAAATGGCAATCGAAGAGGCTATGGATGGAACATCTGGTATTTTTTCTAGACTTTCAGATGGAATGTATTCAAAATATGAGCCTAATAAAAATAAGTACGTGGGTGTGCTTAGAGGCGTTGTAAACGGCCTTGGCAAAGCAAGTATAAATGTTGGCCATATTAGAGAGAGAATGAGAACCTTTTATTTGGGTAAGCCTATTATAAATCCTGCAGATAGTGTTAACTTTTATATAAGAGGCAATAGAACTTTGGAGGATTACAGTAAGTTGGATAATAAAACTATGCCTGTAAGCTCTATAGATACAAGTTCTTTGGAGTTAGATGAGAATATTTTAAAAGCGGAAAAAGAATTATATACTAAAGGTGGTCTTAGTTTTGAATCTTACAAAAAAATAAGAACAGAATCAGATGCTTCATTCGGGAAAATACACGTATTTGGCGGGCTAGTAGCAACGACTGCAGAAGATTATAGTAATGGAGCATGGGGACTTAAAATATCTTGTTACGATAATATGGAGTGGTTGCGGTGGTCTAGATTCTGCAAGCAGCCTGCATTAGCAAATAAGAAAGGAATATTGGAGGATCCATTAACTCCTTTTGAATATAAAAGAAATGAAGATGGTAGCATTAATTATACAGAGGGCCAAGACTTATTAAGTGAAAATAAAAAACTTTTAGCATCAGGCTTACTATCATATGACAACGGGATATTGTCCGGACAAAACGCTAGTGAAGAAAATTTGATGCAAGGGCAGTTTACTGGGGATGGCTCTTTATTTGGGACGCGAGTTATTCAACACCCAAATGGATTTGTTTATAGGTGGAAAACTGGAATATTAACTGCAACAGCAGGATTTCAGGCAACAGATCCAACGGGAGACGGTGTTCGTCAAGAGAAAATAAATCAAGAACATTATGGACTAACTATTGCTGAACAAATATTTACGAATTTAGACATAGCCAATATACTGAGTATACTTGTTGTTGGGGAGCCTTATAATGTTAGTACATTTATTGAAAATTCACTACAGGCTCATACAATAACGAAAAAGTCAATCACAGGACTTAATGCTCAAGACCCAATAGCAGGTGTTTTAGATGCCGTAAGAAATCAAAATAATTTTTATGGAAATTTTCGTCCCTATAGAATGATAACTATGAATCAAGAATCTATTCAGAAGAGCCTGCAGAGTCAGCAGATTAGAATAGAAACAAACTCAATAATTGAAAAATTACAAAATAAAAGAAAGGGAATAAACCGAAGAATTGCTGAGTTGAAGAAAAATAAACAAACAAAAAATTCAATACTTATAAGATCACTCGAAACAGAGTCTAAGTCAGTTGAGGCTGCTATCAAAAAGCAAGTAGCAATTGGAATGGACGCAATAGTAGATGATGAGGCTTCAAAAATTAGCTTGTCTCTGAATCTATTCGGAGATATAGGCATAAGTGGCGGAGGAATGTCAAGTGATCAAGCTTTTAATAAGGCAATTATGCTGGTTGGAGCACAAAGAAGAATAGAAGATGTAAAATTAAATAGAGATAGAAACCTTTTTATAGTTTCAGATCAATATGACACAACTGATTTAAAACCTTTTCTTTTGAACTTAAATAAAAGTGGATGGAAACTTTTTGAAGCAGGATACACTAGTGCGATGGATCAAATGACTGCTGCAGTTCAAAGTCTAAATATGGAGTTTTTTTGCAATACAAATGGCCACCTTGAGTTTAGGCCGCCACAATGGAATAAGGTTCCTTATACAGTATTGCAAGATGCAATAGCAAGCGGAAAGCAGAAGGGAACGCCAATTATTCCAGGGTTTATAACATCGATGTTTCAAAGTAGAATAGATGATTTATATATAGAAATACATACGTTAAATATAAAAATAGCCCTAATAGCACTATTGATGGGAAGGTATCCAGATAAATTTTTAATTCCAAATATTCCACCCTTAAATACTGGCGCAGATTCATTAGATTTCTTTGGAATTGATGTCGATAGAAAAGTTTTGTCTTTAGAGAATACTTCAGCAACATTTACGCCATTTGGGTCGGTAGATAGTGAGGGCAATTTGACTGGGAACGGACTAAGCTTAAGAGCTTCATCTAGAGAAAATGATGGAGACATATTGTTTGGTAATACTAATATTATGCTTGGAGACTTAGATTTTATATTTCAAGAGGCGAATGGGGTAACAATAAATTTTGATGATGGAAAGGCTGCATTTGGAGTTCGCCCCGCCAGGCAAGCAGGGCATTCAACTGTTGAAAATCTAAATAATATACGCAACTCATTTATGGCTCAGTTTGGCAGGGATCCGGCAGCTGGTTTGGGCATAGACAAGAGGGAGGGATTTAAGGCCGAGGATTTCTCGTTCACGGAAGCTGATAAGCAAGGCATATCAATAGATAATAATGGACTTTTAAAAAAGCTTAAGAAGGCAATATCAGAGAGAGATAAGTCAGTTAGGGTTTTGCAAAGTAATCTTAATAAAAAAGAGGAGCTTAGTAAAATTGAAGAAATATTTACAAGAGATACAAACATCGAAAGAACAGGGCCGTTAGCTAGCGCGATTGGTACGCTAGAAAAAGTAGCAGAAGGATTTGGAAACGCAATAGACGCTATAAAGGGGGACAGCCTTGGCGGATCAATATATGATCACCTTATAGATGACAATAGAAGAAATCTTTTGGGTCCAGGATCTGGATCTAGATTTATAATTGAAGATTACAATATTTCTCAAATGTCTTTTACCG
>CEPH01023984.1_pt1 | contig 28632 bp, 25 predicted proteins | sample 530571 | NCBI WGS metagenome assembly CEPH01 (sample SAMEA2620413, study PRJEB7988) | marine metagenome | biome: marine biome (ENVO:00000447); feature: surface water layer (ENVO:00002042); material: "saline water (ENVO:00002010), including plankton (ENVO:xxxxxxxx)" | depth 5 m | reverse complement strand
ACAGTCCAAGCCGTTATAAAGATCCCGAAGCCATTGTTGGCCAGAGCCTATCCTTTATTGGCAACAACCCCATTACCGGTGTAGAAATACTTATTGCTACCAAATACTCTGAAAAACCTGACACTGTGCGCTCAGGAGAGAGCGGACGCTTCATTGTTGAGTCATCTTTTTTTAAAAGTAAGGGAGACTCTGTCTTACTATTTCTGGCAGGGCAAGAGAAAGGGAAGAGAAAAGTACAATTGGTTTCAGACACGGAAAGACGTAAAGCATTAATAGGTTCTCTCATTAGAGGAATAGGGCATGAGAAAAACTCGTATGCCCCTCTTGAGATTTATAAACCACAATTTAAGGTGGCAAAGAGCCGATTCAATAATTCTACTCTACTGAGTACTTTCAAAGTAACGTCCAGCACTGTCATACCTCGAGGAAGCTGTAATGTAGAGGATTTTCACACTCAGTTTCCCTGGAAAACCAAAACCATTGAAGAACTAGATTTATCGGATAACGATATAATTGAGTTAATAAAACAAGTAAGCAACGAAGTAGAAGGTATTGGTGCCACCAAATTAAACCTCGATTACTCCGACCCCTTTTCAGGATCAAGAATTCCCATCAACGATGTTTTGAAAAGCAAAAAATGGCCACATGTATTTTCTATAAAGGTAAACTGTGACCCTCGCGGCATGCAAGCTGTTGGCAAACGCACAGTAAGAGAACCCATGGGAAGAGGTCAAGTTGAAGTACCCCGTGGTGGAGCCTATGAAACTCTCTACACCATTGACTGGAGCAACCTGGAATCTATATCAGTAAGCTATCCTGCTCCCTCATCTTTGATTTTAGGTCATGGAGACGATGGAAAGCCCAACGAGCTCAACTTTCCGGAGGTAATTCTGAGAACTAAGAACGGAGTGGTAATTCCTAAGCCTGCTATTAACGATCGAATAGTTCATCCGGTGCACCGCAATTACACCAAAGAATTTTACTCACCCCTATACGAAACCGATGAGCAAAAAAACGACCCTGTGCCGGACTTAAGAACAACCATATATTGGAATGCCAATGTGGTAACTAGCGAAAACGGTCAGGCCAAAATAACGTTTTACAATGCCGATAGGCCCAATCAAATTCAAGTTACGGTAGAAGGCATTGGAGCCTACAGCCGTCTGGGTTATTCCAGTATAAACTATCAGGTTATTGAAAGCAACCAGTAAAGATCTATTGCTTAACTATTTGCCCACCTTTCATCACAAAGCTCACGCGAGTCATGGCTGAGATATCTTTTATAGGATCTCCCTCCACAGCCACTATATCGGCCAGTTTCCCAACCGAAAGGGAGCCTACCGTATCATAAATACGCAACAGTTCTGCGGCTGTCTTTGTGGCCGACTGGATAGTCTCCATGGGGCTCATCCCCGCTTCCACCATATATACAAACTCCTTTCCATTCTCTCCATGAGGAAAAACACCCGCATCGGTTCCAAACGCAATCTTAACCCCCTTTCGGTAAGCTTTGGCAAATGTGTCTTGTATTTGAGGGCCTACCTCCAAAGCCTTAGGCACTACTACCGGAGGAAAATAACCCGGTATCTGTGCCTTCTCTACCACAAACTTTCCGGCCGAAATGGTAGGCACATAATAGGTGCCTTTTTCAATCATCAGATCCATGGTTCTTTCACTCATAAAAGTGCCATGTTCAATTGAATTAATACCTGCCTCAACAGCCCTGTACATTCCCTCATCGCCATGAGCATGGGCAGCCGTCACAAAACCGTATTCACGGGCTGTCTGCACAATCCCCTTAAGTTCATCCATTTGAAATTGAGGCCCCTGACCATCCTTGGCAACCGAAAGCACCCCTCCGGTAGCCGTAATTTTAATTACATCGGCTCCATTCTTATACCGCTGCCTAATAGCCTTTCTGGCCTCATCATAACTATTTACCACACCTTCCTTGGGACCCGGGTCTCCCATTAACTCAGCCTTTCCCCCATTAGTAGGGTCGCCATGACCTCCTGTGGTTGCAATGGTCTTTTCTGCAGTATAAATGCGGGGACCTAACACCTTTCCTGCATTAATGGCATTGCGAAGCGATACATTGACTCCGGTTCCTCCAAGATCTCTAACAGTAGTAAAACCGGCCATTAAAGTGCGTTCGGCATATACCTGAGCATCATAGGCTATATCTGCCGGATTGAGCGTATAGCGTTGTACTTGCGAATTCGGACTGCTCTGACTTTCAATGTGCACATGCATATCCATAAGTCCAGGCATTACTGTCTTACCTTTTAAATCGATCACCCGGTCGTCTTTTCCAGGCGCGGAAAAGCCGGAGTTGATGGCCACAATTTTATCGCCTTCCACTACAAGGGTCATGTTTTTTTGCACCCTGCCCAACTCAACATCAATCAACTGCCCGCAATAAATTAGCTGGCGTTGCGCCCATGCCTGAGTATAAAATAAACTGATGATAACAAGTACTATTAACCGATTCATTGCCTATAGATTTATTCAGAAAACTAAATATAGGAATTTGAAGCTTGTCGCAAGCAACTATCTATTGATGGCATTTTTTTTCGAAAAACGACTCTATTTCTTTCGAATGAGTCTGGCGAGATACTGATCGTTTTCTTCGTGTAGAATGTAGGTGTGCCAGCCAAGCGCATCAGCCTCCACAGTCAGGGTATCCGCATCAATATATACCCAATCGAACCAGTCGCCCCTCTTGCCTCTGTATTCATACTGAAAGCTTACTTCACCATAGTAGGAGTCTAAAGGCTTGACACTAGCCTCGTAGAGGTAAGAAATATCGCTCGAGTCCACAATAATTTGCCCTTCTTCACCCAATAACTCTGAAGCCTTTTTGAGAAAAACCCGAAGACTGCTAAGCCTGCCTATAAAACCAATGCCATTCATAAGACACAAAAGTGTATCGAAAGGAGCCGCTGTATAGCTGAAAAAATCGTGACACACAGCATTTTCTATACCTGATTCCTTTGCAATGCGCATAGCCTCTTGCGAGGTATCAAGGGCCACAACCTCATGCCCCCAATGTTGCAACACCAGGGCATGGCAACCTGTGCCTGCACCTACATCGAGCACACGACCTTCGCACACGGAGAGGGCCATTTTTTCCAGATCAGGCATTTCTTCATAACTCCTGAAAAAATACCACAATGGCATTTCTTCGGCCGGACCATAAGTGTTGTGAAGAAGTAGTTTATGCTCTTCGTTACCAGAGAAAAAATCGCTCAGGGCGCTATCGTAAGGTGTTTTCATGTGCTCCGGCAAACTTAGCCAAAATATCGTTGTGCCCTGCAGCCCCTTACCACAATGCACTACCGAACTTTCTTCGGTAATTAGCAAGAATAACCGAACAGAAAACCCGCATTCACAAACATAACCTTACGGAAAAAATGCCATGGGGAGAAAGTAAAAAATTCAATAAATATCAGTAGAACAGATAGTTACATGAGCGGTAACCATTCAAACCCAAAATAGACCGATTTGGATAATTCTGATATAGCCCCCAATTAACAATCGCGACTTTTACATGTTCATACATTGGAATGCTATTGCCAGACATGAAAAGGTCGATTCTTTTACTGCTACTACTCACTTCGCTAAATTTTGGTGTTGCGCAAGTTCAACCAAAATCCTTCAATGCTGTTCGTACTACCGAAAAGATAAAAATAGATGGGGTGTTCGATGAAGCTTCCTGGCAGGAGGCTCCTGTGCTTACAGACTTTGTACAACGCAGACCAAACCCGGGAGCTCCCTCTCAGCGCAAAACAGAAGTACGGCTAATGTATGATGACGAAGCTGTTTATATAGCGGCAAAGATTTATGAAGATCGGGACCAGGTTTTCAATATACTCACTAACCGAGATAACATAGGCAACTCCGACTACTTTGGTGTTGCTATAGACCCTTTTAAGGCCGGTCTCAATGGAGTAGGCCTATTTGTAACCGTGGCGGGCGTTCAGTACGATGCCCTTTATTCTAATGGTGGTAATGAAAGAATATGGCGCAACGACAACGACTGGAATGCAGTATGGTTGTCGGACACCAAAATAAATGACGATCACTGGACGGCCGAGTTTAAGATTCCTTATGCTGTACTTCGCTTTAATTCCAGAGAGGTGCAGGAGTGGGGTATTAACTTCTTCAGAAAATCTACCGCTCTCAATGAAGACTCGTTCTGGAACCCTATTGATCCTCAAATTGATGGTTTTCTAAACCAGGCCGGAGTGGTAAAAAACCTTAGAAACATAGAAACACCCACCAGGTTGTTCTTTTACCCTTATGTGTCTACAGTAGTAAGCCGCTCTACGGCTACTGGCTTTGTAGAGCCTCAATTCAATGGGGGAATGGACATTAAGTATGGTATAAACGATGCCTTTACCCTGGATGCAACTCTAATTCCCGATTTTAGTGGAGTGCGGTCAGATAATCAGGTGCTCAACCTCTCGCCCTTCGAAGTTCGGTTCGATGAAAACCGCCAGTTTTTCACTGAAGGTGTGGAGCTATTTAACAAAGCGGGCCTTTTCTATTCCAGAAGAATTGGTAGCACATTTGGGAACCTTACCGAAGAATTGAACGACAATGAAACTATAATAGTAAGACCGCAGGCCGCTCAGCTTATCAATGCCTCTAAAATTACAGGAAGAACCAACAGCGGTCTTGGCATTGGCTTCTTTAATGCCTTAACCGAGCGCACCTTCATTACTGTTCAGGATACTGAAACGGGAGCTGTTCGGGAGGTAGAAGCCGATCCGCTCACAAACTTTAATGTAATTGTGCTGGATCAAAACCTTAAAAACAACTCCAGCCTTACACTAACCAACACCAACGTTCTGCGAGGAAAAAATGCTGACGATGCCAACGTAACGGGCTTAAATTTCAACCTCAATGACGAATCGCTCACCTGGCGTGTTCGGGGTTTTTATGCCTATAGCCAGATTGCATCGCATAATATCGAAAACAACAACATTGACAGAAAGACCGGGTATAAATACAACATAGGCTTTTCTAAAACCCGTGGCAATTTTCAATTTGGTGTTAACCGAAATGTAGAAACAGACGACTACGACATTAACGACCTGGGCTTTTTAAGAAGAGCCAACCGAATAGACCATGAGCTAAACCTCTCCTATTTACAGTTTGAACCCAAAGGCATATTCAACGACTATCGCTACGGAGTTCGTCTCGAACACAACAAACTGTACAACCCCAACATGTTCTCAGAATTTCAGGTAAGTGCAAACTTTGGAGGTAGTTTTAGAAACTTCTGGGGTTTCTCTGTAGATGCCAACACCAACCCGGTAGAGAGCAACGACTACTTTGAAGCTCGTGTACCGGGCTACATTTTCAAGCGGCCGGAAAGTTACTCATTTGGAGCCCGCCTAAACACCGATAGCCGAAAGAACTTTCGACTCTCCGGACGTTTAAGGTTTTGGAAACGACCCGACTGGGATCAGGTAGACAATTCTGCCAATATTGGCGCTCGCCTGCGAATGGGTACGAGAGTAGAAATTAACCACAATGTAGACTATTCGTTCCGTGAAAATGAAAGAGGCTATGTGAGAAGAATCTATGACAACAGCGGAGCACTGGAGCATGTGGTATTTGGAATTAGAAATGTGAGAAACCTCACTAATACACTATCCTCTAGCTACATCTTTACCAATCGCATGGGAATCACCTTTAGAATGAGACACTACTGGAGCCGGGTTGAGTACAACGATTTCCTTGAACTTACAGAAGACGATAGACTGCAAGACATTGATTATACCGGAACCGACTCTACTACAGGAGAGCCACTCCACAACCGCAACTTCAACCAGTTTAACATAGACATGGAATACAACTGGCAGTTTTTGCCAGGTAGTGAAGTGCGGGTAATCTGGAAACGATCTATTGGTACAGACGACCTGAACACTCAACTCGACTTCTTCGATAACTTTGGTAATACGCTTTCCGCGCCCAACTTTGACACAATAACTATTCGTATGGTGTATTTTGTTGACTATCTTAAAATCAAGAATATTTTCAGAAAGTCTTAACAAACGTAAAACCTATTAACTTTTTAGCGCACCTCTATCTTTCAGGCCCCAACGCACAGTTAACTGTCGGCAACTTTATGGGTGACTTTGTGAAAGGAAGCCAATTGGGCCATTTGCCGGAGATGGTGGCAAAGGGCGTGATACTGCACCGCGAAATAGACCACTACACAGACCACCATCCAATCGTTGGTCTTAGCAAGGATAAACTCCGGTTAAAGTATAGGCATTATGCAGGAGTGATCGTGGACATGTATTATGACCATTTTCTGGCCAAAAACTTCAATGAATACTCTAGCCAACCACTATGGGCCTTTGCTCAGGAAAAATACGAGCTTCTTCAGGCCAACTACGAGTTCATTCCTCCACGCGGCCAACACATGCTACCCTACATGATCAAAGGCGATTGGCTGACCAATTATGCCCGCAAAGAAGGTTTACACAGGTCGCTCACCGGCCTTTCCCGTAGAACCAAATTCAACTCGAAACTTGAGCTTGCCATCCAGGATCTTACCGAGCACTACTCCGTTTTTGAAACAGAATTTCGTGAATTCTTTACTGAAATAAGGGAGCACATTTCCCAATTCAGGCAAGATTTGATTAATTCGAAGCTATGATCGTTTCCCGTCCTAAAAGGAACACCATTTTTGCCCTGGGAGTGTCCACCCTTATCTGCGGTTTTGGGTCGCTCTATTTTATGCGCCAAGTATTAGCCGAACCCGATGGCGTGTGGAGATATATAGTACTGGGTATATTGTTGTTGTGTACCTCCATTCTTATATACAAGCTGCTATTCAATTATAAGGTCATTAAAATAAGCCACGATCTGGTGCATATTTATTACCCCTTTCGCTTCTTTAAAACGGTTCAGCCCATCAAAGACCTTGGTGCCTGGCAAGAAACTATTATTGAAACGAATAAAACTGAATTTAGAGAGCTAAAGCTGGTTTTTATGAACAAAGGGTTTGTAAAAATTACAAACCAGGAAAATAGCGACTATGACAAGGTATATAAATACGTGAAGAAAAAAGCTCCCAAAAAAGAAGTGAAAGAATGATTAAAAACCTGCTCTTAGTGGCCTTAGGTGGTGGAGTAGGCAGTGCCTTGCGCTACTTTATTCAAGAAGGATTGCACAAGCAGCTAGAAGGCTTTGCTCCATACGGCACCTTTGTGGTTAATATAGTGGGCTGTTTTCTTATTGGCCTGTTTATGGGCTGGGCACAAAGTGAAAAGTACCTTTCCGAAGACACCAATCTGCTACTCATTTCCGGTTTTTGCGGTGGTTTCACTACCTTCTCTACTTTTGCTATGCAAAGCAATGAGCTTATGCTAGGAGAAAAACCTCTTCAGGCTATTCTATATGTTGGGTTAAGTGTGGTGGTGGGCATGACTCTAGCCTATTTAGGGTATAAGCTGGGGAAGATATCTTAATTGCACCCTTAGACTTATCTTTTCGGCTATATAGAGCTTGAAAAGACCTTAGAAGTAACAGGTTCTGCATTTCAGAAAACATATGCTAAGATGAATTAAGAAATTTCAGCTGCTCAAGAATGTTTCCTTACAAAGGAATGCTCTATTCTTTTATGGGAAATCATGAACTCAAAAATCCTGGATCAATTAGGTCAGCATAGAGGAATAGATCTTGATACAGCCATACCAAGCTGACTATTTTTATCTTTCACGTCTCGATCGATGAGATTAAAACTTATATTATTGTCAAAATCAATAAGTCAAGATTATTCCGTGAGCAGTGCATCTAGAAGTTTGAGGTTTTCTACAGTTCTCAACATTCTAAAAAAGAGACCAATATCAGCCGTCTTGGGAATTCTACCCATATTAATTCCGGGTTTTGTAGTGATTATCTTGATGATTGTATTTTCTTCTATTGATAACGATGTACCGAAAGTTGACTTAGACCTGATACACGCTAAAGGCGTAGACAAAACTGCACGAATCATTGATATTGAAACTCAATATAATATATCAATTAATGGCGTTCATCCAACAATAATACACTACAGTTACAATGACAATGGATAGGACAGAGTGTCTAAATACCGTGTTCTTGAAGATCGAAAAATTCAAGACTTCGGAGTAGGAACCGAAATTGATATTAAACTATATCAGGGAAGTAGTATAATACTCGGGCTAAAGCCATACAAATTAGAGAAAGGCTTCTTCTTACTCATCCTATTCCCCTTTCTAGTTGTTGGAGCACCATTCCTAGCGTACTCTGTGTATCACCTATTGAAAGAGATAAAGCTATACAAACATGGAAATTTGATGCAGGGTAGACTTATATCATCCATTCAAAAAAGAGGTCTACCGTTTTCAAATATTGGCCGGAGTGTTTCTGTGCTCTACGAATATGAAATCAATGGCCAGAGAATGGTAGGTGAGTCAAAAACAGACGACTTGTCCTTCGTGAATAACCAACCAGGTGACTTAATCCCCGTATTTGTCTCGAATAGCAACCCTAAAAACTCATGTGTGGTCCCAAAACAAGAAGCTTTTCGAAATAGTTGGAACATTAAGTTTGAATAAAGCCTCCACCAAAGAAGAGGAGACTAATAACTACCTTCATAAGTCTTATTTGACAGGGAATACAGAACCATTCTACCAGGGAACTAGAAAATCAGGTCGCTCAATCATTACGTCCCCCTAATCGGACTGTGGCAAGCTGGCAACATGATCTGAACATGCTTGTAAACAATCTCCTTGAGTGTATTGGGGGCTAATGACTCCAATCATAGCCATCCAACCCCTCTAAACAAGCAATTAGCAAATCAATAGCACCTTGAATATCGTCTTTGTCGGCCATTTCAATCACCTGATGCAAGTGTCTGGTTGGAATGGAAATAGCGCCTGAAATAGCTCCTTCCTTACCCATTCGCTGCACTCCGGCCGTATCGGTACCTCCCGCAGTCAACACCTCAGGTTGCCATTTAATTTGGGCCGATGTGGCCGTTTTCTTCATGAAATCTACCATGCGATAATCGCAAATGGTGGAAGCATCCATAATTTTAATGGCCACCCCTTCTCCCAACTTTGTTACCATTTCGTGAGGTTGGGCTCCCGGCAAATCGTAGGCAATGGTAGTATCTAAACCAAAGCCAAAATCGGGATTAATAGTGTGTGCCGAAACATTGGCACCTCTCAAGCCTACCTCTTCCTGAACGGTAAACACACCATAAACATCATACGGATGGTTTTGAAGTTGTTTCAGCGCTTCTATGAGAATAAAAACCGAAACCCGATTGTCGATAGACTTGCAGTTTACACAGTTGCCCATCTCAATTAGTTCACGCTCTCTGGTAATGGGGTCTCCTATAGCCACCCACTTTTCTACCTCTTCTTTCTTCATTCCAAGGTCAATAAAGTAGTCAGAAGTTTTAGCCACTTTACCTCGTTCTTCCTGACTCATTACATGTATGGGCTTACTTCCCATAACCCCCACCACATCTTTCCGGCCATGAATAATCACTCGCTGAGCAGTTAGTGTTTTAGGGTCGAAGCCCCCCAGCGTATGAAAGCGCACAAAGCCATTGTCATCGATATGAGTAACTATAAAGCCAATTTCATCCATATGGGCAGCTACCATGGCTTTCTTTCCTTCCGGGTTATTCTTACCCTTTTTTACCGTGATTACATTGCCCATATTATCTACCCTCCACTCGTCTACATGGTTCTTCACTTCTTCAATAACCATCTCGCGTACGCGCTTTTCGAACCCAGGAGCACCAGCTACTTCACAAATTCGCTTTAGTAGGTCAACGTTAATAGACATATCGATTCAATTTTTGGTCGAATATAAAGCTTGAGAAAGGGGAATAAAAGAGGAAGGAAAAATAGAATACAGAAAGACCGCTAAAGGTCTTCGGCCAGGGTAAACACAACGGTGAGCGAGTAAACGCCCGGTCTATATCCCATACCGGGAGTTAATTTATAGTCAATTCGGAAACGGTGGGTAAAAGGATCGTTTGAGCCATCACCAGGCGCATTGGTGCCTACTCCGGAGTTTACCCGAGCATCATCGGCTGCCGAACCTATTAAGTAAACCGGGTTGGACACATCCTGTAACTGAAAGAAGGTATTTTGCTGAGAAGTTCCACCTGGGCTAACTGCCCTTATTTCTAAAATTGAGACTGGTACTGTAGAGGAACCTGCACTGGAGTATGAGGTGAGCAAATCCCACTGACCGGGTGTGGTAGTTTGGGTGCCTACATACAAATCCCACTCGGCAGTAGACTCAATTCTAAACTCTGTGGCGTTGGGACGAATAATACCATTGGTGTATTGACGTATGGTATTAAAGGTAAAATCGATATCGGTACCTCTTGTAATAGAAATGTCCAGGGTCTGGGCAAAACAATAAGAGGCAATTAGGTGAAAAACAATCAGAAAGGTTACCCTTCTGCTCATATACAAAAATATGGAATAAAGTAATACAAAAAGAGGTAACATGAACTGTTACCCCTTTTACCAATCAACATAAATCGAACTAACTTATTTACTACGTCTTAGTAAAACTGTATTTCTTAATTTCTTAAAGGTCTTCTGCCAAAGTGTAGATCACGTTCAAACCATAGTAACCAGCCTGATATTGTGCTGTCAGAGTAGGGATAATTCTGTAGTCTACTCTGAAGAAGTGAGTGTCAGGAGTTGTTAGGTAAGAACCAGCAGCAATACCGTCACCGGCAGCTACAGTACCTACAATGTCCAAGCGAGTATCTGTCAAAGAAGTAAAGTTGTTCAAAGCAGAGTTTCCGGCACCATCTATAATTCTTACCTCTAACAAAGTAGAAGGAATTGTTGAAGTACCTGCGCTTGAGAATGCCTGCAACTGAGACCAGTTAGCAGTTTCGGCCTGTACGTAAAGATCCCAAGGCACAGTAGACTCAACACGAAGTTCAGTTACGTTTGGCTTGATGATACCGTTTACGTAGCTAGGAATGGTATTAAAGGTGAATTCTACGTTAGGGTCTGTAGCCAGCGTAAGGTCCAAAACACCTTGCAAGTCCATAGCTACATACACGAATTCATTGTCGTCTGGTAAAACCTGAGCATTTGCCTGGTTTCCGAGAGCTAAGGCAAAAACTGCCGCTACGACAAATGCCTTAAAGTTTACTAATCTTTTCATGAGTATTAATGTTTAGGTTAAAAGTTTAGACATGTGAATATATGGACTTATATTCATATATACAAATATCCCTCAAAAATTTCTCAACTTTTTTTACCGCTTCGGTAAGCGAAGCCGTAGAGTTCTGCCATGTGAGAGCTTTGAGGGCGCCCATCTATTCTTTACTTTTTTCTTTAATTTCTATTTCAATTTCTGCGGCTGCCACTTCATCCCTATTGCCATAATCCAACACACCCAAAACAGAATACCTGCCCGGAGGATAATCTTTAGGAATAATAAATGTGACATCGCGATTGCTAGCGGGTAGTACCGTAAAGTTGCGTGGTTTAAGGCGCGTTATCTCACCCGTTTGCAGGTTGGTAAACTCCGCATAAGAATTGCATTTGAGAAAAGTCTCTCCCACATTTCTTAGTCGAAGCACCAATTGGTCTTCTTGCTGAGTAAAGTCGATCAACTCTCCTTTAGCGAAAACAGCATTTGGAGGAGTTTGGAAAATGTACACCCCAAAACGATAGGCCTGGTTTAGGTTAACGATTAGCCCATCGCTGTTTTCCTGAGTCGATTGTTTTTCTTCACTCAACCGGATGTAGGCCACTGCCCATCGTGCAACCAATGCACTGGAATCTTGTGGCACGTCCATCACTACTCTGATTTGCTGCGATTCTCCCGGATCTAATTCAAAAAGTGCGGGAGTCGCGCTCAACCAATCTGCACAAGAGCGAGGCAAGGTTCCTTTTTCCATGAACTTACTCTTACCCGCACGTGAAGCATCAAAGTCTCCAAAATCTACAGTAAAGGTTTGTCTACGGTCGGCATTGTTGGTCACAGTTATAAGTCCTGTTGATGACCCACCAGGGCTAACCTTGTAGTTCAACCTTGTCGGAGAAGTGGAGATTTTCTGACCGAAAGCATCAAAAAATGTAAGGCAAAGCAGCATTACTACCAGCGCTGCCCACCGCGTTCGACTGTGTTGATAAAATGATCTCATATGTTGATTGTTAGTTGTTGTCAAATCGTTTAATGTTCAGTTGCCTTCTTTTCTCAATGAGGTAAAAGGCCAGTTGGTAATTACCTCCTAAGTTGTTGATGTCTAAAGTGTAACTAGACTGGGCAAACTCAAACTGGCTATCTACCGCCTGCTCATTCACCTTAATAGTATATTGGCCAAAAGGCACATAGAGCCTAAAGCTACCTTGCAAATCGGTTAGTGTAGAGTAGCTTTCGCCAGTAGCGTCTGTAGCCGTTACCCGAATGCCGTTAAGCTTCATTCCTCCCTCACCTAGTGCCGAGTACTGTGCTTTTTGCAGAATGATATTCCCCATTATCTGCACTCCTCGCTTCAGGGGTATGTACACTGCCTGACTGGAGTTTACATCTACCTCCACGCCTTTAGATTTGAACCAGCCCTCTGAATTGGTCAGCAACTCAGTCTCTACAAAATATTTCCCTTCCGGTAGGTTTCTAAAGTAAACCACACCATCCTGGTTTGTCATAAGCGCCTGCCCGTTTACTCTTACAATCACATTTCGCTCAAACTCTTCCCCCTGGTCTCTCAGGTTGTTTCCATTTAAGTCTTTAAATACCACCACCTCAAGGTCATGTGCTTTTTTGCCCGGCTTTTTCAGGTTGAATTGTTTTTTTATTCCAAAGCGAAGAAATGCATTGGACTGGCTGAACGGGTTAAATGCCTGAGTGCCAAACTCAGAAACATTGGCCAGTGGGCTTTCTCCTTGTTTGATACTGAAATATTCAACCGTCATATTAAACTCCAGGCCGCTCTTCGAGAAGTAAGTGACTTGCGGTGCCATATTGGCTCTCCACCGGGCCAAAACTGACTCATAGGCCATAGTGAACATGGGACGAACAGAAATTCGTGCCTTTGTAAAATTTAGCTGAGCAAAAGCACTCAAAAACAAGGATTGTGGATTTATGCCATCTTCCACAACCCTTAGGTTGTCCAGCACATTAAAGGGGCCATAATAATAGCGGGCCGAAACGTTGAGGTTTTTATAACGCAAAGTGTTTTCCCAGCGAGACACCAGATATGGCTTCATGTTATAGTCGAGTGCTTTGGTAAAGCCAGAAAAGAAACGGGTAAACAAGCGGGCATCTGAACTTTTGTTGGTGCTAAAGCTTAATCCCATACCGGTGGTCGATGTTCTAAGGTCCAACACTTCCTCATAGGTATAGCGCGGATATACCATAAAATTGCCGTTCTCTGTGGCCCAACCATACTGCCCTTCAAAGGTATTGCGCACAAATTCTCTTCTGGGAAACAGAATACCCTTGCTGTATATCTCAGGATTACGGCTGTTCATATTCACTCGTAAGCCCACATAAGTAGTTTCTCCCAAATTATACCTGGCATTGGTATTGAAATCTACAGAACCCCTGAACTGCGAGGAATAGTTGGGGCTGTTGTACCGCCCTTGTGCAGAAAGACTAACGCCCTGTATTCTTCCGGTGTAGCGAGCCGTAGCCCCAAAACCCGGGACAGAGAAGGTTCCGCTGGCCCCCTCATGCAGTTCTGTAGAGTACCCTACTTTAACATCCACAATGCTCTGGTTGGGTAAACGATAGTTTGCTCTGAGTGTAGCAAGGTTGCGGTTTACCTGGTTGAACTGATCGTCTTGATTTACCAATTCGGCCGTGGCATTGAGCCCTTGAAAAACTCTGTACCGAACTGATGCTCCCATGCTATTCAGGTTGTTTTGCACATTGCCGTTTTGTGGCCGGGTAACATAAATGGCCGAAACACCCACCTTATCGAAATAGTAGGAGCCTTTTACACCAGTTCCATTAAGCAACAGCTCCATGTTCTGCCCTATGTCTCCGGCAGATACAGAATATTTAGGTGTGCGATATTCAGCAAATCGATAGGAGCCTAAAAACTGGGTTCCGGCAAGGCTATTGCTGGATATGATGGTCTGATAATAATAGCGAAGGAAGCGATCTTCTCCAAGATCGGCTTCCCCGCTAAGATCCAGACTGAAATTCGTGAACTGCGACAACACATTGTAAGTGTTGAACTCCAGGTTGATTGGAATGGTGGATGAACCATACGCTGTTTTAAACTTGTGTTCCTGATTTAGCTTCTTGAAATCTACTCTTCCGCCCCAGCTTGCACGGTTACCCGCTACATCTTTTACCTGAATATTGACCTTATACTCAGACTGATCGGTCTGCTCAGAATCTATGGCTCCAGCCGTGAAGAAATTCTCTTTTTTGGCCTCTTCGTCCAACTGAGCAGTAAAGGTAAGGGTGGTATCAATATCAACCGGGAGCTTAAGCGGTAGCGAATTGTCTGCAAAAGGATTTCCCTGCATGTCCAGAATTTTCACCTTCACATCCGGATTGAACAGAATCATCACATCTTCTGCAGAGTTGCCATTGTTCTTTAAGTTCACCTGGAATTGTGCCTCCTTTTTATCGGCCGGAAAAAACACCTCCGACTTTACGATTGAAGCGAACCAACGCGACACTTTTACCACTTGCATAGACCAGGGCGTGGAAGCCAATGGAATTCCGTTGGTGGTAAGTGCAGTAGCATTAATAAAGTAATTCACATTGCCTGTAGCCGATTTTTCAGGCACCACCCGAATGGGGATGAAGAGACTGTCGTTGTTAGCTACGTTATAAACTCGGTCTTCAGCCCTTACGCGAGACCAATTAGGTGGAGTAGCAATTTCTATTTTAAATACTGAGGTACGACCTGTTCTGTTCACCACCTTGAGCACATTGGAGGCTACTTCATCAACAGAACCGCTTGTTTGGGATTTTAAGAACTGTAAAGTGAGACCACTCGCTGTTCTCTCTTGGGCTACGACACTTGTCTGAAGCATTAATAAGAGCATACAGCTAGCGCATACCACAAAGGAGAGAAATCTCCTATATCTGGGATTACACGTAGTCAAAATAAGTTAGTTCTTACGGTGTTAGGTATTTCAAATATAAGTAGTTTATAGGTGAAATACGCAAAGATTTTCGGCCGATTTCTATTATAAATGGCGGTTTTGAGTGTGAAAAGATTTTTTTTGGTAGCCACTTACGAAGTTCTGAGTGCAAAAAAACACCCTCACGGACAATAAATCCACATTTGAAACGATAACCATCCCATTAGAGGCTTTTACCAGCTAGTCGGAATTTTGGATAAAACCAGGAGTCATCCACCCATAACTCACTGATAATAAGACCATATAACACCCTGATTCTTAAAAACTGCAGTCCAAAAAGCAAAAATGGGCAAGCAAGGGTTTGTGTAAACATCCTTGCTCGCCCATTGGACAATGCCATGTGGCATGGGTATTAAAAATTTGCCCGCAATGAAATCATAAAGTTTCGGCCGGGAGCTGAAATACCTGAACTATATGGCCTGTAACGTTGGTCTGTAATGTTTTCTACACCTGTAGTTACCGTTAGCACATCGTTGAAACTGTATTGCGCTTTAAAATTGAGCGTGTACCATGCCGGTGCGTAAGGGTTACCATTTTCATCGGCAGCATATATTTCTGTTTTGCCTTTCTCATCTTCGGGCATTTCATGGAAAGACACTTCCTCGTGGTAGTTGGCATAGAGGCTAAGCCTCCATTTGTTGCCCAGATAATTGAGTCTGCTCACGCCAAAAGCGGGTGCTGCATGCCGCAATGGACTTTTGGAGCCATCATCTAATTCCTCCTCTCCTTGCTGAAAATTATACATGGTATTAAAACTAAAACCTACCGGTAGTTTTACTTCTGCTCCCAACTGAAAACCGTAGACCTCAGCAGCGGCAGCGTTTTGAATGGCCTGCACCCTGCTCATCTCTCCATCATACATTATTTCAGTCATTCCATTGAGAGTAAAATCTCTTCTGACCAGCGCATTGTCCAGGTAGGTATAAAAGGCCGTTACATCTACCTTCAGTACTCCTGAGAATATTTTAGCAATGCCTATATCGGCATTGTATGCAGTCTCAGCCTTCAGGTCAGGATTGGGCACAACCACTGCTCCCGGCTCCGAATCGAATATTTTACCCATATCGTCTACATTAGGCGACCTGAAGCCAGAAGCCATGTTGGCACTAACTACCCAAGTAGCATCTGGACGCAATATGGCTCCTAAACTCCCTGTCAACGCCCCTTCGTTCAGCGAGGCCTCCGTGAAAGGGAAGGGATAGAACCGGGTATCGAAAGCTGCATCTATTCCAAAACGATTATAGCGCAGGCCTGCCTGAAAGGTCAGGTAATCCGTAGGACTGTATTCCTGAGTAATGTATGCCGCATACGATGTCCATTCGGCCTGAGGGTACCGCGAGGGTCCTTCCGTTGAAGTGCCATCTTGTATATTCTGCTCATAACCGGTAGAGTTCACTTCATTAAGCACCCACTCTACCCCGTAGAACAGCTTACTTTTGTCACTCAATCGCTTGTTGGCGTCAATATTTACCGAATAAGCATCTACTTTTTCTACGCGTACCGATCGCTGATTACTGTTCAGGCTTCTGTCTCTGCGGCTTTCTTCAAAATGCTGGTAGGCGAGTCTAAGCGTAACGGCATCATACAAACCGGATTTTCTCTGATGACTGGCACTTAGGTTATTCATCATCCAGATTTGCGGCCCGTAACTCCACTCTCCATAGCGTGGCGCCCCATTGCGTGTTCTCAAGTGCCGGTCATACCGGCCATAATCAGATGTTTCTGAGTAGTGGAACCCATATTGAAAGTCCCAATATTGGCTGGGTTTATACCTTACCTTTTGAGTGATGTTGAACTGAGAATAACCACTCGGGTTTTGTACCCTTGGGTCGGAGTTGGTAAGCACCACATCCTCATTGCCTCTCCTTTCTACCGTGTAGGTTTTGAGGTAATCGTCAGGCCCGTTACTTCCCATTTTCAGGTCATCGAAATCATTGGCACTAAGGCTAGTGGCAAAGGCCCACTTTTTGAGTCCCAACATAAAGCCTACATGGCCAGTCATTTCGTTGTTGGCCGAAGCATAACGTAAAACTGCTTTTCCGCTAACCTGTGGGGTACCGGTTAAAGATAACTGTGGGGTGAGTGTCTGAAAACTCATTACTCCCCCAATGGCATCGCTACCATAAATAACCGAACCAGGGCCAAAAGCAATTTCGGCACTTTCTATGGCAAACGGGTCTAGCGAAATTACATTTTGAATATTCCCACTTCTAAAAATTGCGGTATTCATTCGCACACCATCTACCGTGTAGAGCAGGCGGTTAGTAGCAAAGCCACGAATCATGGGGCTGCCTCCTCCCTGCTGGCTCTTTTGCACATATATTTGGCCGGAAACCGAAAGCAAATCGGCCGCTGTTTGAGGGTTCTGAAAAGCCACCTCTCTTGGAGTGACAGTAATTACTTTTTGAGGCACTTCTGCAGAAGACTGACTCCATCGGGTAGCAGAAACAACAAACTGATCGAGCGAAAGACTAGTAGGACGAAGGCCTAGCTGAAAACCCATAGCTTCCAACTGTTCGAAGCTATACTCTGCTGTGGCATAACCTAAAATGCGTATCTGTATAAGTTCTGCCCCCTCCAGTGCGGCAATATCTGCCTGGCCTTTGGCATTGGTGGTGAGAACGGTATTGTCCTTTTCGCTGACAATAACAGCCAGCTCCAATGGCAGACCGCTTTCCTGGTCTACCACGGTTAAAACCTGGGCTTTGGCTACGCAACAAAGCAGGCACAGCCAGCCCAGAAGAATAGTTTTCTTCATGATTAAAAAGTGAATTGTTAAACATGTTCAGTCTTGCCGACTGATAAAACAAGCCTCTTTGTGAGGTTGTCTTAAAAACCCGAAATGCTTAACAATAGATGGGTGGTGGAACGGGAGGACTCCAACAGATTGACCGATAAAAAACCGGAGCTTGCATGGCTTCATGGATATGAAAACCAAAGCCGATGGGTAGGTCTGAAACTATAACCGAATGATATAGGCCTTTGAGAAAACGTTCTATTTGCACCTGATTATGCTGTTGATCAGGATCGTGCTTCATGGCCATGGCCACCAGGCGATCGAGTTGGTACTTAATTTTGGTTTCTGCCTTATCCCACCAAACGTGGTAGATAATTTTCCCTTCAAATTCTTCTTTTTCCACTACATCGTAGCTCTGGCCCTGGTATTCGAACTCCCGCTCATGCTCCCATTTCAACGTAGCAGCCTGCTCAGCTGTAAATGTAAGCTGAATGAGCTCCCCTTTGTCTACCCCAAGCAGAATCTGATGTTCAATGTCTTCTCTCAACTTCCACTGTTTGAGCTTAAGCATGGCATAGCTAAGCCCTAATGGGGCAAGAAAACACATGAGCAGTGCTACAGAAATAAACTGTCTGGTTCGAGTAGCCATTTTACAGGCTTACAATCTAAGAAAGAATAACTGATTTGATAAGCAGAGAGTGACAGGAGGCACTTTATTACTGTAATGGGCAGCTCAGCAAATGAGCTTGTATCCATAGCCTCTTACGTTTAGAATCTGAATGGAAGTATCTTGGCTAAGCTTTTTCCGGAGCTTGGTTATGAACACATCCATGCTTCGGGCATTAAAAAAGTCATCACTCCCCCACAGGGTGTTGAGTATTAGGGTCCTTTCTGTCAGGTCGTTTTTATGCAGGTATAATTCATGGAGCAGTTGGGCTTCGCGGTGCGTCAATTGCTCTTCCTGATCTTGAAAACGCAGTGTTTGTCTCGAAAAGTTAAAAGTGTACTGCCCTATGGATACGTCTTCTGAGGGTTGGCCTCCTGCGTGTCGGCTGAGCAGTGCCTTTATGCGAACAATTAGCTCTTCCATAGAAAATGGCTTCTTTAGGTAGTCATTGGCCCCATAGCCAAACCCCTCCACCACATCTTCTGTACGGCTCTTGGCGGTTAGAAAAATAATGGGAATGCGGTCGTTCTTTTTCCTGATTTCCCTGACCAGAGAAAATCCGTCTTTTTTGGGCATCATTACGTCTAGCACCAATAGTTCCGGACCGGTTTGCTCATATTTGAGCCTGGCCTCTTCGCCATCGGCACAATAGATTACATCATAGCCTCTGGTTTCGAGGCTTTCTTTCACTATGGTGCCCAGGGCTACCTCATCTTCTGCCAAAAGTATCTTATGCTTTGCCATAGGGTACTTCTACTATAAAAGTGGTTTTACCGGGCTGCACACTAAGTGTTACCTCTCCGCTATGTTTTTCTACCAGGCTTTTGGTATAGAAAAGACCAATTCCAAAACCTTTTACGTTGTGAACATTGCCCGTGGGTATACGATAAAATTTATCGAATATGCGCTGTTGCTCCTGCTTACCAATGTGCCCCCCGTTGTCTGTCACTCGCCAGGTTATTTTATCGGTACTGGCCGAAAGTTCCAACTCTATCTGATTACCTCCATACTTAATGGCATTGTCCAATAGGTTGCCAATAGCATTTTCCATATGAAACACATCCAGAAAAGCCGTTTCGCCAAGCAAATCGGTTTTAAAGCTCAGCTTTTTATCTCCTTTTATAAGGTAATAGCGTTCATAGATTTGCCGGGTAAATGGCACAACCTCTACTTCCTCTAGCGAAATTTCAAGATCATCGGAATCCAAGGAAGCCGTTTCCAGTAGTTTTTCTACCATACCATTCAGCTTGCCGAGCTGATCTTTTGAAATATCCAGATACTTGGAGGTTTTCACCGGATCGTTGGCTTCATTGAAATTCGAAATACCTTCCAGAGCGGTAGAAATAGTAGCAATTGGGGTTTTAAACTCATGAGTAATATTGCTAATCAGGTCGTTCTTTATCTCGGCCAACTCCTTTTGCTCGCTGATCACCCTGTAGAGATACAGCAGGGAGCCAATAACCATAAAAGAGATAACCAGTGAAATGAGTAAATCCAGCCCTCCCCTTTTAAGAATAGCCAGAGAGGCATTTTCGAACCTCAATTGCAGCCGCTGATTTTTAGTTAGAAATGTGCTTTTGGAAAACACATCGAGCGGGTAATTTTCCAGATCATCGACAGGCTCTGATAGTAGTGTGTCAACCTTAGGCCTATTGAATGTAATCGCCCCATTTTTATTACTGCTTTCAACCACCTCTAGCCCTATCGGCACTGATTTGTAAAGCACCATCACATGGTTTACCCTTAGATTTCTTCGGTTCAACTCGTCTTGCAGGTGGCTTTTCAGAGCTTCGAGATTCAAATTGCTATTGGTTAACGATATGATTATTTTTTTGGCAAAGCCCTTAATCTGCTCCAGACTATCAGTAACCTTGATTTCTACATTGCCTGTATGCGATTGACTAAACAAAATACTATCGGAGATAGCCACAGAAGAATGGGCCATGTTTTGCCAGACACCAAATTTCTTAACGGGTGAGTCTAACTCTACTTTTGAGAGCTTGCCTTTCTGGAGACTTAGGGAATCCAGAAAAACAGACCAGTCGGTGGTTTTTCTAACCGAGTCTGACGAAGATGTCCATGCTCCGCGAAAAACGATGCCCGGCATAAGGGTATCGTTAGGATCCAGTCGCCTATACATTATATCTTGCCGAACCAGATCGGCAAAATAGCTGTCTATGCTCACATCCAGAGCCCGTTGCATATCTTGAATAAACCGCTCTTTGTTCAGGTCATAGTTCTGAACATTCCGATACACCTGCGTAGCAATGGTAATTATGGCTGTGGCCGTAATGAGATAAATTATACGTTTGAGTTTCAGAGCGTTCACAAGGCAAATATACACACAGAACTCACTTTCAATTTTGAGCTTAACACACGTTAACACTGCTTAACTCAATGTTTTACAGCGTCTATCTTCATTTGTAGAGTGATAAACTCAAGTATTATGAAAAAGACTATAAAAACACTTTATCTATTTTTTGCTATGCTGTTTTTTCTGAGCACTTCTGCTTTTGCTCAGAATTTCCAGGGCTACGCCACTTATCAGTCGTCTAGAAAGATGGACGGTTTCGGGGTTAAACTGGAGGGTGCCAGCCCCGATATGGAAGCCAAGCTAAAGGAGCAATTAAAAAAGCAATTTCAGAAAGAATACGAGCTCAAGTTTAACCTGACCGAGTCGGTCTGGAAAGAAGTGGAAAGTCTGGATGGTGGACCTACTTCGGCTTCCTCTGGCGGTGTGGTGGTTCGAATTGCGGGTAACATGAGTGGGGTTACTTATAAAAACACAGCCGAAAACCTTTATTTACGGGAGTCGGAAGTATTCAATAAACCTTTTCTGGTGAACGATGAACTGGAAAGTAGGGAATGGCAAATAACCAACGAAACCAAACAAATTGGTAATTATACAGCCTACAAAGCCATTTACAACGACATTCGCGAAAGCCGCGTCATTTCTTTTAGTAGTAATTCTAACAAGCCTAAAGACGATAAATCTGAAGCCGAAATAAAAACAGATACCGTGCAGGTAGTAGCCTGGTATACCCCACAAATTCCGGTATCGCAAGGACCTGGCGACTATTGGGGCTTACCCGGGCTGATTCTGGAGCTTACCGATGGCCCAACCACCTATTTATGTACAAAAGTGGTGCTTAACCCTGAAGAAACTGTGGTTATTAAAAAGCCTTCAAAGGGCAAAAAGGTAACCCGTGCAGAGTTGCAGGCAGAAATGGACGCCAAGATGGAAGAAATGGGTACCAAGTTCAGCAATGGTAAGGGGGAAATGAAATTCAAAATAGGAGGCAACTAATTCTAACACCAAGCCCAAGTCAAAAACTTATTATATGAACAAGCTAGTCCTTTTAGTAGTGCTTTTAGTGGGAGCATTTTCAATTGCGTATGGTCAGCAAAAGGTAATTTTTAGTGGAGAGGTTCGCGATGATCAGGGGGCACCTCTGGAATTTGCCAATGTAATTGCCATTGATACCGTAAAAAAAACCATGGCGGCCTTTGCCGTAACTAACCCTCAGGGGCAGTTTAAAATCTCGCTGGAAAAAGACAGGGTGTATACCATTAAGGTAAGCTTTATAGGCTTTCTGCCATTTGAAAGAACCTATAAGGCAGAAGAAAGCAACTCTACCCCTTTTGGCATTGGCCTGACTACCGATGCCCAGCAGTTGGGCGATGTAGAGGTGGTGAGTGAAATGCCGGTGCTTATTCAGGGCGATACGATTACCTACAAAGCCGAGGTTTTTACACAAGGCAACGAACGAAAATTGGGCGATGTACTGAAAGACCTGCCGGGGTTTGAGGTAGATGCAGACGGAGGAGTAAAAGTGCAGGGTAAAAGTGTAGATAAGGTTTTGGTTGATGGCAAGGAGTTTTTTGAAGGAGACACCAAACTGGCAACCAAGAACCTACCGGCCAACGTGGTAGATCGGGTGCAGGTGCTTCAAAACTTCAATGACATAAGCCCACTGAGAGGGGTAAACAACAGCGAACAGCTTGCCCTGAACATTCAACTAAAGGAGGATAAAAAGAGTATGGTGTTTGGTGACCTGAAACTTGGTGGCGGACCTGAAGGGCGTTACCTGGCTCATGTAAACACATTTTACTACGACAAGAAAACCAATATCAACCTGATTGCCGATGCCAATAACGTGGGGATTCCGGCCTTCAGTATGAGTGACTATTTTCGGTTTTCCGGAGGACTTGGGGGCTTTTCGAGAGGTGCCGGCTCATCCATTCAAACCACATCCAATCAGCTGGGCATTCCAATGGCTGAGAGAAACAACGCCAAGTCGCTAAAAAATGAACTTGGGGCTCTCAACTACAATTTCACCCCTTCTAACAAATGGCAGATTAATGGTTTCGCCATAGGATCTCGGGTAGACAACACACTTGGGTCTATCTCACAACGCACCTATGTGCTTCAGCCGGGCAACAATACCGAATTACTAACCTCCGAACAGCAGGTAGAGAGCACTTCCGGTTTGTTCAAGTATGGAATTAAATACATGCCTAACCCCAATCTGCAGGTAGACTATAGTGGCTTTGGGCGTTTGGCGAGTATAGAAAACCTCGACTTTCAAAACTCAACTTTTGGTAATCAGTCGAACGACATTAATGGCGCCACTACACAGGAACCTTACAGCATTCAACAGCAACTTAGGGCATTTTGGGCGGCAACAAACAAAGACATATGGTCTTTTGAAGGCAGCTATTCTCATGAAATACAAGACCCTACTTACAACCTTGTAAATTCAGGACAGCCGTTTGCTTCTATTATTCCGATGACTGGCAACAGCCCTTACAACCTCACACAGCTTAGGTATGTGGCTACCAATAAGTATGAGTCTGCCCTCAATTATTACCGCATTCTCAACAAAACGAACCACGTAAACTTTAAGCTGGGTAGCAATTCAACCAGTCAAACACTCAATTCAAGCATGTACGAAACGTTGGACGATGGCACGGTAAATGAGTTTAGTCAAAGCAACCTGGTAAATCTGGTGGACTATACTTTTGAAGACTATTATCTGGGTATTCTTTACAAAACAAAGTTCGGTCCGTTAGAAATGAGCCCTTCGTTGAACTTGCACCGATACAAGGTGTGGAACAACCAAAATGATTCACAAAACGGTTTCGACAAGACTATGCTGCTCCCTGGTTTCTCTGCCCGCTATCAGTTTAGAAGTTCTCATACGCTCAACCTCAACTATGCCGTAACTGCAGAGTTTACAGATGTGCAAAATTTTGCTGAGGCTCTTGTGGTGAGAAGTTATAACTCGCTATTCCGGGGAAACACTGATCTCAAAAACAGTCTCTACCATAGCCTGAACCTTCGCTACTTCAACTTCAACATGTATAACTTCCTAAACCTGTATGGCGGGCTCAATTATTCCAAACGACTGGATGATGTGAGCAACATTGTGCAGTTTAACAACCTGGAGCGGGTAAATTCGCCCATCAACATTAATGCAGCCAACGAGGTGATGTCGGGTTATGCAAGTTTCGACAAACGACTGGATGCTTTCCGGTTCAACCTGAGCGCCAACTGGAGTAGAAGCACCAGCAATAACATTATATCTGACACCCCTAATCAAAACGTTAGCTTCAACCAAAGCTATAAGGCCACCATTACAACCACACTCTTTAAAAAGCTGTATCTCGATTTCGGATATAGCCTGGCTCTGAACAACTATGAGGCAAGGAATACCACCAGCCAGTTTGAAACCCATCAGCCATTTGGCAACCTGGAGATTGGTTTTCTTAAGGGCTTTACCCTAAATGCCAACTACGAGTACAATAGCTATGTATCTTCTACCAATCCCACTCAGACTTTCGATTTGCTCGATGCCGAATTGCGGTATAGAAAAGAGGGTTCTCCCTGGGAGTTTAAGGTGGAAGGAATGAACCTGTTGAATACCACCGGCATTCGAAGAGACTCTTTTAGCGAGAGCCTCATTAGCACCTTTGAATATTTTATTCAGAAGCGCTACTGGGTATTTAGCGTAATGTACGACTTATAGAAATGACTGTTCTTTGCGAAACAGATCTGAGCTCAGAGGTTCGCGAAGAACGGTTTAACTACCTATTAAAAAACTCGGTCATCTTAGCGATAACAAAATCCTGTCGGTCATGTTCCAGGCCAGGATAAACAGGTAGCGAAAGGGCTTGGTTCTGAAGTTTAAAGGCAACCGGAAAGTCGGTTGCTTTTGTATTTACAGTTGAGTAGGCCTTGGTAAAGGGCAGGGCCTTCGGATAGTGGATCTGAGTTTGAACACCGCAATCCTTTAAGTAAGCCTTCAAATCATCACGATGCTCTATTAACACTTGAAAGACATGGTATACATGCTCATTGTTATCGGCTTTATGGGGCAATTGTACAGCTGAAATACCTTCTAAGCCCTTAAAATAGCGCAAGGCCAGCGCATTGCGCTCCTTATTCCAACCATCAATATATTTCAATTTAATGTTCAACACTGCCGCCTGTAGGGTGTCCATGCGGCTGTTCATACCTGCAAACTCATGGTCATGTTTGTCTAAAGCCCCGTGGTTGGCCATCTTTCGGCAAGCTGTGTACAATGCCTTATCGTTTGTTACAATCGCTCCGGCATCGCCCAAAGCCCCAAGGTTCTTGGTCGGATAAAAGCTAAAGACTGCAGCATGGCCAACGGTGCCTGCCATGGCACTGTTCTGTTGGGCAAAGTGTGCCTGGGCACAGTCTTCAACCACCCAAAGTCCATGAGCCTCGGCCACCTTCATAAGAGAATCCATATTGGCCATTTGACCATAGAGGTGTACCGGCACAATGGCTTTTGTACGCGGGGTAATCTTTTCTTCGAGTTGTGCCACATCAATGCAGTAAGTTTCTGCATCAACATCCACAAACACCGGTACCGCTCCAAGGTTAGAAACCACCTCAGCATCTGAAATCCAGGTCATGGCCGGAACCAACACTTCATGCCCCTGACCAACACCCAGCATCTTGAGTACTATAAAAAGCGCGTCTGTGCAATTGCCAACGGCCAGGCAATGTTCAACCCCCAGCTTTTGAGCAAAAGCCTTTTCAAAATTGGTGACGGCACTACCATGCACAAAATACGACTCATCCATAACCTGACGATAAGCTCCGTCAAGCTCTTCCCTTAGCGAGTCATGAATGGGTTTTAAATCTAAATAGGGAACTCTCATTGCTGAAAGATAAAGAAAAATACTCCTGAGAGCAGTCTCTGCTATGGGCACTATTATTAAATTAGACATTCATTTAACACATAGTAACTATGGCTAGTCCTGAAGAAATGTTGCAAACCATGATTGCCAATATGGCTGAGAAAACCGGAAAAACACTTGAAGAGTGGAAGGCCGTGCTCCATAAAGCAGCGCTTGGCAAACATGGAGAGATAATGAAGCTTTTGAAAGGCGAGTATGGGGTGAGCCATGGTTTTGCAAACACCATTGCACAGCTTTACCTGAAGCCCGAGTTGCTAGAGAAACAAACCGCCTCTGATGATTCGCTAGACCGGGAACTTTTAAAAGGTAAAGAAGATATTGCCCCCCTCTTTTACACAGCAAAAAATTTGTTCAAAGCACTTAAGGGCGAGGTAGAGTTTGCCTACAAAAAAACCTATATCAGCCTGCGCACTCCCAAAAAGCAATTTGCTCTTCTGCAGCCAAGCACAAAAACACGCTTAGATATTGGCCTTAACCTAAAAGGGGTTGAGCCCGGAGGTAAGATTGAAGCTGCCGGAAGCTGGAATAGTATGGTCACCCACCGCATCAGAATTCAGCAGGTCGAAGACCTTGAGGGTTTGCAGGCGTGGTTTCAAAGAGCTTACGAAGCAAATCTTTAGGGGCTTGCCCGACAAATCTCCTCCCAATGCCCAACAAGTTTCAACCCATAGCATTTCAAGATTTAGACGATCTGTTTGCGTTTTTACCGGAAGAAGAGCTGAGCCTTGTCAACACCCTGAGAAACCTGGTGTATGAGTGTATTCCGGAAGTGAAAGAAAAACTAAGCTATAATGTTCCGTTCTTTAGAGCGCGAAAAACCATATGCTTTATTTGGCCGGGTTCCGTGCCATGGGGCGGCACATTCGAAGGTGTACAGTTTGGATTTGCACAGGGTCATTTACTTTCTGACCAAACCTACCTGACCTCAGGAAAACGCAAATATGTAAGAACCAGAACTTATAAAAAGCTAACTCCCGAAGATCTGGAAACCCTGAGAGGTCTGTTGTTCGAGGCTGCCGATTTAGACCGCCCAAAGTAATTAAGAACTCGTAAGCATTGCCACTCCACAAAGAGCCAATCCTTCTTTAGGAAAACCAATCTGTGGAGGGCAATATTCATTTTAGGCATTCACCGTAGCTGGTGCATATGTAGTATAGCCCTGAGCTCCCGGGGTATAAAAGGTGCTCTGATCGGGTTGTGCCAGTGGCAGGTTTTCTTTCATGCGCGTAACCAAATCAGGGTTGGCAATAAAAGGAACCCCAAAGGCTATCAGGTCGGCCTTGCCCTGCTCGATATCTTTCTGAGCAGAATCTTTTGCATAAGCTCCATTCAAAATCAGAGTCCCGGAAAACTCTCTCCTAAGCGTTTGCTTAATAGAATCCGGAACCGGAACTTGGGTCATGGCAGACATATCGGCCATATGTAAGTAGGCAATACCCATGGCGTTGAGTTGTCTGGCAATAAATTCATATTGCGCATCTATGCCTTCGAATGCTCCCATACTATTGAACACACCGTATGGAGAAATTCTCACACCCACCTTATCTTTTCCAATAGCATCAATTGTCGCTTTAGTTACCTCAAGTAAAAATCTGGACCTGTTTTCGCCACTTCCTCCATACTCATCGGTGCGCTGGTTGGATTTTGGATTTAGAAACTGGTTGATCAAATATCCGTTGGCTCCATGAAGTTCTACCCCATCAAACCCCGCCTCCACGGCCAGCCGGGCTGTTTCGGCATATTCCTTTATGGTGCTTTTTACTTCTTCCAGGGTCATTGCCTGTGGTTCAGAAATAGGCAGCATGCCCTCCCCATCCACATACATTTTGTCGAAAGGAGCTTCTACACCTATGGCCGAAGGAGCCAATACACGACCACCTTTCGGAAGATTCTTCTCATGAGAAACTCGCCCGGTATGCATTATTTGCAAGAAAATCTTGCTCCCCTTTTCATGAACGGCATCGGTAACCTGCCTCCACGAAGAAGCCTGCTCTTTGTTGTAAATAGCCGGAATTCGCGGATAACCGACACCATTGGGCGATGGAGACGCTCCTTCGGTAATTATAAGACCGGCTTCTGCGCGTTGAGCGTAATACTCAGCCATCAGCTCATTGGCCATATTGCCAATGGCTCTTGATCTGGTCATGGGAGCCATCACCACCCTGTTTTTCAGGTGCAGGGCTCCTTTTTCATACGGTTGAAATAAATTAGACATTACTTATTTGTTTGCTTTTAATTTTCTCAATCAGCCTTCACAACAACATGTACATACATATGATTTCATGAATTGGGACTTTTTTACCCCACCGCCTTTAAAGCTCCTGTAATACAGGCAGATATATCTTTACTTTTTTCTTACTCCATCAACACTCCAGCTTGCTCTCACAGAAAAGCTCTGGCTCTGGCCATTTTACCATAGGCTATCGCTAAATTGAAGTCATGTCGAACACAGGGTTAATTATTGAAGAAAGAAGCCGCGACATTGGCGACTTTATGGTTGGGAGACTTATTCCTTTTCGAAAAAAGCGTATGGTGGGGCCTTTCATATTCATCGACCATATGGGGCCTTCCCTGATTCAGGATGGTCATTATATGGATATAGGCCAACATCCACACATTGGTCTTTCTACTCTTACTTATTTACTGGAAGGTGAAATAATGCATCGTGACTCTTTAGGTACAGAGCAGTTGGTAACGGCCGGTTCAGTGGGTTGGATGACTGCCGGCCAGGACATTGTGCACACCGAGAGAAGCCCGGATCATCAGCGAAACGGTGGCACATTTCCTATTCATGGATACCAGATTTGGGTGGCTCTACCTAAAGACAAAGAACAGATAGACCC
>CEPH01085725.1_pt1 | contig 28658 bp, 27 predicted proteins | sample 530571 | NCBI WGS metagenome assembly CEPH01 (sample SAMEA2620413, study PRJEB7988) | marine metagenome | biome: marine biome (ENVO:00000447); feature: surface water layer (ENVO:00002042); material: "saline water (ENVO:00002010), including plankton (ENVO:xxxxxxxx)" | depth 5 m | reverse complement strand
GCAAGGTTCAGAAATATACTTCTTGCGACTTAAGTAAGTAACCCTAATTCAAAATATGCTTAACCAATAAATCGACCGTTTTGAAAAAACTAATGGCACTTCTGGCTATGGCGAGCTTTTCATTTATCCCATTCAGAACTAATGCGGGCTGTACTGATACATTTCGCGACACCATTGAGGTGGAGTGCACGTCTGAGCCTGGCTCTGTTACCATCGATGATGCTGGGTATGGTTCTATTACTCGTGAAGGAAATACAAGTTCAACCGCGTATGCCACAGGTACCAAGAATTCTTTAAACAGAAAGATTGTAGGCCTTGCTTATTTCTCCTCAAAAACCTGACTATGATTAAAAAAGGAATGTGAAGTACATCAAGTCCCTGATTTCAATCGGGTTATTTTCTTAAAAGAAGATCAGTTTCTTTTGGGAAAAGCTCCAAAGAAGCCTGAGTTCATCATTGGCCAATGTGCTTATCTGAAGAAAGAAAACTCAATTTTGCTGGAGAAGATATGCTTTTAACTAAACATCTTAAAGCTGTCCATAATGAATTAATTTAGCTTCAACTTTGCTTAACCGTTGATATGCTAAAATTTCAGATTTCATATAAAAACCCACTCACCCACATTCTTAAACTCAAGCTTGAGATTGATAAAATTTACGGTGATCAAGTAAACCTCAAACTTCCGGTTTGGAGACCCGGGAGATACGAAATTCAAAACTTTCCAAAACGTATTAGAGGATTCAAAGTAGCTGATAACAGAGGCAAGCAGCTCTCTTTTAAGAAAACAGCAAAAGACACATGGACAATAGACATACAAGAAAGAACATCTCTTACTGTTGAGTATGAATACTTTGCCGGTCTATTAGATGGAGGGAATACCTGGCTAGACGATGAGCAACTTTATGTTAATCCTATTAACTGTTGCATGTACGAAGCCTCATCAATGAATGAGGAGATAGAGATTGAATTGGACTTACCTCAGGACTACACAATAGCATCGGGGCTAAAACCGAATGGCCATCATAAACTCACGGCTAAATCTTACTATCAATTGGTCGACAGCCCAATTTTTGCGAGTGCAAGTTTAAGAACGGTTGGATATACAGTAGGAGGACACGAATTTTTTATTCACATTCAGGGTGATGTCCCTCAAACTGATGAAGAACTGATTGCGGACTTTAAGCCATTTACCGAAAAGCAGATGGAGGTAATGGGCGGATTTCCGTGCCGGCACTATCACTTTCTAATTCAGAGTCTACCATACAAGGCTTACCATGGTGTGGAGCACTGGAACTCAACCGTAATCTGTTTAGGTCCATCGCAAGATTTGGGTAAACGAGAGCTTTACAAAGAACTTTTGGGAGTAAGTTCTCATGAGCTATTTCATACCTGGAATGTAATAAGGCTTAGGCCAAAAGAGATGGTGCCCTACAATTTTAGTGGTGAGAATTATCATGAAACGGGATTTGTAACGGAGGGCATTACTACATACTATGGAGATTTATTTCTAGTGCGTTCGGGAGTATTTTCGGTAGAAGAATACATGACCGAACTAAACAAACTGCTCAAAAGACACTATGAAAATGAGGGTCGTAAGTCCTATTCAGTAGCTCAGTCATCTTTCGATCTGTGGCTCGATGGCTACGAGCGAGGTGTTCCGGGCCGAAAAGTTTCTATTTACAATGAAGGGGCACTAGCGGCACTTATTCTTGACCTTAGCATACGCAAAAGATTTAATAACGCTCGCTCTTTAGATGATGTAATGCGTTTGCTGTGGCAGCGTCATGGTAAGGATATGAGTGGATATACGCTTGCGGATTACCAATTGGCCGCAGAAAGTGTATACGAAGGCTCTCTGGAAACATACTTTGAGCAAATCATTCTGGGCACACACCCCTATGAGCATTACCTGGCGCCTCTTCTGGAGTGGGTTGGGCTAGATTTTAAAAAGAAAGATGCTGAAAAGGTTGAAGAGCGGCTATTTGGCTTTAGGCTACTTGAAAACCGGGTCGATATGATTGCCGAAAACTCTCCCGCAGAACTTGGCCTTTGCCTGAACGATTTAGTCGTAAGTATAAACGGAAAAAAACCTACAGAGACTATTGAGGCCTGTAACCTACTGAATCTGGAAGTTCAGCGAATGGGAGTTACTAAAAACGTAACCCTTAGAAGTACAAACAGCCAGTATTTTCAGGTATATGAGGTGCAACCCAAGGCCAATATGAACGAACATGACCAACACTTACTTTGCGGCTGGCTGGAGTTAAAATAAAAACGGCTCCGGCTCATGAGGTCTAAATTAAGACGCAACCATGAACCGAAGCAGTTGGATTCAGAATCTTAGGACAGACGGCTAGTTAAATCGGCTGTCGTCTATTCCTTTATTAATTTTCACTTCCTGGGTTACAAACTCCAGAGCCACCGGCAATTGAGGAGACTTGACAATAATCTTTTTGGGCAGCATTATGCCTTCGTAGCTAGTGTAATCAGTATAACTAACAGTACCGCCCTGGGCTCCCATGTCGGTCTGAATTTTAAGACCCGAGGTGGTATCGTAATATTCAATTACAGTGAAGCCGTCAACCGATACATCGATACGATGAGCATCTTTGCCTTCCACTTTCTTAATACCCTTGTATTCTGCTTCAAAGCCTATTTTGTCATAGAATCGTTCGGCAAAGAGTATGGCAGAGTATTTTAAGGCCCCCAACTGAGGTCCGGTAACAGGCATGGTTTGACCACCAACTACAATCTTGCCTTCACCGGAATTATAAATTTGTTTTTGCTCACCCATCATTGGGGCAGCGGTTACATCTACAAACTTATCGGGTGCTTTCTGATAAACCGTTCTGGTTATATCCATAGACTGCCCGCCCATGCTCAATGTAGCGTTGGCTTTATATTCCAATGTCTCTACCTTATCCAGAGCTGCTTTTCCACCTATCGCTTTCACATAATTGGCAAGAACTGATTCTACAGAGACATTGGCATCGATAACCACCTTAGTAGGATCATCGACTATATTGCCAAAAGCATCGTAGTAAGTAATTGGGCCAAACGGTTTAAGCTTTTCGGCTACTTCTTCTGCTTTGCCTACCACAATAATATTGGCTTTGTCGGGTCTTATATAGCGCTTGGCCACTTCCAGAATATCTTCTTTAGTTACTGCATCTACTCTTTTCAGGTAGGTGGCATAGTAATCGTCCGGAAGGTTATTGAGTTCTGCACTCAGAGCAAAGTTGGCTACCGTGCCTCTACTCTCCAGCGACCGGGCAAAGGAACCCTTTGCGGAGTTTTTGGCCAGCTCCAACTCCTCATCGGTTACCAGCTCTGACGCTATTTTGTTGAGCTCGTAGATAAATTGGTTCAAGGCACTGTCGGTAACCTCATTTCTTACACTGGCCGAAGCATTGAAGGTGGCGCTATAGCGGCTTGACCCAATACTGGAATAGGCTCCATAAGTATATCCTTTATCTTCTCTCAGGTTCATATTCAGACGGGTTGAAAGACCTCCACCTCCTAAAATTTGATTAAGAAGCGACAATTTAACCGCATCTTCCGAACCCGGCTTATTATCTATTGGATATGAGATATTGATCACCGATTGTACCGAAGATGGACGGTCTACAAAAGCAATTGAGGTTTGAGTTACCGACTTAGGTTGCTCAAAGGCCTCCTTTTCTACCTTGCCTTGCTTCCAGTTTTCAAAGTACTTTTTTACCAACTTCTGGGCTTCGCTCTTTTTTATATCGCCCACCACAATGAGATAGGCTATGTTGGGCTTAAAATACCTGGCATAATGGTTTTTAAGATCCTGAAGCTCAATATTGTTTACTGTTTCTTCGGTAGTCAGTTCACCAAAAGGGTGATCTTTACCATAGTTCACCACCCCTTCAATGCTGGACGCAATGGCATCGGGACTATCTTGCGCCTGCTTAAGACTGGTGAGTGTTTGCTCTATGGCTCGCTCAAATTCATCTTCAGGGAATGCAGGATTGTACAGTACATCGGTAAATATTTTCAGGATGTCTTCTTTGTACTTAGAAAGTGAGAAAGCACTCATTGAAGTGGCTCCCACGTTAAACGAAGCTCCCATAAAATCGATCTCCTCGTTGAGCTCTTCCTTCGATTTGCTCTTGGTTCCGGCCTCCATCACCTGACCAAAAATACCGGTATAACCTGCCTTATCGCCTTCAGTAATTACCCCGGCATCAAAGGTTAGGGTCCAGCTTAGAGTAGGTAGTTTGTCATTTTCAACCACAATAACGGTTAAACCATTTTTGAGCTTGAACTTCTCGTAGTCGCCAATTTCTATTTCACGGGCCGGAGCCGGTTCTGGTAGTTTGGTTCTGTCTATTTGCGCTGTGACTGCCAAAGACAGACACATAAGCGCTAAAGTGAATAACCTTTTCATTATCTGTTTCCTCCTTCCTTCTTAAGCTTGGTATCTCCTGGTTTTTGTTGTTCTGACTTGGGCCTGTAGGTAAGCACTATTTTATTTTCCGGCACCAGATACTTTTTCGCTACTTTCATCAGGTCTTCCCTGCTTACTTTTCTGTAGCGTTCAATTTCGGTGTTGATGAGGTTGGCATCTCCAAAATATACGTGGTAGTCTGCCAGACTTTCAGCTATGGACTGTACCGAGCCATAACCCGATATAAAGTTGTTCTCTATTTGGTTTTTTAGTTTCTGAAACTCCCTTTCCGGTACCGGTTGATTCTTAACCTCTTCTACCAGTTTATCAATTTCAGCAGCCAGATCTTCGGTACTATAGCCTCCGTTAGGAAGAGCAAAGTTTATAAACAGTCCTCCGTCTTCAAGACCCAGCGGAATAGCCTGTACGGCCAATGCCATACCCTTCTCATCGACAAGGGTTTTCTGGAATCTGGAACTCTGACCACCAGACAATAACTGAGTAAGCAGTTGCAGGGCATAGTAATCATCCGTTCCTTGCGGAGGCATTCTATATCCCTGAATAACAGCGGGCACCTGAATATTGTCGAACACGGTTTCTTCTACGGTACCGTCCAGTTCAGGAGCATCAATGGTTGGGCGGGGAATCTCTTTGGTTCCTCTCTTTATTTCTCCAAAATAGGCCTCTACCAGTTTTTTGGTCTGGGCTATATCTATATCGCCAGCTATAGAGAGCGTAGCATTATTGGGTACATAAAAGGTCTCGTAAAAGTCTACAAAGTCTGCTTCGGTTGCTGCATCTATATCTGCAAAACTACCAATGGGAGCCCATTCGTAGTTGGTTCCCTTGTAGGCATTGGCAAGCATTTTATCCAAAATAGATCCGTAGGGTTGGTTATCTACCCTCAGCCTTTTCTCTTCCTTCACCACCTCCTTCTGAGTGGCAATTCCGGTAGAGTCGATTACGGCATGCAGCATTCGCTCTGACTCCATGTACAATCCAAGTTCCAACTGATTAGAAGGCAGGGTCTGATAGTAGTAGGTGCGGTCGTTAGAGGTATTGGCATTAAGTGTTCCTCCTGCCGCCTGAATAATTTTAAAGTATTCGCCCCTGCCAATATTGGGTGAACCTTCGAACATTAGGTGCTCAAAGAAGTGGGCAAAACCGGTTCGGCCGGGAGGTTCATTTTTTGAACCTACATGATACAACACCGCCACCGTAACTATAGGTGTGGTATTGTCTTGATGCAGGATAACGTGCAATCCGTTGTCCAGATCGTATTCTTCAAACTCAATGTTCTGAGCCATCGCCACTGACAGCACTAAACTGAGTGTAAGAAGAAGGCTAATTTTTCTCATCATATTTCTATTTCAGTTTAACTACAAACTAAGTAAACAAGCAGAAAACTGCCAAGAGCAAGTGAAATGTTTAAAGGATTTGGCTTTGGATGAACGGATTATAGTCCAGATGCAATCGAGGCACATTTCTACAGTTTCCGGTTCTGGCTTATAAAGCTCAAACCAAATGCCGCCTGAAGGTTACCGGGTGATTATTTTTTTATACTGGAGAGCCTTATCTGCATCACAAAAAAGCCCCTCAGTATGCAACTGAGGGGCTTGGTAAATTCTAATCGCTTCTCCTCTCTGATTTATCTCTATTTTAAATCGTGAAGTAGTCGTTGCACTTCATGGGTTTTGAGCCGTGGACCAAACTGAGAAACCACTTTTGAGCTGGCCAGGCTGGCCAGTTTTCCGGCCGCAGCCATGGTCATTCCGTTGGTAATGCCGTATAAAAATGCTCCGGCAAACATATCTCCCGCTCCGTTGGTATCTACAGCCTTTACGGCATATGGCTCTATATCTATGAAAGTATCGCCATCGAAAATCATAGCTCCATTTTTACCCATGGTTATGGCAAACTGACGGGCCTCTTTCTTGAGGGCTTCCCGAGCTTCCTGAAGATTATCTTTACCGGTAAAAGTCATGGCTTCATCTTCATTGCAGAAAAGCATATCGACCGATGGACCAATAACATCTTCGAACTGGGCTTTGAAAGCCTGAACAATAGAAGGGTCTGAAAGGGTAAGGGAGGTTTTTACTCCATTTTCTTCGGCAATTTTCTTAGCCAGTTTCATGGCTTCTACTCCTGAGTTGGAAGGCGTGAGGTAACCTTCCAGATAAATGTATTTAGAGTCTTTTATGGCTCTTTCGTCTACCTCCTTTACTGAAAGGTTGGTGGTAGCACCTAAGAAGGTATTCATGGTTCGCTCAGCATCGGGGGTAATCATTACCAGGCACTTTCCGGTAACTCCTTCATCTCTGGATTTTCCGTCCAGGTTGGTGTCTACCCCGGCATCGTTCATGTCTTTGAGATAAAAATCGCCATACTCATCGTTCGATACCTTGCAGGAGTAGAAAGAAGAACCTCCAAACTGACTCACAGCTATCACAGAATTGGCTGCCGATCCGCCAGACTTTCTCACCAAATCGTTCTGGTTAATGGCATTTATCAACCTGAATTGAGTGGCTTCATCGACTAGCGTCATTAATCCTTTCTTTACTTTGTGATCATAAAGAAACTGGTCGTTCACTTGAAACTCTAAATCGACCAGGGCATTGCCCAATCCATATACATCGTATTTTTTGCTCATAACAGGTTATAGGATAATTGCTGCTCGTTTAAACTCTTTGTTGGGGTCGAAAAGCTTGCGATAGGTAATGTGGGTTTTGTGAATTTCACCACCTATTTGCTCCACCACGCGCATCATTTTCGGGTTAAAGTCTCCGATCCAGTTCATTTCAATATCGTTGTAGTGAAAACCGTCTTTCCAGGCCATTTTCTTCACAAATGAAATTACCAAGCCTCCCTCTACTCCTTTCTTTTGATGCTCAGGCACTACTCCAAACACAATACCCAAGCCTGTTTTGCATACGCCTCTTTTGAGAAGGTACATAAACTTGAGCTTACTCCATAAATTCCACTGCCCATTCAGATATTTATAGATTTGATTGAGCTCGGGAATTGAAATAAAGAATGCAATGGGACTACCCTTGTGAAAACCAAACCATAGCAGCTTGATATCCGCAATGGGTTTAAGCATTTTAAATGTGGCTTTTGCCTGTTGCATAGACATGGGTTTAACACCGCTATGGCCGGCCCAGGCTTTGTTGTAGACCTCGTAAAAGTATTCGTGGGCTACATCGTATTCCTTTTTGGTAATGTGACGAAACTCGTAGTCGGGGTCGTTGAGTGTTTTCTGCGCTTTTTCGTAGAAGCGTGGAGTAAAATCTACCTCGCTGCCCATGGGTCTTCGATAGGTAAACTGCTTGAAGTATTCTTTAAACCCATAGGCCTCAAAGAGGTCTTTGTAATAAGGTAAATGATAGGGCATTTGATAGTTGGGCTCATGAAAACCATCGACCAGCAAGCCCCACCAATTGTTTCGATCTCCAAAGTTTATGGGGCCATCCATAGCTTCCATACCTCGTTCTTCCAACCATTTTTTGGAAGCATCGAACAAGGCAAAAGCTGCCTCCCGACTGTTTATACACTCAAAAAAGCCCACTCCACCGGTAGGTTGTTCCTGGGCTTGTGCCACTTTTTTAATGTAGAAGGCCGCTATTCGGCCAATTACTTCATTACTATCGTTGAGGAGTATCCACCGAATGGCCTCACCTTGCTTGTAGTTTTTGTTCTTGGCCGGATCGAATACAGCCTTGATGTCCTTGTCTAGCGGACGAATCCAATTTTTCTCGTGCTTATACAGCCTTACTGGCAGTAAAAGAAATTGTTTTTCAGTGGACTTATCGTTGACTTCTACCAGCTTCATCTCTCAAGGTCGCCAAAAATAAAGACTTATACCTTACGATAAAATGAGGATGAAAGGTTTTATGTGTACTTGCTCAGGTACATTGCACACTGAACAAAAACTAAGTCACTCAAAGTAAGCTGGTTAAATCTCTTTGTTAGCGTTTTCAAACAACTTTAAAATGCCTACAGCCCTTTTGCTCTATCCGGATAATCGGTAATAATACCATCTACCCCCCACTCCACTAATTTTTCCATACGCTCCCTGTCGTTTACAGTCCATGGCACCACTTTCATTCCTAAGCTATGGCTTAGTTCCACATCCTTTTTCCTCAAGAATGTATGGTTGGGACTATATATGGCCGGGGTAAATCCAAGTGTTTCAACCGTGGCCTCTACCCTTCGGGCATTCGAAACTAAGGCCACCAAGGTTACCTGAGGGTATTTTTCATGGTAGTACTTCAGCACCCTAAAATCAAAACACTGAATGGTATACCTGCTCTCAGGCAATTCTTGAGCAATAACCTGCTGCACTAAATCGGCAAATTCAGATACCTGAGGGTGGCTAATGCCATCACCTTTGGGGCTGCTCTTTAGTTCTATGTTATACATTACAGGGGGCAGATTGTTTTTCTTCAGATAGTTTTCCACGGTGCGAATCATTTCGCGAAGCAGCGGCTTGGCTACCTTCATTTGTTCCTGTTGAGGGAATCTGGCATTACCACGGCTACCGCAGTCAAACGAAGCCACTTCTTCATAGGTCATTCGATAAATATTCAGCTCATGAGCCTCCGATTTGCTCACCGCCTCTCCATTGGGTTTGGAGCAGATATCGGCCGACATGTAGGGCTCATGCGAAATCACCACTTGTTTGTCTTTGGTAATCACCACATCCAGCTCCAGCGTGGTTACCCCTTCTTCTAAAGCTCTGATAAAGGCGGGAATGGTGTTTTCAGGCAACAGCCCTCTCGCACCCCTATGCCCCTGAATATCTAGTTGTTGCGAAAAAGCACTTTGTGCTAAGAAAAATGAAAACAGAAAGAAGACGGTCTTTTTATAAAACATAGAATACAGGTAAGACTAGTAATGCCCAAGTTACGCAGTTCATTAGCAATATTGGTTAAGGAAATGTTATTCTGCAAAACCCAAGTCAGAGAGCGCTTCAGGTCTAAAGTCCGAAGCCCGCTGCCGTTCATCAAAATTTGAAACCGCCACGTTCTTCAGCGCGTATGCCTCTTTGGAATTTTTTGAGAAAGTGGAAGAGAGACATCAACTAGAAGCGCAACCGGGCTACAAACTGGCTATTCCCCTATTTTTATTTACCAGCCTACCCTACTTCGGCACTCTGTTGTACGACTATATTCATTGCTGCGGCCATGTAGATAACACCTTTGCCTGGTTTGGTGGGTTTTATGTAATGCTTGGGGGAATTTACGTGTTGGCTAAAATTTTAAAGAAAGGAAAGCACGAAAAAGTGGTTTCCGTTTGACCAATTCAAAATCTAATTGTTAAACTTGCATCCTCGTTGGAAGCTAAGGGTTTCCACGAAGACTAATCGGGGTGTGGCGCCTGCCTGGGCTACGCTTCGGCAGGCAGGCAGTCCTCCGTACTGCTTGTTGGATGAGAGTAAAGACTCTCTGATACCGGAATTAATCAGGCAGTTTTATTGATCGGGGTGTGGCGCAGTCCGGTAGCGTACTTGCATGGGGTGCAAGGGGTCGCTGGTTCGAATCCTGCCACCCCGACTACAAAGGTTCATCAGAACCCAAAAGCCTGCAAATCTTACGATTTGCGGGCTTTTTTATTTTTTACGTATCAGTTCGATTTAGACAATTTCAGCAAAAATGAGACCTATCCGGTGAACCAAATGAATGGTTTATTTTAGTTCACCAGATTGATGCAAATAGCTGTAAAACAGATAGTTGCATCGCATAATTTGAACTGTTTTAGGTCTGTTTGAGTGACCTTGTGGAAGCAGTTCACCACGAGAGGAATCATTTTAACACAAACACTCAAAAGCTGAATTGTCATGAGAACTACAAACACCTTCGGAGTTCAGTTCATCACAAGAACGAACAAGGCCAAAGATGGCCTACTCCCAATCTATGCCAGGGTCACCGTTGATGGCCGCAGGGTAGAAATATCATTGAAGCGCTGGATCAAACCAAGCGACTGGAATGGCAGCAAAGGCATGGCCAAGGGCAGCCGGGAAGAAATCAAATCGCTCAATCATTATTTGGATGAGGTTCAGGCCCGTATCATGGAATGCTATCAGGAGATGCAGGTACAAAAGCGATTGATCACTGTAGATGCCATCAAAAGCATGTTCCTGGGTACAGACCAAAAGGACTTCACCTTATGCAAGCTGGTGGATTATCACAACCAGACAATGCGGGATACACTGGCGTGGGGCACGATGAAAAACTACTTCACCACTCAGAAGTATATCCATCGATTTTTGAAAGAGCGCTTTGGTACTACCGACATGTTCCTTTCGGAACTGTCTTATAAATTCATCACCGATTTTGAATTCTACCTCCGAAACTATAAACCCAAAGACCACCAGAAGCCGCTTGGCAACAATGGAGTGATGAAGCATCTGGAGAGGTTCCGGAAGATGGTGACAATGGCCGTGAAAATGGAATGGGTAAGCAGGGATCCATTTGACAAGTACCAGCTCAAATTCCATCGGGTGGATCGGGATTTCCTCAATGATGAAGAGCTGGAGGCCGTAGAGAACAAGGACTTCAAAATTGTCCGCCTGCAGTGGGTAAGAGATTTGTTTGTGTTCAGTTGCTATACCGGACTGGCCTACATCGATGCTATGAACCTTACCCCATCCAATATTACCATTGGCATTGATGGGGAATACTGGTTATCTACCTGCCGCCAGAAGACCGACCAGCCGGTAAGGGTTCCTATCCTTCCCAAAGCCTGGGAAATAATAGAGAAATACAAAACCCATCCAAGGGCATTGCAGAAAGGATCCGTGTTCCCTATGATCTCCAATCAAAAGCTTAACTCGTACTTAAAGGAGATTGCTGATGTGTGTGGTATAGAAAAGAACCTCACCTTTCACCTGGCCAGGCATACTTTTGCCACCACAGTTACCCTTTGCAATGGTGTGCCGTTGGAGACGGTAAGCAAGATGCTCGGTCACTCCAAGATTACGACCACCCAGGTTTATGCTAAAGTGGTGGAGAAGAAAGTAAGCGAGGACATGCAGAATCTAAGAGAGAAACTGGCCGCTCCAAAATTGATGAGAAGGGCGAAGTAGCCCTTTGTATTTAAGTACTTGCTTAAATAGGTAAATTGCCTTAGCTTTGTTAAGCATTTACTTAAATACTATGAATACATGTATCCGTGTCTTTGCCGATAGCGACCAGATAAATAGGTGCAGGGAAGACTTGAAGAGCAAAGAAGAAGGCTTTTTGGAGGTATCAGAAGTATTGAATCTTGCCGGTAATGCAGTACGGCTCAAGATCCTGTATCTCCTGAAACAAGAAAATGAACTCTGTCCATGCGACTTGTCTGACATCCTGGGGATGACTGTTCCGGCTGTTTCCCAACATTTGAAAAAGCTCAAAGATGCAGGAATCGTCACGACCAAAAAGTCGGGACAAACCATCTTCTATTCAGTAGAAGAGCAAAGTCAGCGAATTATTTCGTCAGTGCTCGATTTGTTGGGCCATTCAAAATCAATTCCGGTAGCATGAGAAATTCCCTATTAACCAGTGGCCTGGTGACTGCTTTGTTGAGTTCCCTGTGCTGCATCACTCCGGTGCTGGCACTGATAGCCGGTACCACAGGATTGGCTTCCGCTTTCTCCTGGCTCGATCCTGCACGTCCTTTTTTTGTCAGCATCACGGTGGTAGTGTTGGGGTTTGCATGGCATCGTAAGCTCAAGCCCAAGGCTAAAGATGAAATTGATTGCGCATGCGAACCTGGTGGAGAAGATATAAAACCTAGCTTTTGGCAATCCAAAAAACTCCTGGGCATGGTGACCGTTTTTGCGGCCTTGATGCTCACATTCCCGCTCTACGCTCACCTGTTCTATCCGAAAACTGAAAAGCAGGTAATTGTGGTTGATACTTCAGATCAACAGACTGTCACATTTGAAATCAAAGGCATGACTTGCCAAGGTTGCGCAGCGCATGTGGAACATGAAGTAAATAAGCTCAGCGGTATCCTGAACGTAACCGCTTCCTACGAAGAGGGGAATGCCATCGTGGAGTTTGACAAGTCCAAAACATCCGTTAGAGAAATTGAGAAAGCTATCAACTCAACCGGATATTCAGTGACCAATAAAAAAGCAAACTAATGGAAATCATCTTAGAATCCACCATCACCTGCCCCCGCTGCGGGCATCAGAAAGAGGAAATAATGCCCACTGACGCCTGTCAGTATTTCTATGAATGCGAAAACTGTCACCAGGTCGTAAAACCAAAAGAAGGAGACTGTTGCGTGTACTGCAGCTATGGAACGGTGAAATGCCCCCCTATCCAGGAAGGAAAGGGTTGTTGTTAAATAAACTGAGATTTCATTTGCAACCACTCCTAGGAAGATTACAGTCTTATAAAAACTGAAATATGCTACCAAAAGATTTAACGAAAGACATAAAAACCCGCCTGCAAGGCATCAAAGGTCAGGTGGAGGGTTTGATAAAAATGCTGGATGAAGGTAAGGAACCTGAAAAAATACTTGTTCAGTTTAAAGCTGCTCAAAGTGGTTTGGATAAGGCTCATTATTTATTGCTTGACGAAGCTTATCGTAAAGCCCTTGCCATTAAAATCTCTGAAACGGTAGAAGCCTGCCCCGGAAATTGCGGCAATGAAGATCGAATAGAGTTTATTCGTCAGCAATTCCCAAATCTGGAGCTTGATGCTCTAACATCCAAAATGAAAGAGATTTCCGAGCTTAAACAGAGAATAGATCAGAACAATAGCCAGGAAAAGTAGCCTTCTGCTTGAACGTAAAAATTTTTTCAAAGATTACGCTTGCAGACCACCCCACCTCCAAACCTACCTTTGAATTGTTCTTTTCCGGAAAGGAGCTCAAAATTTTAAATGAAGAATAATAAAAGGAGGTAAAAAATGAAACGACAAGTAGAAATATTCACTGCCAATTGTCCGGTGTGCGATCCGGTAGTCAATATGGCAAAAGAGCTGGCTTGTGACCAATGTGAGATTACCATCTATGACCTGGTAAAGCAGTGTGAAGACAAAACATGCCTGACGAAGCTGAAAGAATACCAGATCAAAAAAGTACCAGCCATAGCTGTCAATGGTAAGCTGCTAGACTGCTGTCGGGATCAGGGCATATCCAAAGAAGATTTGATTGAGGCAGGTATTGGTCAAGGGTAGACAGGAAGAAATGTAATCAGTTATGCAAAAAATAATAAAACTGAAAGACGATTTCGTCAGCATAGTTTCCTTGTTTACTTCGGTATCCACTTTGCTATGTTGTGCCCTACCATCCCTACTGGTTGCCATAGGCATGGGGGCAGTTGTTGCAGGAATGGTTTCAGATTTTCCGGCACTCATTTCTCTCAGCAAATACAAAGAGTGGACGTTTCTTGGAGCGGGACTATTGATAGGGTTCAATTTCTGGCTGTTTTATGGCCGAAAGAGAAACCAGGCTTGCGAAATAGATGAATACGGAAAGGAAACAGCCTGTGACACAGCAGCCAGGTGGAGTAAGGTGATCCTTTGGATATCATTTAGCCTTTACCTGCTTGGATTATTCTCTGCCTATCTGCTGCTCCCAATTCAACAATTTTTAGGACTTTAAAATACATACGATGAAAAGAACAGTCTTTATAACATTACTAGCAGTTGCAGCGATTTCTCAGGTAAGAGCTCAGGGACACGGACCGCTTTATGGTTTACAAACCCCTACACTGGCCAAAGGTGGTTTCGATTTTAATGCAGCTGCCATGAGCCTGGCCACCGAAGATGATCAGTCATTTATGCTTAGATACATCTGGTCATATGGAGTGACTGAGGATTTACAACTCAACATCACCACACCAACCATGGTCAATCGACTTTCGGAAATGCCCAGGACAAGGGGTAATAGCAACATGCCTGCGAATGGCGACATTGAAGCTTCGGTCTGGTACCGTTTCTTTTCCAATGCATTCGGTGTAGGCAAGCGATTCGAGTCCACAGCTATTTTGAGTGTTTCGACACCAACCGAGAAAACCAGAGGAGGAATCAATGTAAGTAATTCCATTCATGGAGCAATCTCTACAGGGTATGCTTCCCGTACCTGGTACGCCTGGGTGGGTGGTGGTTATCAATATTATTTCGAGGAAGGCAATGAGCAACTGGGAGATCTGCCTTATGCCAGCCTGGTGGTAGGCTACCGCCCAAACATCTTTATGGGAGATTACCCAAAACCCGATTGGAGGGTGTTTGTAGAATCTTTGGCAGAGTTTCCCGGAAGCAACACCTTTGAAGGCCAACCGTCTTCCATCGATCAGAGAGGAAAAAAAGTAATGGTCGGCCCATCATTTTTGGGGCTGTACGGAGCTTGGGGTATATCCTTTGGGGCATTACTCCCTGCTTACCAGGATGTAAGTCAGGAACCAAAAGAGAAATATAGGCTGTCCATGAATATTAGTTACTGGTTATAAACGTTAAAAAACAGAAGAAAATGAAAAAGTTAGGAATTATAGCATTATTGACAATTTTTAGCCTAAGCAGTGCAATGGCCCAGTTGATCAAAGTAGATCAGGAGGTATTTGGGATGGACTGTGCCCCTTGTGCTTACGGACTTGAGCGTGGGCTTAAAAAAATGGATGGGCTGGAAAGTGTAAAAGTAAGTCTCAATGATGGCAAAGCTTATCTCAAATTGGCTTCCGACAATGATCTGACCTTGCAAAAAATCCAGGAAGAAGTCAAGAGTAATGGGTTTTCAGCTAGAAATGCAGAAGTTACCTTAATAGGCCAACTGGTGAAGAAAGAAAGCGAATGGCAAATAAATGTCAACGGAGAAACATTTATAGTGAGTCCGGAAACACCTTCAGAAATAGTCAAATCCCTGAACACCGGGGAGATCAAAGCAACAGTTTTTGTGAAAGATAAAAAGGCTAATCACTTAAACGGCACATGGGATATCAGGATAATTGAAGTTCTAAAATCTTGAATTTACAATGAAGAAAAATACATTATTAAGCCTAAGCCTGTTTTCTGCCATCACTCCCTTCTATTTGCTGTTGGGGCCCGGCCATTCTCACAGGCATAGCAGGTGTATCAGGCGCCTTTTCGTGGTTCTCCTGGCTGCACCCTATGCTGCCATATTTGTATGATATTGCCTTTCTGTCATTGGGATTTACATTTTACTAAACCTATAGTCCGAAAAGAAATAGTCAAGGTTGCGAAAAATGTCAAAAGGCAACAAACAGAAATATTATGCCTGTCAGTTTTTCTATGAATGTGAAAACTGCCACCAGATCCTAAAACCGATGGAAGGGAATTGCTGCGTGTATTGCAGCTATGGCTCTGTTCCCTGCCCACCAATGCAGGGAGCAGAACCTGGCAACTGCTGCTGAAAAGTTCAAAGCTGTCAGTGATCATGACCATTGCCCGATTTTGATATGTATTGCTTGACAAATAGCAAGTCTTTCGGTCGTTTGAAACTGAATTTCATCAGAAAGAACCAAACTCTACAGGTAAAATTTCGTACATTTGCAAAGTATCATTGAAAAGAAGTGCAACGCTTAAAAAAAATATCGACCATCCTGCTTTCAGCATTGATGCTGCTCAGTTCTACGAGCTACACCTTTGGTATGCATTTTTGCATGGGCGAGCTTGAAAGCATTGCAATCTTCTCAGAAGCGGGGCATTGTGACAGTATGAAAAAATCAATCCCGTGCGAAGAAGCCAATGACCACTCGATATGTGATCATGAGCAAATAAACGCTAAGGGTTGTTGTGAAAACCATACACTCGTCATTGAAGGGCATGAGGAATTGACTCAGGTTTCATCGATCTCTGCTCCTGACTTTCACATGGTGGCAGTGCTTTATGCACTTGTCTCGTTCATTTTCAGCGCTCCTGCTGTTGACTATTATTCCTATAAAGACTATTCCCCTCCCTTGATTGACCGGGACATACCTGTGCTCGTTCAATCCTTCCTTATTTAAGCTTTTCATTCAATTCTTTCACTAGGCATAGCATTATGCTGCGCCACAAGTGCATGCATTTGTATGCGCTCAAGTCAATCCAGTTTTAAAGAAAATTGAATGAAAAATGCTCAATTCCATAATCAAATTCTTTCTCGAGAATAAGCTCGTTACCGTTCTCGTATTGCTACTCATTGTAGCCTGGGGCATAGTCACTGCTCCTTTTAACTGGGAGACAAGTTTCCTCCCACGTGACCCGGTTCCGGTTGATGCCATCCCGGACATTGGCGAAAACCAGCAAATCGTTTTCACTGAATGGATGGGACGTTCTCCACAGGATGTGGAAGACCAGATCACCTATCCGCTCACCACGGCTTTGCTGGGCCTTCCCGGTGTAAAAAGTGTGCGGAGTAGTTCAGCTTTTGGCTTTTCCAGCATCTACATCATTTTTAATGAAGACATTGAGTTCTACTGGAGCCGGTCACGGGTGCTGGAAAAACTCAACTCTTTACCGGCAGGTTTGCTTCCACCGGATGTGCAGCCAAAACTTGGCCCTGATGCTACCGCCCTGGGGCAGGTGTATTGGTACACGCTGGAAGGCCGGGACAAAGACGGAAACCCTACCGGAGGTTGGGATCTCCACGAACTGCGCACCATCCAGGACTATTACATACGCTACGCCCTCACTGCAGTGGAAGGGGTGGCAGAGGTGGCTTCTGTGGGTGGATATGTCAAAGAATACCAGGTAGATGTTGACCCTGCCGCACTGAAAGCGCATGGGGTTAGCCTCATGGATGTGATGCAGGCCGTAAGAAACAGCAATATCGATGTGGGAGCCAACACCATTGAAGTAAACCGGGTGGATTATTTCGTAAGAGGCCTGGGTTATGTAGAAGAGCTGGCTGATCTGGACAAGGCTGTAGTAAAAGTAACGGACAATGTCCCGATCCGGGTAAAAGATGTTGCCAAGGTAAACATTGGCCCCCAACCAAGAAACATGAGCGGCATCCTGGACAAATCAGGAGCTGAAGCTGTGGGCGGAGTGGTCATTGCCCGCTACGGTGACAACCCCTTGAAAATCATCAATGCGACAAAAGCGGAAATTGAAAAAATAGCCGATGGACTTCCGTCCAAAACACTGGCAGACGGCACGGTTTCTAAAGTAACGATAGTACCCTTCTATGATCGCACCGGCTTGATTTACGAAACCCTTGGTACCTTGTATGAAGCCATCAGCCTGCAAATATTGATTACCATCATTGTGATCATTGTGATGGTGTACAACCTGCGGGCATCTATCCTCATTTCAGCGCTTTTGCCACTGGCGGTACTCATGTGCTTCATATTCATGAAATACTTCGGAGTAGATGCCAACATTGTAGCCCTGTCCGGTATTGCCATTGCCATCGGCACCATGGTCGATCTGGGGATTATCCTGAATGAAAACATTCTCCGGCACCTGGAAATTGCCCCCGAAGGCCAGTCAAAATTAAAAACCGTTTATGAAGCCACTACCGAAGTAGCTACAGCCATTATCACGGCTGTTAGTACTACCATCGTCAGTTTCCTGCCGGTATTCACACTACAAGCTGCCGAAGGCAAACTTTTCGGGCCGCTGGCTTACACCAAAACTTTTGCTCTGGTGTCTGCCGTGATTTTTACCCTTGTCATCATGCCGGCTTTTTCGCATTGGATATTTTCCATGAAAAAGGCAAAAGGCAAAACGGGACTGTACCTGAACTATCTTTTGCTAATTGCCGGGCCCGTAATTGCCTTTACCGTATGGTCATGGGCAGGCTGGGTGCTGTTTGGTTTCGGGCTGGTGAACGTGCTGCTGCACCACTACCCTGATAGACTGGGAAAATACCGCGATCTGATGATGGTGGGCGTAACAGTAGTGACTGTAGCCTGGCTACTGACCACCGAATGGGTACCTTTGGGGGTATCCAATAGCCTGCTTGTCAATTTTCTGTTTATTGCTGTAATCCTCGGACTGGTGCTTGGCACCTTCGCTTTGTTCCTCAGGCTTTACCCTAAAATACTCATGTGGTGCCTGGACAATAAAGGCTTGTTCTTCATAGCGCCAGTGGTGATTGTCCTGTTAGGAGCCAATATCTGGCTGGGTTTCGACAGGGTATTTGGTTTTTTGCCAAATACGACTGAGAAACTTGGTTGGAACCTGAGGGAAACTTCCGGATGGACGGCAGCATCAGAGGTTTTCCCCGGTTTGGGGGAAGAATTCATGCCTTCGCTCAATGAAGGTTCATTCTTGTTGATGCCTACATCCATGCCACACTCCGGCATTGAAGTGAACCGGGAAGTATTACAAAAACTGGACATGATGGTAACGGCCATCCCCGAAGTGGAAATGGTGGTCGGTAAAGCCGGCCGTGCGGAAACGGCCATTGATCCGGCCCCTATCTCCATGTTTGAAAATACCATCAGCTACAAAAGCGAATATGTTTCGGATATAGATGGAACCAAGCAACGCTTTCGGGTGAATGATGATGGTCAGTTTCTGCTTCAAAATGGAGACGTTTATGACCCGGAAACCATGTCCCCTGAGCAAATAGATATAAAGCATCTCACTCCTGATCCTGATGGAGAATATTTCCGCCAGTGGCGGGATCACATCAAAACACCGGATGACATTTGGGACGAAATTGTTGGTGTCGTCAATATTCCGGGCGTAACCTCCTCTCCCAAACTTCAACCGATCGAAACCCGGCTGGTAATGCTCCAAACGGGTATGCGGGCGCCCATGGGGATCAAGGTTTATGGGCCAGACCTGAAAACCATTGAAGAATTTGGGTTACAATTGGAAAAGTATCTCAAGGAAGTTCCCTCTGTCAAGAAAGAGGCTGTTTTTGCCGACCGTATTGTCGGCAAGCCCTACCTCGAAATTGACATTGACCGAGATCAGATTACCCGCTACGGGCTCAATATCCGGGATGTACAAGACTATATAGAAACGGCTATTGGCGGAATGCAAATCAGCACCACGGTGGAAGGCCGGGAACGCTTCCCGATCAGAGTCCGCTATGCCCGTGAGTACAGGGATGACCCTTCGGCCATAGAGTCCATGCAAGTACCTACGCCACTGGGCAATTATATCCCACTTGGGCAGCTTGCAGACATCACCTACCGGCCTGGGCCCGAAATGATCAGGGGGGAAAATAGCTTTTTGGTGGGGTATGTACTCCTGGACAGGCTCCCGGAATTTGCGGAGGTAACAGTAGTGGAAGATGCGCAACGCCACCTTCGCGAGAAAATTGATTCGGGCGAACTCATTGTACCTGCCGGGGTTCGTTATGAATTCTCAGGAAGTTATGAAAATCAAGTAAGGGCTGAAAAGCGATTGGCCATAGTGGTTCCGCTTTGTCTTGCGGCTATTTTCCTTATCCTGTATTTCCAGTTCCGGGCTGTCTCAACCACCTTGTTTGTATTCACGGGGATTGCGATGGCTTTTTCAGGGGGCTTTATGATGCTCTGGCTTTACGGTCAGGACTGGTTCATGGATTTTACTGTCTTCGACACCAACATGCGGGAGCTTTTCCAAATGAAGGTGTATAACCTGAGTGTGGCCGTTTGGGTCGGGTTTATTGCCTTGTTCGGGATTGCCACAGATGATGGCGTTGTAGTGGCCACCTATTTGAAGCAAAGCTTCGAAAAACGGGAACCGGAAAGCGTGAAAGAGGTGCGTAACGCAGTTTTGGAGGCCGGACAAAAGCGGGTATTGCCAGCCATGATGACCACAGCCACCACCTTGTTAGCACTTTTGCCGGTGCTTACTTCATCAGGCCGGGGTTCGGATATCATGATCCCAATGGCCATTCCCTCATTCGGGGGTATGATCATCGAGATCATTACAGTACTGCTGGTGCCAGTCCTATACTGCTGGTGGGCAGAGCGCAAGTTAAGACGCAATCCCGAAGTATTTACTGAATCATAAATAGAGGAAGATGAAAAAAATAGCAATCATATTCCTGTTGTTTTTAGGAGTTCAGTCCACAAGCTTTTCACAAAGCCTGGATGAATACCTGAAAGTAGCAGCAGAAAACAACCCGGAGTTAAAAGCCTACTTCAATGAATATCTGGCCTCTTTGGAAAAAGTACCTCAGGTGGGAGCACTTCCTGATCCTGAACTGACCATGGGTTTCTTCTTTCAACCAATGGAGCGGTTCATGGGCAACCAGCAAGCCGACATCCAGTTGATGCAGATGTTTCCCTGGTTCGGCATGCTGAAAACCCAAAAGGATGAAGCAAGCAAAATGGCACTGGCGCAGTACGAAGTGTTTCAGGATGCCAAATACCGCTTGTTTTATCAGGTAAAAAACACCTGGTATCAACTGTATCGGCTAGAAGAGGAAATCCGCATTACGGAGGAAAACCTTGAGATTCTTAAACAGTATGAGCGGCTGGCGCTCATTCGTTTTCAGAGTGCAGATATAGGAACCGGTTCCGGCCCTAGCAATATGCAGCAAGCTACAAGCATGAACAGCGGTTCCTCCACCTCATCAGCATCGTCAATGGGTGGAATGAGCGGTGGAATGACCAGTGGCACTTCCGGTAAAAGCAGTTCAAAAGGTGGTTCTTCAATGGGTACTTCCTCATCAATGAACGGGGGCGGGTCAGGCATGAGTGATGTGCTCAGGGTAAGGATTCAGATCAAGGAACTGGAAAACACACTTGCCTTGCTTGAAGACTCCCGACTGCCCATTAAAGCCGAATTCAATCAGTTGCTTAACCGGGATATCAATGAAGTGGTAAGCATAGCCGATTCATTGAGCGGATCAGTAGTCTCTTGGGAGCGCCAGGCTTTGCTGGACAGCATTACGCACAACAATCCCATGTTGAAAATGCTGGATGCCGAGGAAGAAGCCTATGAGGCACAGAAAAAGATGGCTCGGCTGGAAGGCAGGCCTATGTTGGGGGCAGGCGTCAACTATATGCCCTTTAGTCCAAGGACAGAAAATGGAATGCCGATGGGCGGCAATGACATGGTGATGCCCATGTTGAGGCTGACTATACCCATCTATCGGAAAAAGTACAATGCTTTACAGAAAGAGGCGGAATTGAAACAATTGGCCGTTCAGCAGCGCAGGGAAAACACCGTCAATCAGTTGACCACCCGATGGTCAACCGCCTTGCGGGATTTGGACGATGCAACCAGAAGGACAAAGCTGTACCGGGAGCAAACCGACCTGGCCAGGCAAACTCTGAACCTGCTGATGACCAGCTACGCTACTGACGGACGGGATTTCGAGGAAGTGCTGCGGGTACAACAGCAATTGCTCGATTATCAACTCAAGCTGATCACTTCAATAGTAGATCAGCACGTCACCATTGCCATGCTGGAAAACCTGGCAGCAACAGAACTGAATTAATTGATCTAAAAAGTTAAAACGATGAAAGAAATATTTAAAAATAAAAAACTCCTACTGATCGTGCTCGTAGCGCTGACATTGGGAGGCGTACTCGGCTGGATGGTAAAACCATCTTCAGGTCATCAGGAGACGGAAGCAGCCGTGCATAACCATGATGAAGGTAATGAGGTTTGGACCTGTTCTATGCACCCGCAGATCAGGCAATCGGAACCCGGCCAATGTCCCATTTGCGGAATGGACCTGATACCAGCTTCCACTAAACGGTCATCAGCCAGTTCGAATCCATTGATTCATGAGATGACCCCTGAAGCGGTGGCCATGGCCAATATCCATACCTCCAGAGTTACAGGAGTGTCACCTGAAGGTGAGCTTTTCCTTACCGGTAAAGTGAAGGCCGATGAACGCCAGTTGGCTTCCGTTACGGCAAAATTTCCCGGGCGAATAGAGCAGCTCTTTGTAAACTTCACAGGGCAGGTGGTAAGAACCGGGGAACGATTGGCCACCATTTATTCGCCTGAGTTGGTTACAGCCCAAAAGGAATTATTGGAAGCTGCCTCCACGAAAGAGACCTACCCTGAGCTTTATACTGCTGCACGTGAGAAGCTCAGGCTTTGGAAACTCAATGAAAACCAAATCGATGAAATAGAAAAAACAGGAAAAGTAAGGGATCAATTTGATGTTCTCGCAGACAAAGGAGGTATAGTGACCCAGCGAAACATTGCCGTGGGCGACTATGTGGGTACCGGATCAGTATTGTTTGATGTGGTCGATCTGAGCCGAGTCTGGATCATGATCGATGCGTACGAATCCGATCTGCCATTTGTAAAAATTGGTGATGAAGTAAGCTTTACGGCTGCCGGGATCCCCGGACAAACATTCACAGCAAAGGTCACTTACATAGACCCGGTGATTAATCCAAATACACGGGCGGCTTCTGTTCGTGCAGAAGCTTATAACAGAAGTGGGGAACTACGGCCTGAAATGTTTGTCAATGCACAGGTTAAAACCACACTTCGACAAGGACAATCATCCCTGGCCATACCCCGTACCGCTTTGCTCTGGTCGGGCAAACGCTCCATTGTATATGTCAAGGTACCCGACACAGAATTCCCTACCTACGAAATGCGTGAAATCACCATTGGCCCACGTATGGGCGAAATGTGGCTGGTGGAAGCCGGACTGGAAGCGGGTGAAGAGATAGTGACCAATGGAGTATTTGCCATCGATGCGGCTGCACAACTTTCCGGAAACTACAGTATGCTCATGCGTCCGGATGTGAAAACCATGGACGTACCACAGGCTTTCAGGGAACAAATCACAGCGCTGGCCGATGCTTATTTCAAAGTAAAGAATGGTTTGGTTGCTGATGATCCAAAGGCTACACAATCCGCATTGGAACAGTTGGAGGCAGCTTTGGACCAGATTGACATGGCCGGGCTGAAAGGCCAGGCACACGATCACTGGATGGCTTTGAAACAGAAGTTTTCAGAAGCAACTAAAATGATGCAGGCTGAAGAAAGCCTGGATGGCCTGCGGCAACACTTCTCAATGCTTTCTGAAAATATGCTGGAGATGACCGAATCTTTCGGACTGGAAAAGGACAAAGTGTACAAGGATTTCTGCCCGATGGCATTTGACAATAAGGGCGCATTTTGGCTCAGTGAAACGGAAGAGATTCTCAACCCCTACTTCGGTGAGTCCATGCTCTCCTGTGGTGAGGTAAAAAAGACTTATCTCAAAGGCCAAAAAGTTTTTGAGGAAGGAGGCCCTGCCAAGCAAGCAGCTGGTGGTCATAATCACTAAAAATTACGGATAAATCCAAGTTAAAATTTGAAGCAATGAAATTATTGAAGTTCATCGGGCAATTGGTAAATAAATCAAGCATAACCATTCTGTTTATTAGTATAGTCTTCCTGGTTTATGTGTTATTAATGAAGTACATCGACCACAGCACCCGATCGATTATTATACTTATTCCGGTACTGGCTCTTTGCAAGGTCATTTTCTTCACCTTCTTCACCTTCCGAAAGATGCAGGCTTTGATGAACCGCCTTGCTGGAATCAGTGAGGTGCTTTTGATTTTTGCATTACTGGTAGTCTTAATGAGCTTCTCATTTGCAACAGATTTCTCCTGTTTGGCAGAGTTTGACAGGCAATCATTTAAAGGGATAAGTGATAATACCAACATGTCTTCTTGGAAAAGGCTCTTTGATTACTTCTATCTGAGTGTTGTCACTTTCACTTCCCTAGGATATGGGGACATTGTGCCTCTTTCTATTCCTGCCAAGTTGCTAGTCATGATGGAAGTAGGTCTAAGTTTCCTGCTCGTGATTTTTGGCCTTTCAAATATCAAGTTGATTCAACATAAAATATCAAATACAATTCAATGAAAACTTGCTGTAAAACAGGAGATGAAAAAGCTCCTTCAACAATAAAAAAATGGGGCAGCCGGATTGCCTGAGGAATAGTCATTCTTCTGGTCACTGGTTTAGCCCTGATTCAAGTATTTAACCTTTAAACAAATAGAAAAATGAAAAAAACAATGATCATGCTATGCCTGGCTTTAGTAAGCTGGGGAGCAAACGCACAACACGACCATGCAGCGCATGGTGCACAAACAAGCAGTCAAACGATGGAACCAATGTTTAAAGACAAGGCATTGGGTTCTTCCTACACGCACTACATTCATTTGAAGAATGCTTTGGTGGCCTCTGATTTTCAGCAAGCAAAATCTGCTTCTGAATCTTTGGTGAAAGCTCTTCACAATGTAAAAGGAAGTGATAAAGTCCATATAGAGGCGGCCAAAGTTGCGCAGGCAGGTTCACTGGAAAACCAGCGAAAGGCTTTCACCGCCTTAAGCAATGAGATGGCCACTTTGGTGAAGGGTGCTGATATCAGCATGGGAGAACTCTATCTGGAATACTGCCCCATGGCCAACGGCAACACAGGAGGCTATTGGCTTTCCAATGAAAAGGATATCCGCAACCCCTACTTCGGTGACAAGATGCTGAAGTGCGGAAGCGTAAAAGAGACAATTAACTGACACAAGTCCTGGCATAAGGGATTGGGTTCACGATAAGCTGAGCCCGATCCTTACACCAGGCACAAATCAATGAGAAATGAAAAAGAACATCATTTTCAGCATCGTATTCCTTGGAGGAATGCTGCTGGTAGCACATGGGGGTCTTGGCACAGCCAAGTAGCAAGACAGAGCAACGCCTTATACATATCAATGGAAAAGGCGAGGTATCGGATGACCGGGGCACCAAACTCGGGTACATCAGTAAAGAAGACATAGTCTTTAACAATCAGGGTCAAAAACTGGGCTTTATCAAAAATGGTAAAGTGTATGATGCTGAAGGAAATTCCCTGGGCAAAGCCAAAAAAGATGGCCGCTATTACAACAATGATGGAGTTTTCATTTTGAGTACCAAAACGATGGGTGATAAATGTGAAATCCTGGATCTGGAAGGTCACAAGAAAGGCACGGTACACAAAAACTATAAACTACATGCGTGTGCTGCTCACTGTTTCTTCTTGGAACAGGAAATGAAAAAAGAGGAAGATAAGTAAAAAGTAAAGCCCTGTTGGAGAGTGGCTCTTGTGTAGGTTGTCATGCATACAATCCTGCCGCCACTCTTCCATCAGGCACCAAACAGAAAAGTCATGAAGAAGAAAACCAACAAGGACAACCCTAAGACATCTACCCGGAATCTGGTGTATGTCTACCTGACCATTGCGGCATTATTAGTGACAGCCACAGCATTGGTGTATTGGATTAACCATCAGCAGCTAAAGCCTTCTGTCAGCTATATCCAGGATGAAATTGAGCGACCAGTTGAACCAAGCCTGGTATGTATGGTCAATGACGCCTATATGGGTGTAGCCCAAATCCCGGTACCGGTCAATGGCAAAACCTATTATGGTTGCTGTGAAATGTGCGTGGATAAGCTTAACAACCTGGAAAGCGCAAGGATCGCGATTGACCCCTATAGTGGTAATCCTGTAGATAAATCAGAAGCATTTATAGTAGTGACTAACCAACAAGGTGCAGTTGCCTACTTTGAATCAGAGGCTAATTACAACGCATTTAAGAAAAACTAAAAACAATCCTTTAACCCAAAATCCATGAAATTGAAACTGCTTTTTTTAGGTCTTGCTGCCATAGTGGCCGTGAAGACTCAAGCGCAACAGTCGGATGAAATTAACAAGGTAAAACAAGTCCTGGAATCATACAAACAGGCCATTGAAAGCCTCGACACAACGGGCACAGGTAATTTATTTGTATCGCAATCAATTGTTATTGAATCAGGCAAAGTTGAAGGCCGATATCAGGACTATCTGGCCAACCACCTGGGCCCGGAGCTCCATCATTTCGAATCTTTCAAGTTTAGTGACTATGAAGTAGCCATTGAAGTCGCTTTGCCATTTGCCTTTGCCACTGAAACCTACATATACACAATTGTGCTAAGCAATGACAAATCAGTTATTGAGCGAAAAGGAGTTGCCACCAGCATTTTGAAAAAAGAAAACGGTCAATGGAAAATATGGCAAACTCATTCGTCAGCAAGAAGACCACAGACCAATCATTAATCACCTAAATAATTTAACAATGAAAAATATTCTAAAAGCAGTCGTATTGCTACTATTCACTACGGCAACCGTATCGGCTCATGACGGCCACAAAAGCAAACAAGACAGCACCGCCCAACAAGCGGATACTGTGATGACCACCCCCACCAGCGAGGCAGATCAAAGTGAACATGAACATACCAGTGAGGCAGTGAGCCACGATGCGCATGAGAAAGATGCACACCACGAAAAAAAGGTCACGGCTGATTTGGCAGATTTCCCCACAATCCATCCACTGATTGTCCATTTCGCTATCGTATTACTGATTGTGGGGGCCATTCTGGCGGTTGTCAACATCTATTTCATCAAAAAGGAATTGGCGTGGACAGCCTTTGCCCTGGTGCTGGTAGGTTTTGTAGCTGCTTACTTAGCTGGCAGAAACTTCCATCCGCATACTCACGGACTAACCGAACATGCCAAGCTCGTGCTCGAACAACATGACTTCTGGGCTGACTGGACGATCAATCTTGGGTTTATTGGAGTGTTGTTGCAAGGGGTCAACCTGTTCATTTTCAAATCCAGAAGATGGGCAATGGCTATTGTAGCAGTTGTGTTATTGAGCGCTGCTTATGCTGTGGCACAGGCAGGACATTACGGAGCACAATTGGTACACATAGAAGGTGTAGGGCCGCAAGGTAATTTTTTGGAACTGGAGCATGAACATTAAACATCAGATAATGAAAAAATTCCCTAATATAATTTTAGCAATTTTCGCATTTGCCTTGTCTTTTTTATTATCAGGGCTAACTAATGCGCAAAACCTCACTGAAAAATCAGTCGAAGGCAACACTGATAACCTTCCTGTAAGAGAATATGCCATCTCCATAAATGAGCTGGAAGTGAACAAGGCAGGCAAAGAAGTAATGGGAATGGCCATTAATGGCAGTGTCCCGGGACCCACACTTACTTTTACTGAAGGTGAATATGTCGTAATATATGTAAAAAACGAGATGGATGAAGAAACTTCCATTCACTGGCACGGTTTGTTGTTGCCAAATTTTTATGACGGGGTTCCTTACCTTACCACTCCGCCCATCGCGCCTGGGGAAACACAGAAGTACGAATTTCCCCTGAAACAAGCCGGTACCTATTGGTATCATTCACATACCATGCTGCAAGAGCAGAGTGGTGTTTTTGGCTCTATTGTCATCCATCCCAAAGAAGAAACCCTGGCTTACGATAAAGAACTTGTCATAATGCTATCTGACTGGACAAATGAAAAGCCCATGAACGTACTCCGTTTTTTGAAACGAGGAACTGAATGGTACAATTGGCGAAAAGGTACGGCTACCCCCTTAAATCAGGTTATTGCCAGAGGCGCTTTGGCAGCACAGTTAAACTTCTGGAGGCAGAGAATGGAAAGTGCTGACATTGCCGACATTTATTACCCGGCCTTTTTAGTAAATGGAGAACAAATTCAGGAATATCCCAATTTCAAACCGGGAGAAAAGGTTAGGCTAAGAATTATTAACGGGGCAGCTTCTACCTCGTTTTGGATGACGTTTGGTGGTGAGGAGCCCACTTTAGTTGCGGCTGATGGACTAAACGTTGAGCCGGTCAAGCGCAATAAAACATTTATTGCCATTGCGGAGACCTACGATTTTATTGTAAATATTCCGGAAAGTGGAAAGATGGAATTTCGGGCCACCGCTCAGGATGGTTCGGGAACAGCCTCTGCTTTTTTGGGCCAAGGAGAAGTTTTAGCAGCCGAAGATGTTCCCCGCCCTGATAAAATAGGGATGATGATGCAAATGGCAAAAATGGACATGCGCATGGGGGCTCCTGCCCTAAAATTTAATCCCAAAAAGGACGATCCCCAAAAAATGATGGAGAACTGGGGAATGCAAATGAAAAGCGACAAAAAACAGGATAATGGCATGCCGGGTATGAATATGACAGGAAATAAGGAAGAGGGCTCCCAAATGGATCATTCCGGAATCAATATGTCTAATGATAAAAGCTCCCAAATGGATTCGTCAAGTGACCCTATGGCTGACATGGCCGGGATGGAAAACATGGAAATGTTTTCAGAATACAATTATAATTACCTCAAATCACCTAATAAAACGGTTTACGAAAAGGATGTTCCAGTCAATGAAATCCTGCTCAATCTTACTGGGAATATGAACCGCTACATCTGGAGCATGAATGGGATTCCACTGTCAGAAACTGACAAGATAAAAATCAAAGAGCGGCAAATTACCCGAATCACCCTCAATAACCTGACTATGATGCACCACCCTATGCACTTACACGGCCATTTTTTCCGTGTCATCAACGAAAACGGGGA